>Ga0055526_1001501_pt1 | contig 16519 bp, 13 predicted proteins | sample AraplaCol_mMF_r2_FD_55013 | JGI IMG/M metagenome (GOLD analysis project Ga0055526, IMG submission 55013) | Arabidopsis root microbial communities from North Carolina, USA - plate scrape MF_Col_mMF_r2 | ecosystem: Host-associated > Plants > Roots > Endosphere | place: USA: North Carolina... | reverse complement strand
CCTGCTGGGTTCGGCGCTTCCCGCGCACATCCTTTCGCCTTCGGTCACATCGCGGGGTGTCGTCAACATGGCGGCCCTCGCGGTCGTCGAAGCCAGCCATCCGGGCTGACATGATACCGCGGAGATCGCCTTCGATCTTCGCAGATATCAGGCGCCAGACCGGCGCCCCCAATGCCATATCCAGACGTCGCGCAATTGTTGAGCGCGACGCTCTATCGCCCGAGAATCACAGCGGAATCATCCTCTGCTGCCCGCTCGCGCGATCCGGTCGCAAGAACCGGCAATCGAAAATTGCAAAATTGGCATCACACACCAAACGGGTAAGTTTGCGCTGGACAAAAGGTGAACCTCTAACCATGCTGTGGCTTCGGACGAGATTCGGTGTTGTGGCATGACTGAGCAGCAGGCTGTCCTCGACATGCTGGAAATCCTGGAAGGCGGGGGCTGTGTCGAGCCCGCTCATTTCTTTACGCTGATGCGCCGCACGTTCCGCATTGCCCATCTCCTGTACCTCGAAGCCGAGCCCTATGCGGACGAGCTCAAGATCTGCCGCCTGCATCACACCTTCGGCGCCTATGCCGCCGAGATCTACCGTTCGCGCGGCCTTCACCGAATCGATCCGATCCTGAAGCTCGCGCTTGGCGGCGTGCGCCCGGTGGAATGGACGATGGCGCGACATCGGTTCCCGGAATGCGAGCCTTTGTTCCAGGCCGCGCAGGAAATCGGCATTTCCACCGAGGGCGTTGCCTTGCCGCTGCCATCGCCCGCAGGTCGGACGGCGCTGCTGGCAATCAACGTCAACATGCCGGCCGACGAATGGACGGCCTATCGGCGCCAACATCTGCGCGATTTCCAGCTCGCCGCGAATCTCTTCCATGCGGCCATGCTGGAACATGGCGCAATGGCCGGCGGCCTTTCGGCGCGTGACATGCGCCTCACCGGTCGCGAAACCGAGGTTTTGACCTGGGCCGCCGCCGGCAAGAGCTATTGGGAAATCGCCACTATCCTCGGCATTTCCGAACGCACCGTGCGCTTCTTCATGACCAATGCGAGGCGCAAGCTGAATGTCGTCTCCAACACGCAAGCCGTCGCCCAAGCCGTCCGCCATGCACTGATCCCCACCGTTTGACGCAGCTCGCGCCAAGGCCCTCCCAAAACCCCTCGAAATCTAGTGGGAAATATCGCTGATTTAAACTGTCACTACCGACAGTTACGCGACCGCCGCCAGCCTGACAGCATCCGCCCATCCCAAGACAAGGATGGAGAAAAAGATGATCAGGATCCTGAACGGAAAGACCCGAGCACAGCACCCGCGGGCCGTCGACGACATGTTCCGGCTGCGCAAGCGGGTCTTCCACGATTTCCTGAAATGGGACGTTCAGACGGACGGCGCATGGGAAATCGACAACTACGACACGGCGAACCCGCTCTACGTGCTGTCCTACGCTCCCGACGGCCGGCTGCGTGGCTCGCTGAGGCTGCTGCCGACGCTCGGTCCCAACATGCTGGACGATACCTTCCCGATCCTGCTCGGCGACAATCCGGAAATCCGCAGCGCCTCGGTGTGGGAATCGAGCCGCTTCTGCATTGAGCCTGAGATTTCGCAGGACCGCGCCTCCAATCAGGTGACGATCGCCGCCGCCGAGTTGATGTGCGGTGTCGGCGAACTCGGTCTCGCCTCCGGCATCAGCCACATCGTCACGGTCACCGACGTGTTCCTGGAGCGCATGTTCCGCCGCATGGGATGCCCGGGCGAGCGCATTGCCGAACCCCATCGCATCGGCTCGGTCTTCGCCGTTGCCGTCGCCTGGGAAGTGACTAACGACCTGCTTCAGCGCATGAAGGCCATTGCCGCCATCGAAGGCACCGTTCTCGAACGCCCGATGTCGCTCGAAACCGCCCGCGCCGCTTGAGTGCCTCGGCCGGCCGGAGCCGTTAACGCAAACCGCCGCTTGTCGTTGCACGATCACCGACAAGTTCTATGATGGAGGTGAAACAGGAATTGCCGCTGGCAGCCGCCCATATCAGAAGGCCGGCATCATGCGGCAGCAGGAAGAGACTTCGCCCGTGTTCCCGCGCTTGAAACACGTCGCTGCGGTGCTTGTGCCGCTGGCCCTGGTCGGTGCCGATCCTTCGCTGGCATCGACCGTGTGCGACCGGCTGAATACCCGGCTTGCGCAACTGCCCGACATGGTCGCCACCACTGCGGATGCCCGGGACTATGCCAGCGCCATCTCACGACAGAATATCGAGCTGCGCCGGGCGAAGAACGACCGCCGCCGCGCGGGCTGCGGTGGCGGCAGCGTCGTCACCTTCGATGGCGGCGACCCCGACAGCTGCGGGGAGCTCGACAGCCTCATCGCCGAGATGGAAGACAATCTGCGCATGCTGAAGTCGGAGCGCGAGCAGATCGTCGCCGGCGGCAGCGAAGACAGCCGCCGCCGCATCCTTGCCGCGCTTGAAATCAACGGCTGCTACAGCGACAGCGAGGAGTTCGCCAGCGTCGAGCCCGAAGAGCCCGAAACGCACCGCAACATCATTGCCGACCTGCCACCTGAGGACGCCTACGGGCCGATGCTCGGGCATAACGAAGACAGTTATGCGCCGCAGGATGGCTATTACCGCGGAACGTTGCGGACCATGTGCGTGCGCACCTGCGACGGCGCCTTCTTTCCGATCTCCTCGGATGCGACGCCGGCCGACTTCCCGCGTGACGAACAGGCCTGCCGGGCGCGCTGCCCTGGCGCCGAAACGGAACTCTACTTCCACGATATCAACACGGAAGAGAGCGAACAGATGGTCTCGGCCGTGACCGGGCTACCCTATACCGAAATGCCCAATGCGTTTGCCTATCGCACCCGCGGCATCAGCAAGCCTGGCATGTGCGGCTGCCAGATGCCGCAGACTGCCGCAACCTCGCCGAAGACGACCGGCACCAAGATCGGCGACGATCAGTCGTCCATCGTCGTGATCGAAACCAAGAAACCGGCGGACACCACGACCGCCAAGGCGCCGGCCGAGGAGCGGCCCTACGACCCGTCCAAGAACAAGGTGCGCGTCGTCGGCCCGACCTTCCTGCCGCAGGAAGAAACCTCGATCGACCTGAAGCACCCGAAGGGACCGGCCTATCAACCGGTCCAGAACTGATCCTGGCGCCGCCTTAAAGCGCGTCGCGATCTTTTAGATTCGCTCATTGCACTTTAAGTTTTTGATACTTCGCACGTCGTTATCGCAAAACCGCTGCGCACTTTTGCGAGACGGGTTTTAGGAACTCTCGCCGCAGTTCCCCCAGCCTTCCTCAAACACCAGCTCTTCCAGCGGCAGGCGTTGCCGCCATCCCTTCACCGCCAGTTCGGGCTGCTGGTAAAGGCGATCGACATAACCGAGGCAGAGCCAGGCGACGATCTCGATATGATCGGGAATGCCGAGGATCGCCTTGATCTCGGCCTCGTGAAAGATGCTGACCCAGCCGACGCCAACTCCTTCGGCGCGGGCCGCAAGCCACAGGTTTTGCACGGCGCAAACCGTCGAATAGACATCCATCTGCGGATTGTGCGTGCGGCCGAGAACGACGGCGCCGCCGCGCGTGCGGTCACAGGTGACGCAAATGCTGAGCGGTGCTTTGCGAATGCCTTCGAGTTTTAGCGAGCGGTATTTGGTCTGCTGCTCTGCCTCGAACATCAGCGCCGCCTCATCATTGGCGCGGCGAAACGCCTGCCAGACGCGCTCGCGCGTTTCTGCCCCCCGCACCAGTACGAAATTCCAGGGCTGCATGAAGCCAACCGACGGCGCACTGTGCGCCGCCGTAAGCAGGCGTTTCACCAGATCGTCGGGAAGAGGCTCTGCCAAGAATTCGTCGCGCACGTCGCGGCGTGTTTCGATAGCGCGGTAGACAGCCTCCCGCTCATCCAGCGAGAAGGCACCGGCAGCCGCAAGGCCGCCCTTCGGTTCAGTCAGCATCGTTCGATCCCCAACAATGCGAAAACCTCCCGCCGTCCGCGCGGGGTTCGGTCTATCTCGCCAGGCCGGTCTTCTGACTTCGGTTCAACCGGTCGCCTCACCTTCCCAGATCGATTTAAGATCCAGTGGCAAAACCTTGAATCAATTCAAGGCACTTGTAGAGGCGACCGTCCCCGTCACAGCGTTGGGCACGTTCCGGAATGACACCGGATTCCCGATTCTCCCGCTTGCGCGGGCACCTGACGGCGTCATAAGGGCACAGCCACTAGCGAAAGACAAGCGCCCGTCAGAGCGGGATGAGGAAAAGTGCACGCAGTTTTCCGCCCGCATTCCGCTCTAACTTCTAAGGACCGATCACGTTTATGATTTTGGATCGATCCGACCCAAAATCATCGTGATCTAGAGCGGCGCCACCGGATGGGGCGAACCGTCATAGCCGCCCCAGACCGATTGGTCGAAGCAGATCACCGATCCGGTCATCAGCCCGGATTCCGCCGAAGACAGGTAGGCGCAGGCTCGCGCCACCTCGGCCGGATCGACGAGCCTGCCGAAGGGTTGGCTGGCGGCCGCCTTTTCGAGCCAATCCGCGGCAGCGCCGTGAAATTCGCGCTGGATGCGGTCCTCGCCTTCGGAAGCCATCCAGCCGATATTCAGGCCGTTGACGCGGATGCGGTTGCGCAGAAGCGCATAGGCAGTGTTCTTGGTCAGCGTCTCCAGAGCGCCTTTCGACGAGCAATAGGCCGCAATGAAGGGCTGCCCGGCCATTGCCGACATCGAGCCGATATTGACGATGGTGCCTTCCGTTCGCTCGCGCCGCATCACCTTCACCGTCTCCTGCATCAGGAAGAACGGCGCCCGCACATTGATGGCGAACATCCGGTCGAAGAGTTCCGGTGTCGTGTCCAGGATCGTGCCGCGATCGGTGATGGCGGCGGCATTGACCAGCGCATCGACCCGACCGAATTCCGCATCGCAGGCGGCAACGACCTTGCGCGCGTCGTCCACCTTTTCAAGATCGGCCTCGACATAGACCACTTTCGCGGCGCTGGCCTTGCCGATTTGCTCGGCCTTCGCCCGCCCCTTGGCGGCGTTGCGCCCACAAATGACGATGCCTGCCGCACCGCGTTCGGCGAATAGGCCGGCGATCGTTGCGCCCAGCCCTTGCGTGCCGCCGGTGACGATGGCGATCTTGCCTTGCATCTGTCCGTTCATCGAGTTCCTCCCTCGCAAATGATGATGTGAAACAGCTACGGCTCAGGAGCGAAATGCGCCGGGAGCCTGTCAATTGTGAGACTGACCCGTCAACTCAGCTTGCGCTTCGCCTGCGCGTCGAGTGAGGCCCGAAAATCCTGCTCGCTTGCTCCCGCGGCAAGCGCCTCGCGCATCAACTGCGCCTGGGTCTTTGGCGCCAGCCCGCCAAGCGGCGGATCGCGGTCGAGATTGGTTGGGAAGGAATAGCCCTCGGCGCAGGACGCGATGGCATTGGCCGCTTCTGCATTGGTCAGTTTGCCCCCGCCAAGCAAAACCTTCAACGCCGGATAGAGCGTCGCGCTCATCGTCAGCCGATCGACCGTTTCCATCGCCCGGCCAAAGGCCGAGGACACCTGCAGCAGGTTCGCCACGCGACGGATGTCGGTGGAGCGGTTGTTGCCGGCGGCGTGGAAGAGCGCCGGATTGAAGAAGACCACATCGCCCTTCTCGAGCGGAAGCTGGACATGATGCTCGTCGAAATAGGCTCGGAACTCGGGCCGATTGAGCGCCAGATAACCCGGCACATAGGTCTGGCTATAGGGCAGGAACAGGGTCGGCCCGCTTTCAAGCGGCATGTCGCAATGGGCGACCGCGCCCTGCAGCGTCAGCACCGGCGAGAGCTTGTGGACATGCGCTGGATAGCGCTCGATCACCGCGGCGGTCTGGAAGCCGAGATGGTAGTCCCGGTGCGCCGATTGTGCCGCGCCGCCCGGATTGACGCGGTTCACCTGCGCCGTCATCTGGTAATTCGGCCCAAGCCAGGCTTCGCTGACAAGCGCAATGATGGCATTGCCGTAGTAGGCGGCAAAATTCGCCGGCGCCTTCAGGCAGTGCTTTTCCAGCGAGTTCCAGATGCGATCATTGGCGCCAGGCTTGGCGAAGTGGTCGCCGCCGCCGCTGTTGCTGCGATGCTGCTCCTCGATGATCTCGTCGAAGACGGTGCTCGCGACATCCACCGCGGCGGTATCGGCAAAGGCGCGCTTGAACACCGCCACACCCGGGCCGGTCGCCAGCGCCTCACAGATTTCGGCAAGCACCGCCCGCCGCGTTTCTGCATCGCCGCAGGCGGCAATCAGCTCGTCGCTGTTGTAGATCAACACGTTCTGGTCGCAGCTCGAAGCATAGGGATAGTCGGCCAGGCTGGTCCGGCGCTCGACCTCCGCCCGGAACGCCTCGATATCGCAGGCCGCTTCGGTGAGCCAGATGCGCTCGATCCGCTGCCTCGCCCTGTTGTCGGTCTTCATCGCGTTTCCTCCTCCGGAACATCTTGATGGGCACGACTATAGGCGGCGGCAAAACATGATATAGAGCAGGAATCCATCAAAAATCCATCAGGAGAGCAGCGGCGGTGGCCCATCCCTTTCTGGTCAAGGACATCGCCTTTCAGGCCGGTCTCAGCACCGCGACGGTCGATCGCGTACTCAACGAGCGCCCGGGTGTCCGCCGCCAGACCGTCGCCAGGGTTCGCGCAGCCATCGAGGAACTGGAGAAGCAGCAGGCGGGACTCGACATTCAAGGCCGCAAGTTCGCGATCGATATCGTCATGGAGGCGCCGGAGCGCTTTACCGATGCGGTACGACGGGCCTTTGAAAGCGAAGCCATGACACTGGCGCCGACGAGCTTTCGCTGCCGTTTTCACTTCGCCGAGACCATGCGGCCGCAGGACATCGTGCAACTGCTCGGCCGCATCCGCCTGCGCGGAACCGACGGGCTGGTATTGAAGGCGCCGGATGTGCCCGAGATCGTTGGCGCCGTCGCATGCTTCGAGACAGGCGGCATTCCCGTCGTGACGCTGGTGACCGACCTTCCCAACTCCCAGCGCACCGCCTATGCGGGCGCCGACAACCGGGCGGCCGGAGAAACGGCTGCCTATCTGATTGGCGAACGCTTTGCAGGTGCCGCGGCCACGGTCCTCGTGACGCTATCCAGCGGCCGCTTCCGCGGCGAGGAAGAGCGGGAGATCGGCTTTCGCCGAGTGCTGCGTCAGCACTATCCGACAATCAGGATCGTCGAGATCAGCGAGGGGCATGGTCGCGATAGCGAAACCGGCGCGCTGGCGGACGCAGCGCTCGCCGCCAACCCCGACATCAATGCCGCCTATTCGATCGGCGGCGGCAACCGCTCGGTGCTGGCAGCCTTCGATCGTCTCAACCGCAACTGCGCGCTCTACATCGCCCATGATCTCGACAATGACAATCTGGCGCTGCTGCGCGCGCGGCGCATTCATTTCGTCCTGCATCACGACCTGAAGACCGACGCGCGCACGGCCTTCCGCACCATCATGCTTTACGGCCGCGTGCCGTCCGCCGCAGTCGGCCCTCAGCTTTCGGCCGTGGTGGTCATCACGCCCTATAACGTACCGGAGTAGAAAAATCGCCCAGGCCGCTTGGCCCGGCGGTTGGCTGCTCGCCGGTGGTTTCACCCGGCAGCACCGTATCGTCAGCGGTATCGACGCGGTTACGGCCACGTCGCTTGGCAAGATAGAGCGCCTCATCTGCCGCCAGCAGCAAGGCACGCGCGGTCAAACCATGGCGCGGCGCGAAGGCGATGCCGGCGCTGCCGCCGACGACCAGCAGCTGGCCGTTGAACCCAACCGGTGTCTGCGCATCGGCGACAAGACCGGCCGCAAGCCCACGGGCTTCGGCCTCGCTGCAATCGCCGAGGATGATTGCGAACTCGTCGCCGCCGAGCCGTGCCACAGTACCCTTGGGTCCGGCGCGGTTTCGGAAACGCTCGGCCATAGCGACAAGAACAGCGTCGCCTGCCGCATGACCATAGCGGTCGTTGACCGCCTTGAACGCGTCGAGGTCGGCATAGACGAGCGTGAACGGGTGCGTCTTTGCCTTCAACAGCGCCGCTGCCAGCATGTCGTCGAAACCGCTGCGATTGAGCAGCCCCGTCAGCCGATCGTGCTTGGCGAGATGCCGGTTGAGCGCCTCGCTCTGCTGCAAGGCGGCAAAGAGCGTCGAGAAGCGGAAGGCAACGAACGCCATCAGTAGCGCTGCGACGATTGCCATCACGATGACGCTCGGTAGCAACTCGGCGCGCACGAACCCGCCAGGAGATTGCGGCATCCAAGCCGCCACCAGACAGGAGGCGTCGGAACAGCGGCCGACCGATGTGTAAACGCTGCCCTCCGGCCGCTCGGTCAATGGCACGAAAGCAAGCCCCCGGACGCCCAAACGCGCCGCGATCTCTCGCGTCATCTTGGCCGTCACCGGTCGCACCGAAACCATGAGCACCGGTGCCCGGCGCTCCGCTGGAACGACCAGCGTTTCCGGGATGACCGCCTGCACCACCGCGACGCTCATGCGCCCGTCGATCTCACGCAAGTCCATGGCGTGGATCCCGGGTACGGACGGCATCAGCGATTGCGGGTCGGGCGTCACGACATCCAGCACGTAGGAGCCGTGGTTGTTTCTGAGCACATTATCGTAACGGCGTTTGGCCTCGTCGAGCAGGTCATCGACCTCTTCGAGCGGGACACGGGCCGTCTCGCTCGGCACGGCAACACCGTCCTTCAACACAGTCGACGTGCTGTGATCCACGTCCGTCATGATCAGCCAGGAGAAGCCGTAGTCTTCCCACAGCCAGCCCGACAGCTCGTCCGCAACGAATGCGTCGCTGACGTGCCCCTTGGCCAGTTCTTCGTAGGTCTTGTCCCAGAAGGAAAGCTGCGCCTGAAACTGAACGACGGCATCCATCTGGTGGCGCAGTTCGGTTGCCACCAGCCGGCGCTCCGCCGAAAGGCCGAAGCGATCCGCCTCGGCGACGGACCGATCCAGAACGAAAATGAGGCTCGCGATGATCAGAACCGCGACCAGCGTGCAGGCGGCATGGATCGCCCAAACCGTTCTGCTCCGCTTCGCCAGCCGCAAAGTCTTGTCCATGATGCGATCGCCCCCTCGTCCGGCCGGCTGTCGCGCGCATTCTCGCGCCTCTCCAAGCGCGATACGCAGCCACGGCGGCCAACTTGGGCAGCACCGTAGCGATCAAAATCAAAGTTTGGCTTAAATAAGCTGGTGTTGAAATACTTAACGATTTCAACCGGCTGAATCCGCCAGCAATCAGCAGTCGCAGGCGGATTACAGGGAGCGCAAACCAATGTCAGCGCTCCCCATTTGGACGGAGCGTTCTATTTCGGAACGGCTGCCGGGCGCAGCAATGCGATGACCTCCTCATTGCCCTTGTCACGCGCCAGATCTCGTATCGAGGGGCCCGCGACACCGTCACGTATGCCGGCGTTTGCGCCTCGATCGAGAAGCAGCCGCACAGCGGCCGGCTGCCCGTTGACCACGGCGAACGCCAGTGGCGTCATCCAATCCTGTTGCGGTTCCGGACGGCCGCGCCCCCGGTACCTTCCGAACGGCGTTTCGAGCAACTCTGGCTCCCGATCGAGGATTTCGGCAACCCATTCGACCATGCCGAAGGCCGCGGCCGCGAAGATATCCAGCGGCTGCTCCTTCAGGAAGCGCACCATCTCGGCCTTGCCGTTGTACTCGGCCCAGCCGATCGGCGGCGCATGGTGGTAGGGATCACGGGCCGTTGAATTGGCACCGTGATCGAGCAACAGCTTCGCCATATCAACATTGCCGTGCAGTGCCGCCTCGTGCAGCGGCGTGCGCGATGTCATGCGGTTGACGTCGAAGCCGAGCGACAACATGAGCGTGGCTTCGGCGCGCCTGTCGTCACCCGCCGCCTCGTGCAGAAGCGCCGGATGCGCGGTCTGCGCGCGTGTGGTCAGCGTCGGATCCGCATTAACGAGCGCCCTCGCCTCATCGGCCTTCATTTCTGAGATAGCCCGGGCCAGCCGGTCGACATCGTCGAGCGGCGCTTGCGTTGCCCCGCGCGAAACAAGAAACGCAGCCAGCGCCGCATCACCGCCGAGCTCTGCCCATTGATAGGGCGTCCGGCCCTTGATGGGACGATTGACGTCGGCACCATGCTCGACCAGCAGGCGCACGCGCTCGCCCATGCGTTTTTCAAGCGCCCAGGCGAGCTGGTAGTCGAAAACGCGTTCGCCGTTTTCAACGAAGCCGCCATCGTTGCGAACCAGCCAATTGTTCCGATCGTTGGCGCCAAGGCCATAGTCGAGCAAAAGCTTGAGGCACGTGTTGTCCGGCTCGAACATCCGGTTGTAGAGCGCCTGGCTGTCATTGGCCCGGGCACCGGCATCCAGCAATAGTCGCGCGAAAGCGACGCAATCCGGATGTTGCGGCTGCCGCTCGGGGCCGGCCTCGCCTTCGCCGAAGACGCCCGTCAGCGCCGTGAAACGGTACTGGCCGTCGTCGAGCCAATGCGCATCGGGATTGGCACCCCGTTCGATCAGGCGTCGGCCGGCGGGCAGAGAGGAGTGGCCGGGAACCCGGGCATAGGCAGCGTAGAGCAACGGCTCCCAGTCATACGGCCCGCCGCGTTTGCCCACGAGTTTCGGATCGCGATCGAGCCAGCGGTCAATTGCCTCTGCGTCGCCGAGCGCGGCTGCAACGTGGATGCTGTCGCCGGCGATTTCGGGATGTTCATCCAGCAGTGCAAGCGCCTGGGTGAACCGCTCGGGATCAGCGGCTATGTCACCGAAGTAGGAGACGGTCGCCAGAGACAGAAAGCGGTTTGCAAGCTGCTCGGTTGCAGGTGCATTGATCCCGGATTTCTCAAGATGCCGCTTCAGCCGTGTCCAGCTCGAAAAGCCGAACTCGCGGGCGAGCACCAGTTGCGCATCCTGGAGCCCCATTGCAGCGGGATCGGAAAAATAGGGAAGCGCCCGCTGCCTTGCACTGGCATCGCCAGCCTTCACGGCTTTCAGAAAAGCCTTGGCCTGCTTGCGGATCGTTTCGAGGGTAAGGTTCGCGGGAAGATCGCGCGCGCGCATGAAAGACCTCCTTTCATTCACGTCCGGTATCCGCGCCCACAGACTGAAAAGAGGTGTGGCAACCAAGTTCAGTGAGACAGGTGGGCCTTGCCCTTCCCGCGGATCGGATGCGCCCTGCGAACGAGGTCATCGCTAGCACGACGCCCTTATACTTGTCCAGCGCGCTCAGCTTTCAGGCTGATACCGAACGAAGGCGAANCGATCGCCTGANGGNGNCCAGTTGGGAACGTTGATGGTTCCCTGCCCGCCGAAAAGTTCGAACAGGATGCGCGGGTTGCCGCCGTCCATATCCATCAGCCGCAGGCGGACATCGAGATCCCTCGGATGATCGAAAACATCACCGTCATAGGAGAGCACCAGCAGATGCTTCCCATCCGGCGACGGATGCGGAAACCAATCGCCATAGGGGCTGTCGGTGATGCGCGTGACGTCACTGCCATCCGGCCGCACGCGCCAGATCTGCATGCGTCCGGTGCGGCTGGAGTTGAAATAGATCCATTCGCCATCCGCCGACCAGTCGGGCCCGTCGTTGCGACCTTCTCCGTGGGTCAGCCGCTGCTCCTCGCCGCCGTCAACCGAAATCGTGTAGATGTCGAAGACTTGGTCACGGATGCCGCAATAGGTCACCCTTCGGCCATCCGGCGACCAGCCGTGCCAATAGGACGGCAGATTGCGGGTGACGAGTCGCGGCGTGCCGCCTCTAGCCGGCAGCAGGTAGATCGCCGACTTGCCGAACTCGGTCTTGTCGCTGATCGCGATGGTGCCGCCATCCGGCGATATTCCATGATCGTTGTTGCAGAGCGTGGCAAATCCGGTGTCGATCTCCACCGGCTCCGAACCGTCGAAGCCGAGGCGATAGAGACGGCCATCGCCGTTGATGACCAGATGCGTGCCGTCCCGCGACCAGTTCGGCGCCTCGACCAGCCTGTCGGTCTGCCAGACGACGCGCGTTTCACCGGTAACGATGTCATAGGTCTCTATGGAACTGCGCATCCCTTTCTCCCGCCACAACCAAGGCAGCTATTTGCGTTCTTCGCCTCTCGGCAGCGTCGCCGAGACCTTGGCGCAGATCGACTGCATCAAATTGGAATTGCGTTGGTCTCGCCAGGTCGAGACGACGCCCCAGGCCAACAGCAGAAGGATGCAGACGAAGGCCACGCCGACGATGGCGCTACTGCCGCTTGCAAGACCATAGATGCCGAAGACCGCCGGCGTCGCGAAATAGGCGATCTGCGCCGAGAGCTGCCGGCCAGCAGAAACGTCGCTCAGCGACCACAGCCGGATCAGCCGGATTTCCTCGTCCGTGAACTCCGGACAGCTTTCCTTGCCGTCCCGCCCTTGGCCGAACGCGCTCATCGGCTACCCTCGATCGCGGAAGCGGTTGGTGATCGGGTACCGCCGGTCGCGGCCGAAATTCTTCTTGGTGATCTTGACGCCCGGCGCCGATTGCCGCCGCTTGTATTCGGCAATGTAGAGCAGGTGTTCGACCCGGTGAACCGTCGCCTCGTCATGGCCACGGGCGACGATCTCGTCCGTCCCCATTTCCTTTTCCACCAGGCATTCGAGAATGTCGTCGAGTACCGGATAGGGCGGCAACGAATCCTGGTCCGTCTGGTTGGGACGCAATTCAGCCGAAGGCGCTTTGTCGATAATATTTGGGGGAATGACGACGCCAGAGGGGCCAAGCGCGCCCGGCGGAACCGTGGTGTTGCGCCAGCGCGAAATCGCATAGACCTCCATCTTGTAGAGATCCTTGATCGGATTGAAGCCGCCGTTCATGTCGCCATAGAGCGTGGCATAGCCGACCGACATTTCCGACTTGTTGCCCGTCGTCACCACCATCGAGCCGAACTTGTTGGAGATCGCCATCAGGATGGTGCCGCGGGTACGGCTCTGCAGGTTCTCCTCGGTGATGCCGGATTCGGTCCCCTCGAACATGTCGGAGAGCGCGCTTAAGAACCCTTCGACCGGCTCGGAGATCGGCACGATATCGTAGCGGCAGCCGAGCGCTGCGGCACATTCCTTGGCGTCCTTCAGCGATTCCTGCGAGGTGTAGCGATAGGGCAGCATGACGGTGCGCACCCGCTCCTCGCCGAGCGCATCGACCGCCAGCGCCGCGCAGATCGCGGAATCGATACCGCCGGAAAGGCCGAGTACGACGTTCTTGAAGCCGTTTTTGTTCACATAGTCACGGAAGCCGAGCATGCAGGCGCGGTAGTCCGCCTCCTCGCGCTCCGGCAGGCGCGACTGCAGCCCGCTTTCGCAATGCCAGCCGCTTTCGCCCTTCTTCCATTCGACGATCGAAATCGCCTCTTCGAACTGGCTCATCTGGAAGGCGAGAGACTTGTCGGTGTTGAAGGCGAAGCTTGCGCCGTCGAACACCAGTTCGTCCTGGCCGCCGAGCTGGTTGGCATAGATCATCGGCAGGCCGGTCTCGAGCACCTGCTTGAGGACCACCTGGTGGCGCACATCCACCTTGCCACGAAAATAGGGCGAACCGTTCGGCGACAGCAGGATTTCCGCGCCGCTTTCCGCTAGTGTCTCGCAAACGCCGAGATCGCCCCAGATGTCCTCGCAGATCGGAATGCCGATGCGCACGCCGCGGAAATTCACCGGGCCCGGCATCTCGCCCTGGTCGAAGACGCGCTTCTCGTCGAACTCGCCATAGTTCGGCAGATCGACCTTGTCGCGGAACGCGATCACCTTGCCATCGTCAAGCACGGCCACCGAATTGTGCCGGCCGGTCTTGGCCTGGCGCGGGAAGCCGATGATGACGCCCGGGCCGCCGTCCGCCGTTTCGCTCGCGAGCTTCTCGACCGCCTGGAGGCAGGCCTTCAGGAATGCCGGCTTCAGCACGAGATCTTCGGGCGGATAGCCGGAAATGAACAGCTCCGTCAAAAGCAGGAGATCGGCGCCCTGGCGCGCCGCATCGGCACGCGCCTCACGCGCCTTGGCCAGGTTTCCGGCGATGTCGCCCACCGTCGGATTGAGCTGGGCGATTGCGATGCGCAGGAGCGAGGGGGCGATCTTGTGAGCGGTCATGAGCGGGCCTGTCGGTCTGTTCTGAGCGATTGCGTCTGACTTTCGCAATGTTCTTTAGCGCAATCCGCCGGAAAATACCCACAGGCAATCGCCGCTCCGCGAAAAAAACCGAAAAATTCTGTCTTTCCCGGTTCTTATGAAGGGCCGTTGCAGCGCCCTCACGCGACGAAAAGCTGTTCCCAAACCCCGTTAAGAAACCATTCATCCCCTGTTCAAAATGACGGGCGTATGACAGTTACACGACACATTTATGAAACTGGAGAACATGTTGGCTAGTATCGATTCCGCTGTCGCGAGAGGTTCGCGCGTCTATGTCGATAGACCCGGCTTCACCGCACGGCACGCCAAGACGCTTGCGGCCACCCGCAGCGCATTGTTCTCCCTTTTTGTCGCAGCCGCTCTCGTCTTCGCCGTCGAGCTGATCGTGCGCCAGTCGATGGCCGATACGCTCGCCTATATGCTCGACCCGACGCGCCCGGCGCTGACGACTGTCGGTGCATTCTTCCTGATGCTGCTGGCCGTCGACGGCATTTTCGGTCGCGAACATAAGTCGGCCGTGGTGATTGCGCCGCTCGCCATCATACCCGCCGTCGTCTGCCAGCAGAAGCAGGTCTTCCTGTCCGATCCGCTTTATCCGACCGATTTCCTGTTCGGCCGCCAGATCATGGAATTGATGCCGGTGCTGGTGAAGGACCGCCCCTGGACCGCCGTCGGCATCGTCGTCGGCCTCATCGCCGCCGTTGCCGCCATCGGCCTCTTGCTGCGCTACGCCTGGCGCAATTTCCCCAAGCTGACGCGCCGCGAGCGCATCGCTCGTGCGGCCTTTGCGCTGCCGCTGCTCTTCGCCTTCTGGCACATCATGGATTACAACCAGTTCTCCTGGATCCGTGATCGCCTGAAGGTCATCCCCATCATGTGGGACCAGACCGAGAACTATAAGCACAACGGCTTTGCGCTTGCCTTCGCCATCAACCTGCCGATGGCCAATGTCAGCGCGCCCGCTGGCTACATGGCCGACGCCATCGATCGCATTCCGGTGAAGCCGCTTCCGGCTGGCACCTCGCACCGCGGCAAGCCCGACGTCATCGTGCTGATGAGCGAATCCTTCTGGGATCCGACCCGCCTGCCCAACGTCAAGCTCTCGCCCGATCCGATGCCGACGATCCGCGAGATGCAGTCGGGCAACGTCTTCTCGCCGGAATTCGGCGGCATGACCGCCAATGTCGAGTTCGAGGCGCTGACCGGCTTCTCCAACGCCTTCCTGCCCTATGGCAGCATTCCGTACCAGCAGTACATCCGCAACCCGATCCCGTCGCTCGCTACCTTCTTCCGTGGCGAAGGCTATGTCTCGCGCGCCATCCATCCCTTCCAGAGCTGGTTCTGGAACCGTACCGCCGTCTACAAGGCCTTCGGTTTCGACACCTTCAAGTCGGAAGAGAACATGCCGCCGATGCAGAAGCGCGGCATCTTTGCCTCGGACGAGTCGCTGACGCATGAGATCATCCGCCAGGCCGACGCCATGGACGATCCGTTCTTCTTCTTTGCGGTGACACTGCAGGGCCATGGCCCCTATGAGGCAAACCGCTATGCCAAGAACACCATCAAGGTCGAAGGCAACCTGCCCGAAAGCGACCGGCAGGTGCTGGAAACCTATGCTCAAGGCATCAAGGAAGCCGACGAGAGCCTGAAGAAGCTGATGGACTGGGCAAAGAAGCGCGATCGCGAAACGATCATCGTGCTGTTCGGCGACCACCTGCCGCCGCTCAACACGGTCTATACCAGCACCGGCTTCATGAAGGGCGTCACGGCGGAGCGCAAGGGCTCGAAGGACCAGATGAAGGCGCAGCACGAAACGCCGCTCGTCGTCTGGTCGAACAAAACAGGCCCGAGAAAGAACGTCGGCACGATCAGCCCGGCCTTCCTCTCCTACCAGATCCTCAAGCAGTCCGGCTACGAGCACCCCTATTACACCGGGTTCCTCGGCAAGGTTCATGACCAATACCGGGTCGTCGACCGCTACATGCTGATCCGCAGGAACGGCAAGGAAGTCGCCGAGTGGTCGCGCCAGCCGAAGGTGCCGGCTCTCTTGCGTGACTATCGCTTCCTGCAGCACGACATGATGTTTGGAGACCGCTTCTCGACCGACCGGTTCTTCAAGTCCCACGCCGACCTCTTCGCAAGCGCGGCCGAGACCCACTGAACCACGAGCGCCGGACCGGCCACACCCGGTCCGGCTCTTCATGCTCTCGGTCGGCCAGATTTTTCCGCGACGCAAAACCGCCACGCACATTTGCTGGAAATGCTTGTCTTATGACATTGGCTGCCGAACAGGTCAGAACGGAACCGCTGCGGGAGGGTCGCCGCCCTCCCGCAGCGGCGAGGGTCGGATCGTTGGAA
>Ga0055526_1001495_pt1 | contig 16543 bp, 14 predicted proteins | sample AraplaCol_mMF_r2_FD_55013 | JGI IMG/M metagenome (GOLD analysis project Ga0055526, IMG submission 55013) | Arabidopsis root microbial communities from North Carolina, USA - plate scrape MF_Col_mMF_r2 | ecosystem: Host-associated > Plants > Roots > Endosphere | place: USA: North Carolina... | reverse complement strand
CTGCCGACGGCCACTTTTTGTTGGCATGACCTCAGATCATGCGAGACGATTGACGCTCAGATGATACCGCCGCCGCCGGCAGCGGAAGCCGGACGCTCGGCCGCCACTTTCTTGCGGTAACCGCTGGCCCGGTAGACGGCGATCGGATCGATCGCGCCGCCGGCCCTGCGGCGCGCTTCGGCGAGGATCGGCTCGACATCGGCGCGATAGGCGCGCTTCAGCGTTTCAGACGCCATCAGCGCATCATTGTCGTCCTGATAGCCGGAGAGTGCCTTGCGGTCGACGATCAGCGCCTGCGCATAGGCGCGGCGGATTTCGTTGGCGCTGTTGATCAGGCTTTCGATCGGATCGGTGACATTGTGCGACTGGTCGATCATATGGGCCGGGTTGAAATCGTTGACGCCGCGCTGCTCGGCATCGACCAGCTCGTTGAACACCAGGAACAGCCGGTAAGGATCGATCGCGCCGGCATCGAGATCGTCGTCGCCATATTTCGAATCGTTGAAGTGGAAACCGCCGAGCTTGCCGAACTGGATCAGGCGGGCGACGATCATCTCGATATTGGTGTTCGGCGCATGGTGGCCGAGGTCGACGAGGCAGTAGGCCTTGGGGCCGAGCGTCTGGGCGATCAGGTAGTTGGTGCCCCAATCTTGCACGATGGTGGAATAGAAGGCCGGCTCGTACATCTTGTGCTCGGAGAACAGCTTCCAATCATCGGGCAGCGCCTTGTAAATGTCAGCCATCGAGGCGAGGTAACGCTCGAAAGCCTTGGTGAAATGGCTCTGGCCGGGGAAGTTCGAGCCGTCGCCGATCCAGACCGTCAATGCCTTGGAGCCGAGCGCCTTGCCGATCTCGATGCATTCGAGATTGTGCTCGACTGCCTGCGCCCGCGTTGCCGCGTCGGTATGGCTGAGCGAACCGTATTTGTAGGAATGGGCCTGGCCGGGCGCATCGGAAAAGGTGTTGGAGTTCATCGCATCGAAGCCGAGGCCGAGCGCGTCGCCCTTGGCCTTCAACTCCCGTGCATCCGCCTTGTCCCAGGGGATATGCAGCGAGACATTCGGCGTCGCTTGCGTCAGCTGGTTGATGACGGCGCAATCGTCGAGCTTGTCGAAAATCCCGCGCGGCTCGCCGGTGCCGGGGAAACGGGCAAACCGCGTGCCGCCGGTGCCCACACCCCAGGAGGGAACGGCGACGAAGAATTCAGCAACCCTGCGGGTGACCGCCTCGATATCGACGCCGCGACGGGCAAGCGCTGCGCCCAGCGCCTCGTAATCGGCTTTCAGCGCGGTTGCCCGCTTGTCGTTATCCGTTGCGACCAGATCCTGCGCGATCCTGAATTCGGCCATGTCTTCCTCCCGGTTATGCATTTTAAACATTGGGACTTTGCCGTAGCGGCAGCCCCTCATCCGCCTGCTGGCACCTTCTCCCCGTTCAGACGGGGAGAAGGGAATTTGCCGCGCCGCCTCCGTCCCGCTCCAACGTTTCGTCAGGCAAGTCCCCTCTCCCCGTCATGACGGGCAGAGGGTTAGGGTGAGGGGCCGACGCATCCGCCGTCAATCAAAATCAGCGCGTAAAGCTCTGCACGTTGCCGGCATCGACGTTGATGATGTTGCCGGTCGATTTTGCCGAGAGGTCCGAAGCGAGGAAATAGATCGCCTCGGCGATATCTTCCGGAAACACGTTGAGTTTCAGCATCGAACGCTTGCGGTAATGTTCCTCGAGATCGTCCACCTCGATCTTCGACGAGGCGGCGCGCTGCTCGCGCCATTCGCCGCTCCAGATCTTCGAGCCGCGCAGGACGGCATCCGGGTTGACCGTGTTGACGCGGATGCCGGCATCGGCACCTTCCAGCGCCAGGCAGCGGGCGAGATGGATTTCGGCAGCCTTGGCGGTGCAATAGGCAGACGCGTTCGGCGAGGCGGCAAGACCGTTTTTCGAGGCGACGAAGATGACGTTGCCGCCGAGCGCCTGACGGCGGAACAGGCGGAACGCTTCACGCGAGACGAGGAAATAACCGGTCGCCAGAATATCGATATTGCGGTTCCAGGTCGACAGCTCGGTTGTTTCGATCGGCGCGGAGGAGGCAATGCCGGCATTCGAGACGAGGATATCGACGCCGCCGAATTCGACGCAGGCTTCCACGAAGGCGGCGATCACCGCATGTTCCTGGGTGACGTCGAGCCGGACGCTGCGGACGGCGTCGGCGCCATATTTCTTGACGAAATCAGCTTCGGTGCCCTCGAGCGCCGCCTGGTCGATATCGGCAAGCACCACGCAGGCGCCCTCGCCGACGAGGCGCGCCGCCGTCGCCCGGCCGATGCCGCCGGCGCCGCCGGTGACGAAGGCGACGCGGCCGGCGAGGCTCTTCGGCTTCGGCATGCGCTGGAGCTTGGCCTCTTCAAGCAGCCAGTATTCGATATCAAAGGCTTCCTGCTCCGGCAGGCCCTGATATTCCGAGACCGTCGACGCCCCGCGCATGACATTGATGGCGTTGACGTAGAATTCGCTGGCGATGCGGGCCGTCGCCTTGTCGCGGGCAAAGGACAGCATGCCGACGCCGGGGACGAGGAAGATGACCGGATTGGCGTCGCGCATGGCCGGCGAATTGTCATGCTTGCAGTCGTTGTAATAGCGGGCGTAATCGGCGCGGTAGTCCTCCAGCGCCTGGTCGAGACCGGCGACGATCGCGTCGACATCCGGCTTGGCCGGATCGAAATCGACGATCAGCGGGCGAATCTTGGTGCGCAGGAAATGATCCGGGCAGCTGGTGCCGAGCGCGCCGAGCGGGCGCAAATCCTTGGAATTGACGAATTCGAGCACGGCGTCCTGATCGTCGAAATGGCCGAGCTTGCGCTCCTGCTTGCCGATNCGGCCGCGGATTTCCGGCATCAGCCGGGCAGCGATGGCGCGGCGCTCGGCAACGGCCAGGCTCTGCGTGACGGCGCCGCCGAAAATCGTCTTTCCCTCGGTCTTTCCGGCAAACCAGACGATCGCCTTGTTGATGATATCGAGCGTCAGCTCATAGCAAGCCTTGGCGTCGTCAGCCCAGGTGAAGAGGCCATGGCTTTCGAGCACGACGCCCTTGGCATTCGGATTGGCGGCGACGAAAGCGCCGAGGTCGAGGCCGAGCTGGAAGCCCGGGCGACGCCAGGGCAGCCAGCCGATCTCGTCGCCGAAGATCTGCTGCGTCAGCTCCCTGGAATTCTTCGATGCGGCAATCGCGATGATCGCATCGGGGTGCATGTGGTCGACATGGGTGAAAGGCACGAAACCGTGCAGCGGCGTATCGATCGAGGCGGCGCGGGCGTTCAGGTTGAAGGTGCAGTGCGGCAGGAAGCCGACCATGCGGTCCTCATCCTCGACGCCCTTGTAGATGCCCTTCAGCGATTCCAGCTTGTCCTGGTAGAGTGTCGCGAAACCGTCGAGCTTGATCGTGCCGACATCGCCGCCCGAACCCTTGACCCAGAGCACCTTGACTTTACCGCCGGTCAACGGATCGGTTTCCATTACCTTCGCCGAGGTGTTGCCGCCGCCGTAATTGGTGATGCGCTTGTCGGCGCCGAGCAGGTTGGAGCGATAAAGCAGCTTGCCGGGCTCGTCGAGACCTGCCGCGTAACCATCATCCCACCGGTTTTCCAGAAGCCGGACGTTCGCCGCCATGTCATCCTCCCATATGAAATCGTCATCGGGGCGCGAGGGTTCGCGCCCCTTTTCGTTGACGGTATCGCTCATCAAAACGCAGCTTGTCAATCGAAAACGATCAAATTCGATTATTGTGCAGCGCAATATGAAAATTTATGATCGTTTTTGATTGACACATTGTCATATGTGGGAAATAAACGATTGAAGGAGGAGCCCCATGCACGAACGCGAACGCCATCGCATTATTCTGAGCGCCGTTCAGGAAAAGTCCGTCGTGACGGTTCAGGATATTTCCGAACTGACCGAGGCTTCCGAGGCGACGATCCGGCGCGACATCGCGGCTCTTCATGTCCAGGGCAAGATCCGGCGCGTGCGCGGCGGCGCCGAGGCGGTGCATCCGCCGCAGCTCGGCAATCTTGCCGGGCGCCCTTTCCGTGTTTCGGAATCGGTCAACATCGACAAGAANCGCGCAATCGCCCGCCAGGCGGTNGAGCTTTGCGATCNGGGTGACGCGATCATCATCAATGGCGGCACGACNACCTTCCAGATGGTGCATTTCATGGCGGCGCACCGCCTGCAGGTGATGACCAATTCCTTCGCGATCGCCGAACATCTGGTCAAGCATTCGAAGAANACGGTGACAGTGCCGGGCGGCGCGATCTATCGCGAACAGAGCCTNATCCTCTCCCCCTTCGACAATGACGCGATCCGCAATTTCTACGCCCGCCGTTTCTTCATCGGCGCGCAGGGTATCGGCCCGCTCGGCATCATGGAAGCCGACGCGCTGATCATCCAGAGCGAACAGAAGCTGATGCATCAGGCCGACGAATTGGTCGTCATGGCCGATTCCAGCAAGTTCCATCGCCGCTCGAGCCTCATTCTGTGCCCGCTCGAGCGCGTGTCGACTGTGATCACCGATGACGGCATTCCGGAGGAAGCCGCCAGGATGATCGAAAATGCCGGCATCAGGCTCATTGTCGCGAGCCCGGTCGCCCAGGCAATCAAGGAGGATTCCTCGTCGGTCGCATGAGGCGCCGGCCAGGTGTGAAGAGTGTCAATCAAGTGGGAGGATGAAAGCATGAAACTCGCAAAGAAACTCGCAATCGGCGTGGCATTTGCCGTCGCCATGATGGCGGGAACGGCCAGCGCCGCCGACATCAAGATCGGNCTCGTCGTCAAGTCGCTCGGCAACGGCTTCTTCGATGCCGCCAACAAGGGCGCGCAGGAAGCCGCCAAGGAACTCGGCGGNGTCGAGGTCATCTATACCGGTCCGACGTCGACGACGGCCGAAGGCCAGATCGAAGTCATCAATTCGCTGATCGCCCAGGGCGTCAACGCCATCGCCGTTTCGGCCAATGATCCTGACGCGCTCGTTCCGGCGCTGAAGAAGGCGGCGCAACGCGGCATCAAGGTGATCTCCTGGGATTCGGGCGTCGCGCCTGAAGGCCGTATCCTGCAGCTCAACCCGTCGTCCAACGAGCTGATCGGCAAGATGTGCCTGACGCTCGCCAAGGACCATCTCGACGGCGGCAAGGGCGACTTCGCCATCCTGTCGGCAACGACCACCTCGACCAACCAGAACATCTGGATCGACCAGATGAAGAAGCAGCTCAAGGATTTCCCGGGCCTCAACCTCGTCACGACAGTTTATGGCGACGACCTCTCGGACAAGTCCTATCGTGAAGCCGAAGGCCTGTTGAAGTCGAACCCGAACGTCAAGGTCATCGTCGCTCCGACGACGGTCGGCGTTCTCGCTGCTTCGAAGGTCGTCGAAGACAAGGGCCTTGTCGGCAAGGTCTACGTCACCGGCCTCGGTCTGCCTTCCGAAATGGCCGGCGCGATCAAGTCGGGNGCCACGAAGGAATTCGCCATCTGGAACCCGATCGACCTCGGCTACTCCGCAACGCAGATCGCCTATCGCCTCGTCAAGGGCGAAACCGACGGCAAGCCGGGCAGCGAGATCGAAGTCGGCCGCATGGGCAAGATCAAGGTCGGCGACAACGGNGAAGCCGCCATGGCCGATCCCTTCGTCTACAATGCTACGAACATCGACCAGTTCTCCAAGGTCTTCTGATCCAAGCCGACGCATAAAAGCCCGGCGGCCTGATGGCCGCCGGGATTCTCATTCGACACTGGTAGAAGCTTGATGAACGCCGCCTTTCAACAAACCGCCACGGACAGCAAAACCGGTGATGCGCCAGCCATTCTGGAAATGCGCGGCATCTCCCAGATCTTCCCGGGCGTGAAGGCGCTCGACAATGTCAGCATCGCGCTGCATCCCGGCACGGTGACGGCGCTGATCGGCGAAAACGGTGCCGGCAAATCGACGCTCGTCAAGATCCTGACCGGAATCTACCGGCCGAATGAAGGCGAGATCCTCGTCGACGGCCGGCCGGTAACCTTCGCCAGCGCCCAGGCCGCGATCGATGCCGGCGTCACCGCCATCCATCAGGAAACCGTGCTGTTCGACGAGCTGACGGTTGCCGAAAACATCTTCCTCGGCCATGCGCCGCGCACACGTTGGCGCACCATCGATTGGCAGACGATGAACAGCCGCGCCAAGGCGCTGCTGACCGCGCTCGAAAGCAATATCGATCCGACGATCCGGCTGAAGGACCTCTCGATCGCGCAGCGCCATCTGGTGGCGATTGCGCGTGCGCTGTCGATCGAGGCCCGCATCGTCATCATGGACGAACCGACGGCAGCCCTTTCCCGCAAGGAGATCGACGATCTCTTCCGCATCGTCCGGGGCCTGAAGGAACAGGGCAAGGCGATCCTGTTCATCAGCCACAAGTTCGACGAGGTTTACGAGATCGCCGACGACTTCGTCGTCTTCCGCGACGGCCGCGCCGTCGGCCAGGGCCGGCTCAAGGACACGCCGCAGGACGAGATCGTCCGCATGATGGTCGGCCGCGACGTCGAAAACGCCTTTCCGAAGATCGATGTCGCCATTGGCGGCCCGGTTCTCGAGATCAGTCATTACAGCCACCGCACCGAATTCCGCGACATCTCCTTCACCCTGCGCCAGGGCGAGATTCTCGGCATATACGGCCTGATCGGCGCCGGCCGCTCGGAACTGTCGCAATCGCTCTTCGGCATCACCAGGCCGCTCTCCGGCAAGATGATGCTCGAAGGCCGCGAGATCACCATCCATTCGCCGCAGGATGCGATCCGCGCCGGCATCGTTTACGTGCCGGAGGAACGCGGCCGCCATGGACTGGCGCTGCCGATGCCGATCTTCCAGAACATGACACTGCCGTCACTGGCCCGCACCTCGCGCCGGGGTTTCCTCAGGGCGGCCGAAGAATTCGCGCTCGCCCGCAAATATGCCGAGCGGCTGGATTTGCGCGCCGCGGCCCTTTCCGTGCCGGTCGGCACGCTGTCGGGCGGCAACCAGCAGAAGGTCGTCATCGGCAAATGGCTGGCGACCGCGCCGAAGGTCATCATCCTCGACGAACCCACCAAGGGCATCGATATCGGCTCGAAGGCGGCCGTGCACGGCTTCATCAGCGAACTCGCCGCCGAGGGCCTGTCGATCATCATGGTCTCATCCGAACTGCCCGAAATCATCGGCATGTCGGACCGCGTGCTGGTGATGAAGGAAGGCCTGTCTGCCGGAATTTTCGAACGCGCCGAACTGTCACCGGAAGCGCTGGTGCGCGCCGCCACCGGCAATGCATGAGGTAGACACATGGCAAGACTGATCAGAAAACGCGAAACCCTGCTCTTCGCCATCATCGTCGTGATGATCGCGATCTTTTCGACGCGCGCTGCCGATTTCGCAACGCCGGAGAATCTCGCCGGCATTTTCAACGATACCTCCATCCTGATCATCCTGGCGCTGGCGCAGATGACAGTCATCCTGACAAAATCGATCGACCTGTCGGTTGCCGCCAACCTCGCCTTCACCGGCATGGCGATCGCGATGATGAATGCCGCCTATCCCGACCTGCCGCTCGTCCTGCTCATCCTTGCCGCGATCGTCATTGGCGCCTGCCTCGGCGCCATCAACGGCTTTCTTGTCTGGGCGCTCGAAATTCCGCCGATCGTCGTCACGCTCGGCACGCTCACCATCTATCGCGGCATGGCCTTCGTGCTGTCGGGCGGGGCGTGGGTCAATGCCCATCAGATGACGCCGGTTTTCCTGTCGGTGCCGCGCACGCCGATCCTCGGCCTGCCCGTCCTCGGCTGGGTGGGGATCATTATCGTGCTCCTGATGTATGTCCTGCTCCGATATACCCAGTTCGGCCGCTCGGCCTATGCGACCGGCGGCAATCCGACCGCGGCCGTCTATGCCGGCATCGACACGGGCTGGACGAAATTCCTCGCCTTCGTTCTGTCAGGCGCGCTTGCCGGCCTGGCGAGCTATCTCTGGGTATCGCGTTACGCCGTCGCCTATGTCGATATCGCCAACGGCTTCGAACTCGACAGCGTCGCGGCCTGCGTCATCGGCGGCATCTCGATTGCGGGTGGTGTCGGGTCGGTCGCCGGCACCGTGCTCGGCGCACTTTTCCTCGGCGTCATCAAGAATGCGCTGCCGGTGATCGGCATTTCACCGTTCACGCAGATGGCGATCTCCGGAACCGTCATCATTCTCGCCGTCGCCTTCAATGCCCGGCGCGAGCGCAACCGCGGCCGCATCATCCTGCGCGACCGCGCGGCAGCCGAGGTCAGAACGGAGGCAGCAGCATGAGCACCGTGTCCACACATGAAAAGCGGGTCATTCCCGACCGCCTCGGCACGCCCTTCCGCCGCATCCTTGCAAGCTGGGAAGTGCTGCTCTTTGCCGTCGCCATCCTGATCTTCATCTTCAATTCCCTCGCCTCGCCCTATTTCCTCGATGCCTGGAACCTCTCGGACGCCACCTTCAACTTTACCGAAAAGGCGATGATCGCCTTCGCCATGGCACTGCTCGTCATATCGGGCGAGATCGACCTCTCGGTCGCTGCGATCATCGCGCTCGCCTCGACGGCGATGGGCGCGGCAGCGCAGCTCGGCATCGGCACGCCGGGCCTGGTCGCGATCGGCATCGGCACCGGTCTTGCCTGCGGCATCTTCAACGGCGTGCTGGTCTCGGTGCTGAAACTGCCGTCGATCGTCGTCACCATCGGCACGATGAGCCTGTTCCGCGGCATTTCCTATATCGTGCTCGGCGACCAGGCCTATGGCAAATACCCNGCCGATTTTGCCTATTTCGGCCAGGGTTATGTCGTCTGGGTGTTCTCCTTCGAATTCGTGCTCTTCATCGTGCTGGCGATCCTCTTCGCCATCCTCTTGCATGCGACGAATTTCGGCCGGCAGGTCTATGCGATCGGCAATAACGACTTCGCCGCCCGCTTCTCCGGCATCCCGGTCGAGCGCGTCAAATTCATCCTCTTCCTGCTGACCGGCGTCATGAGCGGCGTCGCCGCCGTCTGCCTGACCTCGCGCCTCGGCTCGACCCGGCCGTCGATCGCCCAGGGCTGGGAACTCGAGGTCGTCACCATGGTCGTGCTCGGCGGTATCTCGATCCTCGGTGGCTCCGGCACGATCGGCGGCGTCGTCATCGCCGCCTTCGTCATGGGCCTCGTCACCTTCGGCCTCGGCCTCTTGAACGTGCCCGGCATCGTCATGTCGATCTTCATCGGCCTGCTTCTGATCATCACCATCGCCATCCCGATCATCGCCCGCCGCGTCAAGCTCATGAGTTCCCGATGACAGCAGAAAAACACGCCTTCAAGATGCAGCTCCATCCCGGCATGGAAGCCGAATACCGCAGGCGGCATGACGAGATCTGGCCGGAACTGGTCGATCTCCTGCACAAGTCAGGCGCCAGCGACTATTCCATCCATCTCGACCGCGAGACCAACACGCTGTTCGGCGTGCTGACGCGGCCGGCCGACCATACGATGGAGAGCCTGCCGGACCACCCTGTGATGAAGAAATGGTGGGGCCATATGGCCGATATCATGGCGACGAATCCGGATAATTCGCCCGTGCAAAGCGACCTCGTCACCCTCTTCCATATGCCATGAACGCCCCCTCCTATCACCGCATCGCCGTCCTCGACATCGGCAAGACCAATGCCAAGGTCGTCGTGCTCGACAGCGAGACCGGCGCCGAAATCGCCGTGCTGAAGCGGCCGAACATCGCGATCAAAACCGGTCTCTATCCGCACTACGATATTGAGACGCTCTGGTCCTTCGCCCTCGATGCGCTGAAGAGCCTTGCGCGTGAGCCGGGCTTCGACGCCATTTCGATCACCACCCATGGCGCCTCCGCAGCACTCTTTGCCAGGGACGGCGCGCTTGCCATGCCTGTTATCGACTACGAGCACGAATATCCGCAGGAGATCCGCGATGCCTATACGGCGTTGCGTCCCTCCTTCGACGAAACCTTCTCGCCGCGCCTTGCGATGGGCCTCAATGTCGGCGCGCAGCTGCACTACCAGAAGACCGCCTTTCCCGAGGAATTCGCCAGGGTTGCGACCATCCTCACCTATGCGCAATATTGGACGGCGCGGTTGACGGGTATTGCCGCCAATGAGCTGACCTCGCTCGGTTGCCATACCGATCTGTGGAACCCGAGAGCCGGCAGCTATTCCTCACTCGTCGACAGGCTCGGGATCCGCGACCTGATGGCGCCGATCCGCTCCGCCTTCGATGCGCTCGGCCCGGTCCTGCCCGAGATCGCCGCAGAACTCGGCCTTGCCGCACCCGTGCCGGTCTATTGCGGCATTCACGATTCAAATGCCTCGCTGCTGCCGCATCTGGTCCATCGGGAGGCGCCCTTCGCCGTCGTCTCCACCGGCACATGGGTGATCAATTTCGGCGTCGGCGGCGATCTCGACCATCTCGACCCCAACCGCGATGCGCTCGCCAATGTCGATGCCTATGGCCGCGCCGTTCCCTCCTCGCGTTTCATGGGCGGCCGGGAATTCGAGATCCTTTCTGCCGAAATCGGCCCAGTCGACGAAAAGGCCGTCCAGGCGGCAATCGGCCCGGTCATCGACAAGGGCATGATGCTCTTGCCGAATATCGCCGCCGGTTCCGGGCCTTTTCCGGGAAAGGCAAGCCGCTGGATCGGCGCCGAAGAGGCAAGCCGCGAGCAGCGCTATGCAACTGCCTGCCTCTATCTCGCTTTGATGACCGATGCCTGCCTCGGGCTGATCGGCGCCAAAGGCCCGGTTATCGTCGAAGGGCCTTTTGCCCTGAATGGCACTTATCTCAAGCTGCTCGCCGCCCTAACCGGTCGTGAAGTCATGGCCCTTCCGGGCTCGACCGGCACCAGCCAGGGGGCGGCCCTTCTGACCGGCATCCGGCCGGCGTCGGGTGCCGAAACGCATATTCCGCCGACCGATATCCCGGGTCTGGCCGCCTATCGCACCCACTGGTACGCGGCGACGGAATAGGAGCTTTTCCAAGAACGGACCTTGTTCATCCCTGTCTTGTGGTTAGTGTGCACCTCGAAAATCAGGTCGAGGAGATAGCATGACAGAGACATTCGATCCGCGCGCCCTTGCAGCCAGGCTTCACGGCCTGCACCAGGCGGGTCACCAGGAGGCAACGAGCACTTTCGCGCTGCCAGCCGATCTGCATCAGGCGATGGAGGTGCAGAATTTGCTGGCCGCCGCAGACGGCGTTTCCAGCAATGCCTGGAAGGTGACGGTCTCGCCGCAGGGCCAAGCGGTCGCTGCTCCGCTGCATCCCTATGCCGAAGCCGTTTCGGGCGCTGATATTCCCTGGTATCCGGGCCTGAAATTCGAGACCGAGATCGCGGTGCGCCTCGGCAGCGACCTGCCGATCCGCGCGGGCACAGCCTACAGCCGCAGCGAAGTGGTCGGGGCGATCTCCGCCGTCCATCTCGGCGCCGAGCTGCTGGTCAGCGCCGTCAGCGAGAGCGGCAGCGTTTCGTTTCTGCTGTTCGTCGCCGACCGCCTCGGCAATAGCGGCTATGTGCTCGGTCCGACGCTGGAAAAAAGCGTCGTCGACACCGTCGGCGGGACGCCGCTCAAGGTCACCCATGCCGGCCGCACGATCTATGATGGCCCGGCGCAGCATCCGAAGGGCGACGTTCTCACCTGGCTGATCGATTACGCCAATGACGGTTTGCGCCCCGAGACATCGCTGAAGGCAGGCGCGCTCATCACGACGGGCACGTTGAGCGGCGCGATCGAACTGACCGAACCCGGCGACATCGACATCCTGCTCGGTGACACCAGGTTGAGCTTCTCGGTGTCGAAGGGTTGAGTTGGCGCCGTAGCGCCTACGCCTTGTCGCGAAACATCTCGATGATCGCGGAAAAATCCTTTCCGCCATTGCCCAGCTTCTCGAAGAGCGCAAAAAGCTGTGCTGCTTCCGCGCCGAGCGGCGTGGAAGCGCCGCTCGTCAGCGCCGCTTCCTGGGAGAGTCTCAGATCCTTCAGCATCAAAGCCGCGGCAAAGCCCGGCTTATAGCCGTTGTTCGCGGGCGAGGTCGGCACCGGCCCCGGAACCGGGCAATAGGTATTGAGCGACCAGCATTGGCCCGACGATGTCGAGGCGACATCGAACAGTGCCTGATGCGAAAGCCCGAGCTTCTCGGCAAGCACGAAGCCCTCGCAGACGCCGATCATCGAAATGCCGAGGATCATGTTGTTGCAGATCTTCGCCGCCTGGCCGGCGCCGGCCTCACCGCAATGGACGATCTTCTTTCCCATCGCCTCCAGGATCGGCTTTGCCTTGGTGAAGGCCTCTTCCGCGCCGCCGGCCATGAAGGTCAGCGTGCCNGCGGTCGCCCCGCCGGTACCGCCGGAGACGGGGGCGTCGAGCGACAGGCAGCTGGCGGCCTTGGCCATCTCATGCGCCTTGCGGCTGCTCTCGACATCGATTGTGGAGCAATCGATGACCAGCGTGNCCTGCGCCGCGGTCTGCAGGATATCGGCCCAGGCCGTCAGCACATGTTTGCCCTGTGGCAGCATGGTGATGACGATCTCCGCGTCCTTGACCGCCTGGCTGGCATGGCTTGCCGGTTTGACNCCGCTCTCCTCGGCCGCCTTCAGCACCGACGCCGCGAGATCGAAGCCNAGGACCTCGTGACCTGATTTGACCAGATTGGCCGCCATCGGCCCGCCCATATTGCCAAGCCCGATGAATGCGATCCTTGCCATGGTCTTCTCCTATCGATTGTCTTCGAGGATCATCGCTGCCGCCTTTTCGGCGATCATGATCGTCGGCGAATTGGTGTTGCCCGAGGTGATCGACGGCATCACCGAGGCGTCGGCGATCCTGAGCTTTCCGAGCGCCCGGAATTTCAGCCTGGGATCGACGACGCTGTCCCTGTCGGCGCCCATNCGGCAGGTGCCGACGGGATGGAAGATCGTCGTNCCGATATCGCCCGCCGCCCGCTCCAGATCGGCCTCCGTCTGATAGCTCGGCCCCGGCTTGAATTCTTCCGGCCTGAAACGGGCAAAGGAAGGCTGCGCGACGATCTTGCGCGTCAACCGTATAGAACGGACAGCTATGTCACGATCGCGCTGCGTCGAGAGGTATTTCGGACTGATCGTCGGCTGGGCGGCAAAATCCGGGCTCGACAGATGCACCGAACCCCGGCTTTCCGGCCGGAGATTACAGACGCTCGCGGTGATCGCCGGGAAAGGATGGACGGGATCGCCGAACTTATCCAGCGAGACCGGCTGCACGTGATATTGCAGATCCGGCGTTTCCCGGTCCGGGCCGGAGCGGGTGAAGATGCCGAGCTGGCTCGGCGCCATCGCCATCGGCCCGGAGCGGCGCACGAGATATTCGAGCCCGATCGCCGCCTTGCCGATCAGCTTCGTCGCCTTCTCGTTCAGCGTCGGAACACCCGTCACCCTATAGGCGAGACGCAGCTGCAGATGATCCTGCAGGTTCTCGCCGACACCCTTCACCTCCGCAACGACATCGACGCCGGCTTGGCTGAGAACCTCGCCCCTGCCGATACCGGACAGTTCCAGGATATGCGGCGAGCCGATCGAACCGGCTGAAAGGACGGTTTCTTTGGCGGCATAGGCGCGCTTCGCCTCGCCGCGATGCTGGAATTCGACGCCGGCAACGGCGCCTTCCTCCACCAGCAGCCGCCGGACCTGCGCCTTGGTGATGACAGTCAGGTTGGAGCGCTTCATCGCCGGGCGCAGGAAGGCCTTCGAGGTGTTCCAACGAATGCCGGAACGCTGATTGACGTCGAAATAGCCGGACCCTTCGTTGCTGCCGCGGTTGAAATCCGCGATCTCCGGGATGCCCGCTTCCCTGGCCGCCTGTTGGAAGGCATCGAGCACGGCCCAGCGCACACGCGCCTTCTCGATGCGCCATTCGCCGCCGGCGCCATGCATCTCGTCTTCGCCGCGATAAAAATCCTCGGACTTGCGGAAGAAGGGCAGTACATCGTCCCAGCCCCAGCCGCTGCAGCCCATCTGCCGCCAGAGGTCGTAGTCGCGCGCCTGACCGCGCATGTAGATCATGCCGTTGATCGACGAACAGCCGCCGAGCACCTTGCCACGCGGATAGCTCAGCGCCCGGCCATTCAGACCGGCTTCCGGCGCAGTGGTGAAGCACCAGTCGGTGCGCGGATTGTTGATGCAATAGAGATAACCGACCGGAATATGGATCCAGTGGTAGTTGTCGCTGCCGCCGGCTTCGAGCAGCAGCACCCGGCTCCGGCCATCGGCGGACAGCCGGTTTGCGAGCACGCAGCCGGCGCTGCCTGCCCCGATGATGATGTAGTCGTAACGATCCATGTGCCCTGCACGAAACTCCAGATGCTTGCCGCTTCCCCCTCCCCGCAGCGCGGGGAGAGGAAGAGTCGCAGCGCCGCCGCCCGTCTCTTTTCCTGGGAGAAGAGAGCGTCTTTCCCGGAAAAGAGAGGTCCGCCCGTTCAGCGGCGATAGACGAAGCCCAGTTTCCGCCCCAGCCGCGAGGCGTAGAATTCGCCGATGATGCCGCGGCGGAAGATCAGCACGCAGACCATGAAGACGATGCCGGTGATGATCGTCACCGGGAATTCCGAGGTGGCCAAGTAGTTTTCCAGCGCCACCACCAGCCCGGCGCCGAAGAGCGGGCCGATCAGCGTACCGATGCCGCCGAGCAGCGTCATCAGGATCACCTCGCCCGACATCTGCCAGGCGACGTCGGTCAGCGTTGCGAACTGGAAGACAATCGATTTGACAGCACCCGCGAGCCCGGCAAGCGCTGCCGACATGACGAAGGCGCCGAGCTTGTAGCGCGCCACGGAATAACCGAGCGAGATCGCCCGCTGCTCGTTTTCACGGATCGATTTCAAGATCATGCCGAAGGGTGAGTTGATGAAACGCCAGATGATCAAGACGCCAATGATGAAAACAGCCAGCACGAAATAATACATGTTGGTCGAGCTGTTCAGATCGATGAAACCGAAGAGATGACCCCGCGGCACGGACTGGATGCCGTCCTCGCCCTCGGTGAACTCCGCCTGCAGGCAGAAGAAGAAGAACATCTGCGACAGCGCCAGCGTGATCATCGCGAAATAGATGCCCTGGCGGCGGATGGCGAAGAAACCCATGACCAGGCCGAGAAACGCCGCACCCACCACCCCGATCAGAATGCCGAGTTCCGGCGGCAGGCCCCATGTCTTCACCGTGTAGGCGGTGAAATAGGCCGCTCCCCCGAAGAAGGTGGCATGGCCGAAGGAAAGCAGGCCGGTATAGCCGAGCAGCAGGTTGAAGGCGCAGGCAAAGAGGGCGAAGCAGAGCAGCTTCATCAGGAAGATCGGATAGAAGAAGAACGGCGCCAAGAGCAGGAGCAGCAGCCCCGCCAGCAGGAAACCCGCCTGCACCGACAGAGCGGTTCGGTTTTTTTCCGTTCGGATGGTTTCGGTGATGTCAGCCATGTCAAGCATCCCGTCCGAAGAGGCCAGCCGGCCTGATGAGAAGCACGATCGCCATGATGACGAAGATCACGATGTTCGAGGCTTCGGGATAGAAGACCTTGGTCAGACCCTCGGCGATCCCGAGCACATAACCGGTGATGATTGCGCCCATGATCGATCCCATGCCGCCGACGACGACCACGGCGAAGACGACGATGATCATATTCGATCCCATAAGCGGCGAGACCTGGTAAATCGGCGCTGCCAGCACGCCGGCAAAGGCGGCAAGACCGGCGCCGAGCGCGTAGGTGAGCGTCAAGAGCACCGGCACGTTGACACCGAACACCTGCACCAGCACGGCGTTTTCGGTGGCGGCCCTGAGATAGGCGCCGAGCTTGGTCTTCTCGATCAGCAGCCAGGTGCCGAGGCAGACGACGAGAGAGACGACGACCACCCAGCCGCGATAGATCGGCAGGAACATGAAGCCGAGATTGGCCCCGCCGGCAAGCGCTGCCGGCGTCGCATAGGGCTGGCCGGAAGAGCCGTAGAGATAGCGGAAGGTGCCCTCGACCGCGAGCGCCAGGCCGAAGGTGAAGAGCAGGCCGTAGAGCGGATCGAGATCATAGAGCCGGCGCAGGAACAGCCGCTCGATGATGGCACCGGCAAGGCCGACGATTACGGGCGCCACGATCAATGACGGCCAGTAGCCGATGCCGGCATAGGTCAGCAAGAGGTAGGCGACGAAGGCGCCGAGCATATATTGCGCACCATGGGCGAAGTTGATCACCCGTAGCAGGCCGAAGATGATGGCGAGGCCGAGGCTGAGCAGCGCATAGAAGGAGCCGTTGATCAGGCCGATCAGCAGCTGGCCGAACAGCGCCTGCAGGGGAATGCCGAAGATCATCGTCATCTGGTCACACTCCCAGAACCTTGTGCAGCGTGTCCATGCGCTGCGGCAGTTCACCGACCGGGAATTCCGACACCATCTGCCCATGATCCATCAGATAGAAGCGATCGGCAATACGGCTGGCGAAACGGAAATTCTGCTCGACGAGCAGGAT
>Ga0055526_1001476_pt1 | contig 16676 bp, 15 predicted proteins | sample AraplaCol_mMF_r2_FD_55013 | JGI IMG/M metagenome (GOLD analysis project Ga0055526, IMG submission 55013) | Arabidopsis root microbial communities from North Carolina, USA - plate scrape MF_Col_mMF_r2 | ecosystem: Host-associated > Plants > Roots > Endosphere | place: USA: North Carolina... | reverse complement strand
TGCGTCGCCGCTTCGTCATCGGCGTCCGCGTCGAAGGGATCGAGGCTGATGCGCTCCGGCGAGAGCCCCAACCCCAGCGCGTGGAAGTAGCTCGCCTCGGTGACGAGGCTGAGCTGGCTCGCGATCAGGCGGTGCACTTCCAGGTCCGGCATGTCCATCTGCGCACCCTGCACGGTGGCGAGCACCGGCGTGCGCGTGATGCCGCCGGCCAGTCCGGCGAGGCGATGCGCATTGGGCAGATGCGCGTGCAGCACCGCCGCCTGCTTGTTGCGGATGAGGCCGACGAGCACTTGGATCGCGTGCCACGGGGGATCGTCCGGCATGGCGACGATGACGATGTCGGCGCCGAGTGCGCGCAGCCGTTCCGCGTACGGTCCGTCGGCGGGACAGACGACGGTGAAGCGGACGTTGCCGCCGCTTCCGTGCCGCTCCACCAGGCGCTCCACCAATCGCGTGGCGCCGAGCCGGTCGGAGGCCGTGGCGAGCGGGCATGCCTCATCGGCCGTCTCGTCCGACGGCACCGCGCCGACGATCTCCACGACATGCAGCGAGGGCACGGGATTCCCCGCCGTCACGGCGGAGAGCGTCGGCGTCGCGCCGGGGCGTCGTTGTGCAGGGCGGTCCATCACGTGCCTCTTGAAACCGCTCCATGCGGTAACTACGCATGGCAAAGCCCATACCCGCCAGGACCTGGGAGATCACAAGGGCTTCAACGACTGCAGCACGGTCGGGAGAAGTTCGCTCACTGTCGGGTGGATGCGCACACCGCCTTCGGTGACATCGGTGTACGGCCGCTTGGACGCCACGACGTCCAGTAGCGACTGCACCGCCTCGTCGCCGTCGACGCCCAGCACCATCGCGCCGAGGATGGCCTTCGATTCCGCGTCGACGAGGATCTTGATGAAGCCTTCGGTCTCGCCCTTCTCGATGGCCCGGCCGACGCGCGTCATCGGCCGCGTGCCGATCAGCGCGGGACGACCGCTGGCGCGCACCTCCTGCTCGCCGAGACCGATGCGCGCCAGCGGTGGATCGGTGTACAGCGCGTAGGTCACGACGCGGCCGCCGACGCTTCGATCGGCCCCGTCGAGGAGGTTGGCCGCGGTGACCTCGAAGTCGTTCCACGAGGTGTGCGTGAACGCGCCGCGGCCGTTGCAGTCGCCGAGCGCCCAGATGTGCGGCACGCTGCTGCGCAGCTGGTCGTCGACGACGATGTTGCCGCGCTCGTCGACGCGCACGCCGGCGCGATCCAGACCCAGGTCGTCGGTGTTGGGCTTGCGGCCGGTGGCGATCAGCACATGGCTGCCGCGGACTTCGGGCTCGCCGGTCTGGCAGTTCACCTGCACGGCGACGCCCTCCTCCGCCGGCGCCAGCTTCACGCATTCCGCGCCGGTGCGGATGGTGAGGCCGTCGCGTTCGAGGATCCCTCGCAAGGCTTCGGCGACATCGGCGTCCTCGCGCGGCACGAGCCGCGGACCGCGCTGCACGACGGTCACTTCCGATCCGAAGCGTCGGAACATCTGCGCGAACTCCAGCCCGATGTAGCTTCCGCCCACGACGACGAGATGCCGCGGCAGTTCCTGAAGCTGCATGATCGACGCGTTGGTCAGCCAGGGCACCGTGTCCAGGCCCTCGACGCCGGGCTGCGCGGGGCGTCCGCCCACGTTGATGAAGAAGCGGTCCGCGCGCAAGCGACGTCCGTCGACGACGACGGTGTGGGGATCCTCGAAATGCGCGTGGCCCATGATCAGCTCGACCTTGGGCATGCCGCGCAGCCACTTCTCGACGCTCTCGCGCGACTGGCCGGAGATACGCGCCTTGCGCGCAATGACGGCGGGCAGGTCGACGCCGATCTGCTCCGGCACCCGCACGCCCCAGCGCGCGGCCTCGCGGACGACCCAGGCGGCATGGGCGCTCGCAACCATCGCCTTGGTCGGGATGCAGCCGGTGTTGACGCAGGTGCCGCCGACGCGTGAGCGCTCGATGACGGCGACCCGCCAGCCGGCCTGCGACATGCGCTCGGCCAGCGGGGGGCCGGCCTGGCCGGCGCCGATGACGATGGCATCGAAGGAGTCGGTGGATTGGGGGGATTCACTCACGGCGACGCTCCTGGTGGGGGATCGTCGCGGAGTCTGCCACCGATGGGGACGACTCAGGTCGCGCCGTGGCGCCTTCGGATCGCGGCCAGGGTGCCACGCTGTTCCAGCACCAGGATCGCCTGATCGATGCGGGCGCGATCGCGTTCATTGAGTCGCCGGCGACCCAGCATCAGGCACACCGGCTGCACGCTGTGCCCGAAAGGCTGCCGCAACAGCCGCACGCCCGAGACGCGTGCCTGCGCATGGACATCGAGGTCGTCGCCGAGGATCAGTGCCGCGCGACCGATCCGCAGCATGTCGACGCCCTGTCGCGTGGTCTGGTACGGCAGCAGCAGGCCTGCGTCGGCGAGGCGCTCGCGCCAGTTCTCGAAGTCGTCGCCGAGGCCGTGCGCATCGACGTGCAACAGGGGGATGCGCCGTTGCAGCACCTGCTCGAAACCCTGCAGCCCGATGAGGCGCGGATCGCGGAGATCCGTCGCGGCGACCATGAAGGCCTCGTTGCGGTAGGGCCGCGTGTACATGACCAAGCGCTCAAGTTCCGGCACCGGCGTGGCCGAGAAGATCACGTCGAACTGGTCGTTCAGCAACTCGCGGAAGCGCCGCTTGCGCCATTGCGGCGTCCCACGGATCCAGCTCAGTTCGAAGCCTGCCTTCGTGCAGATCGCCTGCAGCAGTTCCGCATCGAGACCGCGCATGCTGCCGTCCGGGCTGGGCACCAGGTACGGAGGCCAGGATTCCACCAACGCGCGCAGGACACGCGGTCGGGCACTCCCCCACGAGAGAGTCCCGCAAGCGAGCGCCATGCCACCCACCAACGCGCGGCGCCTGGGCCCTCGAACGGCGGGAACGACGGACTGTCCGGATGGATTCATTGTCTCTTTGAGAGCCATCTCGGCGGGGATTCAGTCCAGTGTGCGCCTGGCGCCAAGTCACCACAAGGCGGGCAAGACGCGTCCTTCGGGCACTCCCCTCAGATGAGGGCTGGTGCCCGACGACCTCCAGAGAAAGTCACGCGCGCAGGCCAACCACGCGCTTCCTCCTCTGTTTTTGTCAATTCAAAAAATGCAAAATTGATACATGAAAGTCGTTCTCGTCGAAGACTCCCCGCTGGTGCGCAAACATCTGTTGGCGGCCCTGAAGGAACAGCCCTTCCTGTCGGTGGTCGGCCTCGCCGCCACCGAGGCGGAGGCCTTGTGCACCGTTGGGCTGACGCGGCCCCACGTCGTGGTGCTGGACCTCGCGCTGGCAGCAGGGTCGGGGCTGGAGGTGCTTCGCAAGCTGCGCCTGGCGGGCTACGGCGGGACCATCCTGGTCCTCAGCAACCGCGAGGCGGAGATCTACGGCCCGCTGTGCGTGAGCAACGGCGCCAACGCCTTCTATGACAAGGGCCGCGAGTTCGAGAAATTCCTCGCCGACCTGAATGTCCTGGCCGAGGCCCCGCGCCTGGCGGCGAGCCAACCGATGAGTTTGAGCTCGCTGCAGATGCGCTGAGGCAGCAGAAACTCCCCGGAGAGCATTCGGAAAAAAGAAAACCCGCTCTGGGCGGGTTTTCTAAGCGCTTGCCAAATAGTTGATTCAGCAAGCTATTTTGGAGGAGAGGGGGGGATTCGAACCCCCGAGACGTTTCCGTCCGCCTGATTTCGAGTCTTCGCATAGGAACCTGCATGAGCACGAATCATCTTGTTGGCTCCATCAAGCCTGATCTAGCGGTAGCAAGCTGCATCAAGCGACATCTGGTGCGAGTGGGCGGAGTGTAGCCAAGGCGGGTGTAAGCGGAGGGGTCCTGGCGCCAACGGCTACGTCCTGGATACAGGCAGTCGAGCACCGGCGGGCGCCTGAGCCCGGTTCGACTGTTGTTAGAGGCACTCAAAAATGGCCATTGCATCGACGGCCATACCCCTACTTCGCGTACAGCAGGTGACCTACTTCGCGGCGGATTCCGCAGAGGCGAAGGCGGTGTCTCACTCGTTCACTTGTGCTCCAGCTCGCTCGTACACGCGATGAGGATAGCGTCGGAAGCCGAGCTGCTGGCTTGGTGGTCTCGATGGCTGCAGAGGCGTAAGCGTCCCGGCAAGTCATGTTGACGCTAGGGATAAAGGCTCAAATCTTGAAGTCCCGCACGCCGCCTTGAAAGACCCATCGAGGAGGCCATGTATTGATGGTGTCCTGTTCTCGAACCCATTCATACGTGTGATCGCCAACTAGGACAGTCTCAAGGTGCGCTCTCGCAGTCATCCATCGACGCGAGCCAAGAAGATCTCGAACTTGGATAGCGTTGGACCTGTCCGCGGATCGAAGTTTGCACAGCAACCGGCTCTGTTCAGTTTCGTCAAGAGGCAACGCGAAGTTGTGCTTGACACTCAGTCTCATCGCTAGGAGGCATAAGGAGCTTGGGCTTTCAGGATGAATCGCCCCGGATTTCCTAGACAGTCCTGAGCCGTTGGGAATGGCGACGCTCGAACTCGGCGGGCGATGTGCCGCCGGCAGTACCGTGGCGCCGCTTGGCGTTATAGAACATCTCGATGTAGCTGAAGACGTCGGATCTGGCTGCGTCTCGTGTCGGGTAGATCTGCCGACGAATGCGTTCCCGCTTGAGCAACTGGAAGAAGCTCTCGGCCACGGCGTTGTCGTGGCAGTTGCCGCGGCGACTCATGCTGGAGACGAGGTTGTGCTCGCGCAGGAAGTCCTGCCATTCATGGCTCGTGAACTGGCAGCCCTGGTCCGAGTGCAGCATCACCGAGGACTGGGGTCGCCGCCGCCACAGCGCCATCAGCAACGCGTCGAGGACCAAGGTCGTGTCGATGCGGCTGCCCATGGACCATCCGACGACCTGTCGCGAGAACAGGTCTACGACCACTGCGAGGTACAGCCAACCTTCGTGCGTGCGGATGTACGTGATGTCTGTGACCCAAGCTCGATTGGGCTCGTCGACAGTGAACTGTCGCTGCAGGTGATTTGGCGCCACCACGGCGGGCTTGCCGCCACGCACGCCAGGCCGGCGTCCGTAGCCCGTCTGAGAGCGCAGTCCTTCGCGCTTGAGCAGCCTCGCCACGCGATGCTTGCCGCAGCGCTCACCGAGGTCGCGCATGTCCAGGGTGCGCTTGCGGTACCCGTAGGTCCCGCCGCTCTCGAGCCAGGCATGTTTTAGCAGCCCAAGCAGCCTGTGGTCATCCTGCTCGCGCGGACTCTGCGGCTCGTCCCTCCACGCGTAGAAGCCGCTCGGGTGAACCTGCATCACGCGGCACATGCGGCGCACGCTGTGCTCATGCTCGTGCTTCTTGATGAACGCGTACCTCACCCGGACTGCTTGGCAAAGTACGCTGCGGCCTTTTTTAGGATGTCGTGCTCCTCGGTCACGCGCTTGAGCTCGACCTTCAGTCGTCGCAGCTCTTCAGCCTGCGAGTTGGCCATCTGACGCTCAGGTGCCGGCACGCCATAAGCCTTGGTCCACTTATACAGACTGTGCTGATTGACGCCGATTCGCGCCGACACCTCGGCGACCTTGTGGCCGCGTTCGGTGATCTGCTTGACCGCCTCGATCTTGAATTCTTCCGGGTAGGGTTGGTTCGTTTTCATGGCACCTCCTATTGGGCCTCAGTTCTGAGGCTCGGAGATGTCTAGCAAACCTGGGGCGATTCACCTTGGCGCCACCGAAGCGGCTCAAGGTGCCTGAAGCCAAGCGCTGATCGGCGGGCGCAAGAAGCTGGGTGGATGCTTGGCATGTTCACGCTGTTCTGCTACGTCACCTGCGGTCGGAAAGTGCCTACCCATCCATCTCCACCAAGCCTGCAGTTCCGGGGAGAGCGCTTTGCTTCGTCCGAGCTCATCCAGCCAGAGAACGGCTTGATGCAAGGTGACTGCCATCTCCGCCGACAATCCTTGCTGGCTGGAACTAATAAGACCTGCCAGCGCGGATACGTCTGGAAACTTGCGTCGAAGAATTGCTGCAGGATCGCGCAGGTGCGCCGGCAGCAGTTCGTCCCTGAGGGCGAGGTCGAGTAGCTCGATGAAGTGCGCCAGCGCGCGAAATCGCTCCTGCGGTGTTGTCATAAATTCGCCACGACAGAAGGCGGATTGACCGCCCAGGAAACACGCGAGTTACTCGCGCGAATCCTCTCGCAGATCGTCAGGGATGCGATCTCTGCATACCAACCAGGCGATGCTGCAATGCTGATCGTGCCACGCCGGCCCGCCTGACTGATGCCGCAGCCACTGTCGTGACAGCTTTGGGGAAGATCAACTCACCTGTGAGCGAGCTCGGGTTAGCAAGCCCATCTGCATAGCTTTTCTGACGGCACCAATCCGTTGTTCGCGGGGGGTTCTAGCGCAGCGGTTGTCGCCATACCGCACTCATTCGTCGATCCCCTCATGGCACTGGCCAGTACTCTGCCCATGGAGGCTGCCAAAGTGGCTACGATGCACCGAGCCAAGCGTACGCTCCTACGATTGGCGTGGCGCTCGGTTGTGGGGGAGCCCGCGCTAATCGGCTCGCACGGTCATGCCGAGGCCAAGCCCACCGGTGCCGACATAGCCTGCGCGATGCAACGCCGTCTAGGTCTTCTCAAAGGCAAGTTGACCGTTCCCGATGACTTGGATTCACCCTTGCCCGACCATGTGCTCGCGGACTTTGAGGGCGGAAATTGATGCAGCGCTGTATGCCTCCAGGCCGAGACGATTCGTCAACCAATGGACGCCCTAGACTGCGTCAGCAACTGCCCAATCCGACCTAATCACGGTGATGGCCACCGCTCCGTAAGCGCCTGACAAATTCACCGCCCGCGGCGGCTCAGTTGGCTACCGAAGGCAGTTGGTTGTCCATTGCCCGTTATGCAGCAGGTCACCGTCACGCCTTGCTCGGACGACCTTCGCGGCCGGCCGCCAAGACGGTCACCTTTCAACGAGAGAGATTCCATGAGCGAACCCCAAAGCCCCGGGATCGTCGCTTTCATCGATCGTCTCGCCGAGACCGGCCGCCACTATTGGATCGAGGAGATGATCCCGATGTACACCGAGGACCTTGGCTTCGTGGTCCTGACGCCGGCGGAGAGGTTCATCGCTTCTCGACGACGGAGATGCTCGACGAGTTTCGCAGCCGTCGCGACGCGGGAGAGCCGCCGCTTCCGCTGCCACAGACGTACAGGCGCCCGTCTCTTGCCCTTCCATTTCATTTTCGACGACGAGATTCGCCAGAGGAGCCGTGGACCGTTTACGCCGCGGGCCGCCAGGCGCGGGCCGCCGGGCGCGGGCCGCCACCTGTTGATCGGTTGGAGCGCCGACAAGGCCATCCTGTTCATCGCGGAACGGAGGTGACAGTCCAAACGCTTAGCCTCGAGCCAGCGGCATAGTCCCTACGACTGCATGCATGAACGCTCAAACAGATCGAGGCTGGACTTCAGACGGCAATGGGATGGTGAAGGCCATGCTCGTACCAACTCCTAGCGCGGCAACATCTATTCGCCGGGGCTGCATCCGCATACCCAGCTCAGGAGACGCTCCCTGCGGATCCCATTGCCCCCACGTGGCCCGCCAGGCATTCGAGCGCATGAGCGAGTGCACGAGATGGCGCGGAACGGGTTCAATGACCCCTTGAAGTTCTGTCGAGTAAAGCTTGCACTTCAGCAGTCTGGCCAGCGCGGATACCTCCTTCAAGAAAGTGAAAATTTCGGCATCCACATCGATGCGCACATGTATCTGTGCATCGCCTCCGAGTGCGCAAGTCAGCTCGATCGCATTGCCGTCCCCTCGGCAGAATGACTGCCGGCACTCACTCCCTTGCACGGCCTTTCCGTAGGCCGCTGCAAGCCAGCGCCGGCTTCGCGTCACGAGGCATTCGGGCAAACCAATGCCGTACCCGTCGAGGTACAGAAGCAGATCGAAATAGCTCGCGCACATGCTCACCCCCCGTGTTGACACGGCAACGGCGGGGAAAGTCCAGTTCTCCGCCGCGCTGGCTAGAGTCAGTGGAGCACTCGCATGCGTGGCTGTCGTCTGCCATTTTTCGCCGACTCCCTAGGCCTAAAGGCCGATGCGTCCAGCGAGTCTGCCGAGAACCATCAGCAAGCGGCGCCTAGATCGCTGGTCCGTCCGGAGATATCATCAAGGTCACGATAGATTTGAGCGTGGCGTCGCACTTGTCCATCGTGCCGATGCAGTCCATGCCCTCTCGCTCAACGACGGCGTTCAGCCGCAGCCAAGCGGGAAGAAACTCCAGCGCCACACTGGAGCGGTTTGGCACCACCCAACCCCGCTCGCGCAGGTGTCCGAGATAGATCCAGCATTGCCGCCGGGAGAGCCCCGCCAGAGCCCCCAGCCGGGTCTGCGAAACGGGCATGATCAGGTTACTCGTTGCGCCATACGCGCGAGCTACCGGATGAAGCGCCTCAGCCAGAATGCCGAGCACTGAGACGAGGCGCTGCAAGCCGTTTCCCGCCAGACGGCGAGCGATCTGGCTCTGGAGCCTCTCGGCCGTAGCCAAATAGAGATCGCCGGTTTCCTTCGCTCCGGCGGCCGCGTCGGCAGAAGCGAGTTGGGACGAGGGAAGCTGCAAAGTGGTCACGTCGACCAAGGCCGTGACGCCGAAACGCGCCACGTGGTGCCCCAGTGGGGAAACCGCGCCAATGACGTCCCCGAGCCAAAGGGTGCCGACGACGACTGTCGAGGAACCTCCTGTTCTTGCAGAGCAGCAGGCTGCGCCTTTGCTGAGAACAATCCATTCGTCAAGTGGCTGACCGATTTCGATGATGGGCTGGCCTCTTCTGTATTTCTTGACTCTGCCTCGAGACAACCAATGTGTTGCCGAGTCAATTTCGTCAGCGCCGCTTCGCGCCGGCCCGATGAGTGATCCGATCATTTCCATGCGTCCAGCGCGCTGCGTGCCGAGCACGACACGCACATCCAGCGCTCGCTTCGAAACACATCCCGCGGTTAAAGAGTTGCCCCGCGGACCGGCTCATCAATTACGCACCGAACTTGGCGACCAAGCGAATGCGCATGCTTGTCAAGAGCTTCCTGAGCATGAGAGCAGGTGAAGTTGTCTTGGCCAGCCGCACAGCCTCCTAATCACTAGGACCCTGCGCGGCCGGCTGCCGCCCTGAGGTTGCACCAGTCTATGAAGGACTGCCCCGTAGCAACAGGCACAGTTTTTGACGATCGGACTGTGCCATTCGAGCGGATTTCCATGAAGCAGATTCAGGCGGGCTCGGGCACGAACTCCTGACCGCATTCATAGGCCAACATCTCACCAAGGTTCACCGGCGCAGTGCCTTCGCAGCGAGGCGAATACATGAGCTCCCCCACCCGTATGGCACGTCCAGTCACCGCACAGATGCCCCGGCCCTTCGCTGGCCCCAGATGCCAGATCTGGTAGCCATAGTGGCACTCTCCGGGACTGGACCAGGATACCGCCACCGTTCGCGGGGTTGGCCTGTCGAGCAGTCGGACCGTCGGTCCTGCATCACTCAACGGCTGCCAAGGGTCTAAGCGACGGACGGGCTTCGCGCGCAGTGCCGGCTCGACGCGTTGGGCAGGCAACTGGCTACCCTGCAGCCAAGACACAGTGTGATGCCAAGCGTCTCGCCCTGCCACTTCACCATAGAGGTTGTCGTACATGGCTAAGCCTTTCTACGTGACGGCAACGTCTTGCATGACGTGCACAAGGTGCAGCAATGAGGCCACATACATCGCCATCTAAGCTCATGCCACCGGCCAGAGTGCCGCACTCATTCCCACGGCCAGGCAAAAGAGCGCCGCGCATGCGAGCCAACCAGACACTCGTCCGACCTGGCTGCTTTGCCCGAGTGGACCCGAACCGTGGCGTTCGACGGGCGACGGCGAGCCTGAGTCCATCGCACCCAGCTCGGCACTCCGCTTTGCTTTGCAGAGCGAGCAGCTCACGTCGACTGGTCCGTTTTGCCTCTGGCAACTTTTGTACGACATGGCTTGCCTTTAACGCGCCCTTGAGCGGCGGGAGTTGCAGCGACTGTAGGCAAAGCGAACGCGGCGACCATCCGCCAAAAGGGACAACGCGTGTATTCACTGTGGCATCGCCGGCGGATGTGGCACAGCCTCATGCGTGGATCGGTCACACCTAGGCGAGGCTTTAGAGTCCTGCGAGTCCTAGGGCCCAAAGCGCTCATCCGAACGAAGTAGGCAATGGCGCTCAAAGGGTCAAAAGACCATTTAATTCGCGTGCTAATCATTTGCATACTACATTACCTACACCACGGATGAATGTTCTGCCCTCAGACGGCATCCGGGACCAATCAACCCTTCGTCCAGAACTGGAGTACCACATGAATCGCATCGCTACCCTCGCAGCCATCTCCGCCGCAGTCTCCGTTTTTGCAGCAGCCGCCCCAAGCGCAGTAGCCGCTGAACAAACGGGGGCTGTCACACGCGCGCAAGTGACTGCCGAATTGAAGAGCGCTCGCGCGTCGGGCGATCTGCAACGCGCGTTCGGCGAGAACGGCGACTACTCGTCGACCGAGCTGCCCAAGACTTCCGGCGTCTCTCGCGCTGATGTGAACCGCGACATCGTTCGAGCCAAGCAGGCCGGTCGCCTCAACGAGGCGTTTCTTGAGTCGCCCTCGGACGGCACGAGCGTTGCCAGCCGTCAACCGCTGACCCGCCAGGAGGTGCGCGCGGAATTGAACCGTGCCCGCCGAAGCGGTGAACTCGCCCGCATCAACAGCAACGACAGTCACGATTGACCTCGAGGCCACGCCCGGGAATTACCTGAATCCCCCGCCTTTCGGGCCGGGAAGATGCCAGGTCCTTCGGGCTCAGTGCGCGCCTGAGAAGCCCCGAGACATCGGCGCTGGTTGAAGGACGGCGCGCGCCCCAGGACAAGAGTTCTTCGTTCACGGGCGCGGCTCGGAAGTGGCACACGAGACTGTGGGGCTGTGGGACTGTGGGACTGTGGGACTGTGGGACTGCGGGACTGCGGGACTGCGGGACTGCGGGACTGCGACACGGTGTTGCGCCTGACAGGGGTCCTCAACCCCTCTCCCACACTGGGACGTCCGATCTGCGCGCGCGTATGCCATCCGGAGGATGTCACGCTTCAATTAAGCGTCTACATTGCACTCAACCGACGCTCCTCAGTCTCCCGATCCTCCCTCCTCGTTTACGTCGGCCGCGCTCACCTTGGTGAGCGCTTTTTTTTCTTTGTTCACCGGCCGAGCGACTTCACCGCCCCTCCTTCGCCTGAGCCATCTGGAGCCAGGCCGACTCACAAGCGGCCCGCCGGAGCTAATTCGCCGGCCTAAGTTCATTGACCTCACGATGCAGGGCTTGAGTTCTTGCTCCCGCGTCATTGCGACAGGCACTCTCGTCCTTGCGACGTCCATACGCCACCACTGCGCCACCGAACTCGCTGAGCATCCGAGCAGTTGGCCCACTGTTTCGGACACCCGTGCCATCGACTCTCCATGGCGCAGGTGTTGCTCAAGCTTGAGCAGGGCCCGCTCGCGGGTCACGCCTGAAAGCCGGCTGCGGCCCACACTCGACAACTCCCCCTGACATCGATGGCTGACGCTGCACGTTGCCACGCGCCGGTGCGCCGCGCCGCGCACCGCGATTGCGGGGCATCCGGGGCATCCGTCGCATCCGGCGCAACCTTGAGCGCAGGAAATTCGTGGAGGGCATGACACAGGGCCATCTATTCGCGGGGTACGAGCGCATCTGCGTAAGCGTCTCGCTTCTTCCCACGTGCTCGAGCCCGTCGGCCACTGCCGATCGATGACGTGCCAGAAGGAATGGCGTCGGCACTGTCCCTGCGCAACCCCTATCCCTTCCTTGCGCGTGAGCCTGAGCCTGAGCCTTCAGGAGGATGCACGAACGTGACGTGCGGACTAGAGTGGACCAAGCTCGCTGGCGCTGGAGCCTCAACCGGAGAGGGCCCAAGCGCAGCGAGCGCCCTACTCAACTATCGAGAGATCAGCCATGAACTTCCAAATGAGGTTGACCGTCTGGTCGGTCGCGGTCGGTGCGCTTCTTTTTGGCGATACGTCGCATGGCGCGCCGCCGCCGCCCGAAGTGCAGGAGGTGATGACCAAGGCACTTTCAGACATACCGGGCAAGGAGGTGCTGATGCTGTCCGTCACTTACCCGCCGGGCGGCGCGGACCCAATTCACCGACATGACGCGCACGCGTTTGTCTACGTGCTTGAGGGCAGCATCGTCATGGGTCTCAAGGGTGGAAGGCAGGTCACGCTCAAGCCTGGTGAGAGTTTCTACGAAGGGCCCACCGACATTCACACCGTCGGGCGCAATGCGAGCGCCACCAAACCTGCCAAATTTGTCGTTTTACTGATCAAGCAGCAAGGCGGGGACGTGTTGATCCCGGTCAAGTGACGCCTTCGGCGGACGCGGGGCAGCGTTGGTTCCTCGCGTACCGCACGCGGTCGCATGGGGCACTCGCGGCCTCGGTCATTGCACACCGGTTGATGACCGGCCCAGCGATGTCCTGGCAAAGCCCTGTAGTGCCACAGGGGCCCCTCACCTCCTCTCACACGCGCTGGAGGTCGCCACGGCCAGACGATCACTCATTTCCCAGCCGGGATGCCCCGATCCAGTTCGACCAGCGACGCGCCTGATTCACGATGGCGTTACATCGTCGGCCGCTCTCTCACGCCAAGGCTCATTTGTCCGCGGCCGCCCGCTCGCGGATCAGTTCCACGAGTGCCTTCAATCCGGCGGGAACGAGTCGGTGCCCTGGGTAGTACAGCGATAGCCTGGGGTAGGTGATCGACCATTCGTTCAGGACCTCTACGAGCCGACCTTCGGCGAGCTCACCCGCGATGAGCGGCGCACTCAACCACGCCAGCCCCGCGCCCTGCCTGGCCGCGGCGACCATCAGCGCGTGACTGTCCAACGTCAGGTTGCCCCTCGGCGTGATGCGGAGCAACTCCACGCCTTCGCCACCCGGATGACAGAACTCCCACCGATACAGCGTGCCGCTGGCGTGACGAGGCTGGATGCAATTGAACCTCTGCAGATCCTCCGGCGTCGTGGGCTGACCGTGCCTGCGAAAGAACTCTGGCGAGCCCACGACCGCAAAGCGCATCGGCGGGCCGCACGGCACCGCGATCATGTCCTGGGGAACTATGTCACCCAGCCTTACACCTGCATCGAAGCCTTCGGCCACGATGTCGACCAGCTTGCCTTCCGTCACCACGTCCAGACGCATGTCCGGATATCGCTCAAGGAACCCGAGCAATATCGGCTCAAGCAACAATCTGGCGGCCCCTTCTGAGGTGTTCAGGCGCAGATTGCCGGCAGGCGTGTCGCGAAATTCATTCACCGACTCCAGCGCCGCAGCGATCTGTCCGAGCGCGGGTTCCACGCGAGAGAGAAACTGCTCCCCGGCCTCGGAGAGTGACACGCTTCGGGTGGTGCGATGAAAAAGGCGAACACCGATGCGCTGCTCCAGACTCGTCACGGCGTGGCTGACCGCCGAGGGAGAAAGACCCACATCGGTCGCGGCGCGACGGAAGTTTCTGTGCGCAGCGACGGCCACCACCGCTTGCAGCTCGAGGAGCCCCTTTTTTCGCATTGTTCTGTTTCCTTCATCTCGGCATGCAAAGAGTGGCGCATTGTCTCAATGACGGGATGTCCATACGCTTGGCCACATCAACAGCTTCACGGACACGGTCCTTCACACCCATGAATAAGACGGTTCTCATCACCGGTGCTTCCAGCGGCTTCGGCCTGGCTTCGGCGCTGCATTTCGCACGCAATGGCTGGAACGTGATCGCCACCATGCGTACACCGGCGAATGCCCCGGAGGAACTCGTCGCACTCGATGACTCCATCCTCGTAGCGAGGCTCGACGTTCAGGATCTTGAGAGCATTGACGGTGCCGTTGCCCAAGGCATTGAACGGTTCGGGCGCATCGACGCGCTGGTGAACAATGCGGGCTTCAGCCTGTTCGGCGTCTTCGAGGGCGTTAGCCGAGACAAGGTTCAGCAGCAATTTGACGTCAACCTGTTTGGCGTCATGGATGTCACGCGGGCGCTGCTTCCGCACTTTCGACGCCAGCGCTCGGGAATCGTGCTCAACGTCAGCTCCGGCGCCGGGGTGTTTGGCTTGCCCATGATCTCGCTGTACAACGCCTCCAAGTTCGCGCTAGAAGGGTGGTCCGAATCGCTGTCTTACGAGCTGGCGTCACAGGGCATCGTGGTGAAGATCATCGAGCCCGGCGGCGTGACGTCGACTGCATTTGGTCAGCGCATGGGCGCGGAGGCAGCCCAGACCGAGGCACCGCAGGATTACGAGGCGTTCGTCGCGCAGACCAACCGCGCTTTCGATGGCATGCGAGCCTCGCGTTTTGCGACGGCGCAAGATGTCGCGCAGGTGATCTGGACGGCCGCCACCGACGGCAAGGATCAGCTGCGCTACGTGGCCACCGAGGACATCAAGCCGTGGGTCACAGCTCGTCGCGAAGCAGGCGAGACCGCCTACATTGAACTGATGCGCAAGCACTTCTCTGCGTCCACGCCGGACAAGGGGTGACAGCGAAACGGGCGAGAGGCGACACCGCTCTGAAGGTGTGGGACAGCGCTGCCAGGCGAGCGCCCCACACCGGTATTGCCGGATTCTGCTGAGAAGCGGACTGCGCGCAACTGCGCGGCAGCGCCATACGCCGCGCAGCGGGTCGCTGTGGCGAGTAGTGGCCAGCGGCGGCGAGTGGTGGCGAGTGGTGGAGGATGCAGCGCAGCACGAGGGCGGTAGATGTCGAACTTGCGAACATCGTCTCCTGTCCCCATCCCTGCCCTACCCGCTGGCCAGCGCGCGATGACGCTGACACGTCAAGTGCCGCTGAAGTTCACGCGCAGTCCGCCCATGGCCAATGAGATCAATGTGGCGATGAGCAGCCCCAGCGCCGTGCCACCGACCACCAGCCATGCCGCCACCTTTCGGTCCCCGCCGTGCTGCAGCATCACGATGCGTAACCCGGCGAAGGGGTGTCCGATCGCAAAGACCACCGCCAGGAAGTAATACGGCAGCAGCCGGATGTTCCAAGGGTCGAAGACGATGCCCGTTGGAGCGCCGATGGCAAATCCCCAGTCTGTCGGGATCTTCATATGGATCCTGGCGAACCAGAACACCGCTTGCATGTGGCTGAAGATCGCCACGGCCAGGAACACCCCTGTACCGACTTGGAAGGCGCGGAAGGCGTCCCCAGGCCTTGCGGACCATTTCCACGCCAGGACCCCACCGCTGACCACCAGGAAGGCGACCGCACAGAAGAGAATCGGCTCGACGATGGCAGAGCGGTAGTACTGACGCAGCACATCCATGATGGCGGCATGCGTTGGAACGCTGACCAACGCGCTCAAGTGGTTGGCCAGGTGCAGGCTCAGAAAGGCAACGATGAACACCAGTGCAACGACGCCGTGCGACACCCGGAGGTTGCCGTTCACCGCTTCGCGGGGCAACGGCACGGGCTGACGACGGTCCGCGGTCATGATCGCGATGCACAGGGCCAGCCAGAACGCCGCCAGAATCCACACGTCCAGGGACGGCGCTCCGGCGACGAAGGTCATCACTCCCGTGAACACGAACAGCGGCGGAGAGGCCACGGCAATGAGCGCCGCGCGCCGTGCCCACATCTCAGCCCGGGTGGGCGTGCTGGACTTGAGCAACCGTCCGAACACCCACATGGACACGATCGGCACGGTCACCGACAAGGCCAGGAACACGGCCGCGAAGAGTCCCTGTGCGAGACTGCCGGAGACCTTGGCCGCATTGGCGGCCTGGGTGAAGCCCGACAGCGTGAGCGGGTACACGGCTGCAAGCACCGGCGCGACGAACCAGTGCTTGCGCAGCCTCTTCTGGGACGTGGCCTCCAGCGATCCGTCTGCTACGACGTAACTCATACAAATTCCTCCATGGCGGTTGGCGGCGGAGTCTCCGATGGCGCAAAACGGGTTGGCGCGGAGGCCCTTGTCCTGGCATGCTGACGCGAGCGTCAGCGCTTCATCTGGGTCACGGTCTGCTCCGTGGTCCACAGACCATTGGCGAGGTAGCGGTAGTTGATGACCGCGCTCAGATTCCCGTCCCCTTCCGGAAGCTTGGGTCCGGCCACCGCGTCGCGCACGACCGCCACCTCGAAGCCGTTCTCCAGCAGCTCGCGCAGGTGCGATTCCACGCACAGGTTGGACAGCATGCCCGCGAGCACGACCTGATCGACACGCTGCTTGCGCAGCTGCAGGACGAGATCGTTGGCCTGGGGTCCGTAGAGCTTATGGGGGGAGGCCACGATCGTCTTGCCGTCTTCGATGAACGGCTTGAACTCGGGCATGAAGTCCGCGCCCGATCCCGCAAAGCCGTCCAGGCTCAGCGCACTTGGCCGATCAAAGATCTTGATCTTGTGCTGGAAGAGCTCGGCGGGGCCCTGCACCTTCCAGGCGTGGTCGTGCGGGTAGTAGTAGTGCGGTGAAATTGCCACCACCATCCCCGCGCGCTTGGCGGCTTGGAACAGATCCAGCAAGTGCGGCACGAGACGGGTCTTGGTCACCGCCTCGCCGACGGCGGACCAGGCAGCCCCCTTTTCGCTCATGAAGTCGATCTGCGGAT
>Ga0055526_1001475_pt1 | contig 16677 bp, 12 predicted proteins | sample AraplaCol_mMF_r2_FD_55013 | JGI IMG/M metagenome (GOLD analysis project Ga0055526, IMG submission 55013) | Arabidopsis root microbial communities from North Carolina, USA - plate scrape MF_Col_mMF_r2 | ecosystem: Host-associated > Plants > Roots > Endosphere | place: USA: North Carolina... | reverse complement strand
GCGCTGGAGACCGAGATCGGCGGCAAGCTCTACGTCCAGGACGAGAAGACCGTCCATTCGAAGGAAGAGCTGTCCAAATGGCAGCTCGAGGTGAAGGCGGCAGTGAAGGCGATGGCAGTGAACGTCGCCGCGTCCGCCTCGGCTTCGGGCGAGAAGAAGGAGCTGAAGGACGATCAGGAGCGCACCGCGCTGCTCCAGGCGATCGGCGGCGATCCCGGGCTGGTCACCGATCCGCCGAAATGGGCGGCATCGCTCGGTGCATGCCTGATGTGGCGGCCGGTGAAGGTGACCAACCTGGTGCCGCTCTACCGCTTTGCCAGCCTGGAGGCGCAGCGCGGCATCTTCGCCACGCTGTGGTGCTGGCAGCAGCTCTGGCGGTCCGAGCCGATGATGCTCGACTACGACCAGTATCTCTTCCCGCTCGCGCGCAGCTTCGCGCTGTTCGAGCTGAAATAGGGGGCGGCGATGGCCAAGGCGAAGCAAGTGAAGAAGGCCGCGCCGGTTCGCCGGACACGCAATGCAATCGCGCCCGAGCCGGTGGAAGCGGAAGGCGCGGCGTTCGAGCCCGAGCCGAGCTGGGCGCCGGGCAAGCTGCTCAGCCCGGTGGATGCGGCCGCGCTGCGATCGCCCGACGAAGCGGCGGAAATCGCCCTGCCGCGCGCCGCGCCGCCGCGCCAGGTCCGGCCGACCGCGACGATGCTGGGAGCGCAACTCGCCGGCGACCCCTTGCCGCGCAGCCGGTTCGCGCCGCGCCGGCCGGCGGTTCGCTCCGGCCCGCGTGCCGACGACATCTTCGCCGAGCTCGACGGCACGCTCGTCCAGTATCGCCTCGAGAACGGTACCACGATGCGCCGTATTTCGGCATTCGAGGGCGTGGCGAACTTGCGTTCCAGCCCGGTACTGGTGCCCCGAGGGTCACAGGCTTTCACCCTCTATTGCGTGGCGGGCTCGGGCCGGATGCTCTGGGCGGGCCATTTCCAGGCCGAGTCCGGCACCCCGGCGATCGCGGGGAGCAAGGCAATACTGGCGGAGGGCGGATATCTGGGCGATCCGGTGCTGCTGCCCGGGCCGACCGGCCGCGCCGATGTCATTGCCCGGCTGGCGGTGCGCGTGACCGCCGGCGTGATCATCTATGATGCGGGGACGGACGGCAATCTGAAGCCGACCTGCAGCGGCAACGCCGTCTTGCCGATCGGTGAGGTGCATGGCCGGATCGCCGGGCTGTGCGATCCGATCGCCAATGTCTTCGTGCCGCAGTCGCCGATCAAGAACGGGTTCCTGAACACGGGCGACTCCAAATACAATGAGCGCCTGCTGCCGCCGGGGCCGGGCGAGCCCAATGGCGACATCTGCGTGATCAACACCACCGTGCCGAAGACGATCTTCCACCTGTTCGTGCCCTCGGGCCAGAAGACGCTCTATTTCCGCGGCACCGACACCTGGACGGTCGAGGAGATTCCCTTCCGCCTCGACGGCATGGCCGCCGAGCATGTGACGCCGAGCCGCACCGTGGTGCTCGGCCGGATGGGGCAGCAGCTGTGCGGCTTCTCGTTCGACGTGGCGAGCGACGGCAAGGTAAAGCTCAACCCCGCCGCGCCGCCCTTCGGCCAGGCGATCACGGGCGATCCGGTGTTGTTCCGCGCCTATGCGCCGGACGGCGACGTGCACCTGGCGGCGATCGTCTATGCCGAGGTGAACAAGCTGCTCTACCTCTGGTACGACCATGGCGCCGACAGCTGGTCGCTGCTGCCGCCTTAGGCTTTCTCATTACTCCGTCATCCCCGCGAAGGCGGGGATCCAGGGTAACAGGGCACATCGCTGCGTGGCTCTGGATCCCGCCTTCGCGGGGATGACGATGGAGGGGAGGGCGGGCGCTACAGCCCTTCGCCGCCGACCCAGTGCGCGTTCGACAACCGCCGCGCCACGCTCCAGGTCTGGGTGCGGATGTCGGGCACCGCGACGATTTCCCAGAAGGCGCCGCGGGTCATCGGCCCGAGCGCATAGAGCGTGCGGTTGGGGCCGCCCTTCGCGTTGATCGTCTGGCCCTGGTTGTCGACATCGATGCCGAGATGCGCGGCATCCGGGCGGATCACCCCGCGCGCCGCCAGCTTCTGGAGCAGCGGCTCGTCGGTGCGGTTGAGATCACCCAGCGGGCCGGTGCAGTTGACGATGCGCTGGACGAGCATGGTCTCGACCGCCTTCGCACCGCGGCGGCGCAGCTTCACTTCGATGCCCTTGGGCGTCTCCTCGAAGCCGAGCGTCTTGCCGGCGATCACTTCGAGCTGGCCGCGCTCGATCACGGCCATCAGCCGGGCATAGACCTCCGGCGCCAGGCGGTGGCGGTGCACGTCCCACCAGGGGCGGAGATGGCGCAGGAAGCGGCCGCGCTCGGCATCGCTGGCATTGCCCCACATCGCCTGGGTGAAGGGGCGCAGCTCGTCGACCGCGTTGCGCCAGCCGATCGCCTCAGCACGCGCGCGCACGGCGCGGAGCAGCTGCGAGGCGGTGGTGGCGGGGCGTTCGGCGAGCTTCTTCCAGTCGCTGCCCGGCGCATGGCTGCGCGGCAGCAGGCCACGGCGGGAAAGAGCGACGATCTTGCCCTGGAAGCCGCGGGCATCGAGCAGCAACACCACGTCGATCATCGTCAGGCCGGTGCCGATCACCAGCACTGTGTCATCGGGACCCAGACCCTCTGGCACGCTCGCCCCCCAGGGATCGCCCTTGTAGCGCTCGGCGGAAAGCTTCTCGGGGTCGAGGCCGGGCGGATCGTGCGGCGGCAGGTTGCCGACCGCGAGCACCGCGGCATCCGCCACGATCGTGCGGCCCTTGAGGCGCACCGTCACGCCGTCCGTGAATTCGAGATCCTCGACCTCGTCGCGCACCAGCGTCAGCCGGTCGGGATGGTCGAGCAGCGCGGCGTCGAGCAGCTCGCGCAGATATTCGCCGTAGGTCACCCGCGGGATGAAGGCGGTGGCGGCATTCTCCACGCCGCGCGCCTCGAGCCAGCGGACGAAGTGCGAGGGATCGTCCGGAAAGGCGCTCATGTTCGCGGCGCGGACGTTGAGCACATGGCTCGGATGCGCGGCGCCATAGGCGAGGCCGAGGCCGGCCACCGGTGCGCGCTCGATCAGCGTGGCGCGGGGGCCTTCGTGGCGGAGCAGGTTGATCGCCTGCAGCGTGCCCGAAAAGCCCGCGCCTATGATGGCGACGTGCTCGATCATGTAGGCGGTCCCCCCGCTCAGATTTCGTATTCGATCTGCCACTCGGGCTGCTGGTGCGCGAGCGGTTTGGCGTTCATGCCCGGCTGGCGCGCCATCATCTGCGCATAGAGCCGCTTCACTGCGTCGCTCGCCGTGCGGGCGAACAGCGCGGGGAAGATCGAATGGACGACGCAGGCCGCGCCGCCGACGATCATGGTGAAGCCGAATCGCGCGGCGGTGGCGGCATGCTCGCCATAGCTTTCGCCGACGGCGCGCGGGTGGGAGAGGAAGAAGCGCTCGAACATGGGGGCCGTTTACCCGCCCGAGACCGCCATGTGAAGTAGAGCTTTTGCGTGCCCAAGCTGGGCTTTGTCCGCTTGGGGCTTGCAATGTCCCGTGCAAATCGCCGAACCTGCCCCGAGGCGTGCCGTAGAGCGCGCATTAGCGACGGGGGTTCCAACCACGGCAGGACTGTGGTTGGTTAGCGCTAACAATATAAGGGGAAGATAGCTTGAGCCAGGACCTGACGTCCGACACCCCGTCGGCGCCCGCGGGCGATCATCATACAGCCACGAAAAACGAGAAGATGGTGATCGCGGCCTCGTCGCTGGGCACCGTGTTCGAATGGTACGACTTCTATCTCTACGGGCTGCTGGCGACTACGATCTCCGCCCAGTTCTTCGCCGGGGTGAACGACACCACTGCCTTCATCTTCGCGCTCGCCGCCTTTGCCGCGGGGTTCGCGGTGCGGCCGTTCGGCGCGCTGGTGTTCGGGCGGATCGGCGACCTGGTCGGGCGCAAGAACACCTTCCTCGTGACGATGGGGATCATGGGCGGATCGACCTTCGCGGTCGGCCTGCTGCCCAATTTCGCCACCGCTGGTGTGGCCGCACCGATCCTGCTGGTGACTTTGCGCGTGCTGCAGGGCCTGGCGCTGGGCGGGCAATATGGCGGTGCCGCGACCTATGTGGCGGAACATGCCCCCAACCATAAGCGCGGGCTCTATACGAGCTGGATCCAGACCACCGCGACGCTGGGCCTGTTCGCTTCGCTGCTGGTAGTGATCGGGACGCGGTCCTGGCTGGGCGAGGCGGCGTTCGCGAGCTGGGGCTGGCGCGTGCCGTTCCTCGCCTCGATCCTGCTGCTCGGCGTATCGCTCTGGGTGCGGCTGCAGCTCAACGAGAGCCCGGTCTATGCCCGTATGAAGGCGACCGGCAACGTCTCCAAGGCGCCGCTGACCGAGGCGTTCCTGCGCTGGGGCAATCTGCGCATCGTGCTGATCGCGCTGTTCGGCGCGGTCGTCGGCCAGGCGGTGGTCTGGTACACGGGCCAGTTCTACGCGCTGTTCTTCCTCGAGAAGACGCTAAAGGTCGACGGGATGACAGCGAACGTGCTGATCGCCATCGCCCTGGCGCTGGGCACGCCCTTCTTCGTGTTCTTCGGCTGGCTGAGCGACAAGATCGGACGCAAGCCGATCATCCTGGCGGGCTGCCTGCTGGCGTCGATCAGCTATTTCCCGCTGTTCCATGCGCTGACCCAGGCGGCGAACCCCGCGCTGGCCGAGGCGCAGGCCAAGGCGCCGGTGACCGTCTATGCCGATCCGGCGCTCTGCTCGGTCCAGTTCGATCCGATCGGCAAGAACAAGTTCGACAAGACCGGCTGCGACATCGCCAAGTCGACGCTCGCCAAGGCGGGCGTTCCCTATGCGACCAAGCCGCACGGCTCCGGCGATGTCAGCATCGGCGCGACCAGTGTCGCGGTGGGCGAGATGGCCAGCTATTCCAAGCGGCTGAGCGTGGCGCTCACCGAAGCCGGCTATCCGGCCAAGGCGGACGACGCCCGGATCAACAAGCCGCTGGTGATCGCGATCCTGTTCGCGCTCGTGCTGCTGGTGACCATGGTCTACGGCCCGATCGCCGGCATGCTGGTCGAGCTGTTCCCGAGCCGCATCCGCTACACCTCGATGTCGCTGCCCTATCATCTGGGCAATGGCTGGTTCGGCGGCTTCCTGCCGGCGACCGCCTTCGCGATGGTCGCGGCGACCGGGGACATCTATTACGGCCTGTGGTACCCGGTGGTGGCTGCGGCCTGCACCTTCATCCTCGGCCTGTTGCTGCTCCCGGAGACCTTCAGGAAGAGGATCGAGGATTGACCGTAGAAACCGTGCGTGCGTGGCTTGCCGAACATGCTCCCGATCTCAGCCTGATCGAGCAATCGGCAAGCACGGCGACGGTGGCGGAAGCGGCGGCGACGCTCGGGGTCGAGCCCGGGCGGATCGCCAAGACCCTTGCATTGCGGGTGGGCGAGGGCGTGCTGCTCGTCGTCGCCCGCGGCGATGCCCGGCTCGACAATGCCAAGACCAGGGCGGCGTTCGGCGGTCGCGCCTCGATGCTCGGTGCCGAGGAGGCGGAGGCGCGCACCGGCCATCCGGTGGGCGGCGTCTGTCCCTTCGGGCTGGCGACGCCGCTGCCGGTCTATTGCGACGTCTCGATCCGCGGCTATGCGACGGTTTTTCCGGCGGCGGGGTCGCGGACAGCTTCGGTGGAAGTGGCGCCGGAGCGGCTGGCGGAGCTGGTCTCGGAGCGCTGGGTGGACGTTTGCAAGCTCGCCTGAAATCATGGGGTTGCTTGCCACGGCAGCTATTCCGGCGCGCTCACCTGCACCCGCACGACGACCAAGGCTGCAGGGCGCGCTACCGCCGCCGAGGCGCGTGCCGCCTTCGATCAGTTTTCGGGCTCGGACTATGCCAGCATGCTGGGCCGACTGATCGAGAATCGCCGCTTCGTCCGGGGCGCGATCCGCGGCGCGCCGTCACCCATCGGTGCGCGAGATACGACCACTTGATTCGCCGCAAACCCCGCTGACGGGCCTGTCCGCGGCGGAAACACCGAAACCGACCAAGTTTCCGGCGGTTGCCATTCGCCCTGCGCGTCACTTGAAACAGGTTCCGGAGCCGGTCGGGTCGCCAACATTACCAACTTTTCATTTGAGTTGGCTCCGCCGATTGGAGTTGGCTGTGCCTTGCGAGCGTAACCGGCAGCGTCGGGCGGACATGGGTCCGCCAGTTGCCGATTTTTCGCGAGGGGGTGTAGCGTGGCCCGAAAAATATTGCTTGCGATGGCACTGCTGGTCGGAACGCCTTCGCTCGGCATCGCATCCGAAACCATCACCTACACATATGATGCCAAAGGCCGGCTGGTGAAGGTCGAGCATTCCGGTTCCGTGAACAACGGCGTCAAGACCGAATATACGCACGACAAGGCCGGTAATCGCATCAATGTGAAGGTCACCGGGGCGCCCTGACGGACGCTCGGCTCCCGGAGCGGCGCTCAGGGAATCTTTCCTACAACCCAGCTATCATGATCGGGGTTATCATGACGTACTCGAAGCATGTCGAGCGCGCGTCTCTGCGTTCGCGCCGTGTTGCACTATGCCTGACGACGATCCTCTGTTCGGGGCTGCTGGCCATTCCGGCATCCGCGCAGACGAGTGGTCCCGCGCCCGTGCGCGAGTCCATCGACGGCAACGGCGTCGACTTGTTCCTCGGCAAGGTCAACTATGACGGGCCAGAGCTCAGCGCAGGCCAGGATAACCAGACAGGGCTGAGCTATCGGCAGGTCTATCGCGGCGGCGCCGGCGGCGATAGCGTCTGGGCGTCGCTCTACGTGATGGGGACTACCACCACCGTCTATTACAACGGTCGATCCGATGCCTTCACGCTTTCGGGATCGACCTATGTCTCGACCGAAGGGAATGGCGCCACGCTCAGCCTGAGCGGTACGATCTACACCTATACGGGGAGCGACGGGACGCTCATCCATCTCGACAAGACGAAGCAGGGCGCCTACCCGGATCAGTCCGTGATCGGCCTGGCGACCGATGTGACGATGCCGTCAGGCGCGGTTCTTACCTACAGCTACGACAGTCTCTACTATTGCGTCAGCTACAAGCAGCTGTCGAACCGCTATACCTGCCTCCAGCATGCCTATGCCTATCGGCCGGGTTCGGTCATCAGCAAGGGCGGGTACAAGCTCAAGCTCAATTACAATGCGATAGGCTCCTGGTCGGAAGCCGATGGCGATTTCCCCGACTTCAACACATGGAGCTCGGCGGTGAGCGCGACGATGACCAATACCGTCATCGCCGGGTCGAGCGCACGCACGCAGAGCTTCTCCAACAGCTGGAGCGGCAGCACCCGATACTTGACCATCACCGATCCGATGTCACGCGCGACGGTGTACCGTTTCGCCACATCGGGATTTGGTGTCACCAAGCCGGGCAAGACCGCCGAAGATCTGACCGTGGTCTATGATGCCTCGGGCCGGGTCTCGAACGTGACGACACCGGTGGGGACGACCACGTACGCCTATGCAGACGCCAGCGGTGTCCGGACGACCACGGTGACCGACCCGGCTGGGCATGCGACCGTCTATACCTTCGACATCGCGCTCCAGCGCATGAAGTCTATGACGACGCCGGCGCCGATCAGCAAGATGACCCAGTGGGCCTATGATACGAGCGGGCGCGTCACCCGGGTCACGCTGCCCGAAGGCAATTACATCCAGTACACCTACGACGCCCGCGGCAACGTCACCGAAACGCGAAGGGTGGCCAAGACCGGCCCGGGGGCCGGCGACATAGTCACGACGGCTGGCTATGACACGATCTGCAGCAGCGCGGCCAAGTGCAATAGCCCCAATTGGACGAAGGACGCCAATCTCAACCAGACCGACTATACCTACGATACTGCGACAGGGAGCGTACTGACCGTCACCGCGCCAGCCGCCACGTCCGGCGGAACGCGCCCCAAGACCACGTACAGCTACGCAACCACCAATGGCGTGCAGATGCTGACGGGTATCTCGACCTGCCAGACCACTGCCAGTTGCGCCGGCACCAGTGATGAAAGCAAGCAGACGATCGCCTATAACGGCAATCTGTTGCCGACGACCATAACCCGGGCGTCGGGGGACGGTGCTCTCAGCGGAACCGTGACGCTCGCCTATGACGATGTGGGCAACCGGACCAGTGCGGACGGAGCGCTGGCCGGATCGGATGATACCACCACCTATCGCTACGATGCCGATCGTGAGCTCGTCGGCGTGATTACCCCCGATCCCGACGGCGCAGGTGTCCGCAAGCGGCAGGCGACCCGGACGACCTACAACGCCCGGGGCAGAGCCACGCTGGTCGAGGCCGGCACGGTCAATGGCACCAGCGACGCCGATTGGACGGGTTTCGCGCCACTGCAGCAGATCGCTTCGACGCTCGACGCAGCGGACCGGAAGGTGCAGGACACCTCGAGCGCGGGCGGGTCGGTCTACGGTGTAACGCAATATAGCTATGACAGCGTCGGACGGCTGGACTGCGTGGCGGTCCGGATGAACAGCGGCGCCTGGGGTTCGTTGCCGGCATCGGCGTGCACCGCGCAAGCGGCCGGCGGCGACGGTCCCGATCGGATTACCCGATACGCCTATGACAATGCCAACCGGCCGACCAAGGTCACCACCGCCTATGGGACGGCAGACGCGGCCGATGATGTCACGACCGTCTATACCGACAACGGCAGGACCGCGTCGCTGACGGACGCGAACGGCAATGTCACGAATTACGGCTATGATGCCTTCGATCGGCTATCGACCACGACCTATGCTGACGGCAGCTATGAGCAATTGGGCTATGATCCAGACGGCAATGTGACGAGCCGCCGCCTGCGCGACGGAACCAGCATCGGCTATGCCTATGACGGCCTGAACCGGATGGTCACCAAGACGCTGCCCGGCGGCGAACCGGCTGTGAGCTACGGCTATGATCTGCTGGGCCGCCCGACGACGATCGCGAAGACCGGATCGACGATCACCCGGAGCTATGACGCCTTGTCGCACCTGACCAGCGAGGGTCAGCCGTTCGGCACGCTCGGCTATCAATATGATAGCGCGGGCAACCGGATCCGGGTGACCTGGTGGGACGGCTTCTTCGTCACCTACGACTACGACATGACCGGCCGGGTGACGGCGATCAAGGAGAACGGCACCGCGACGTTGGCAAGCTATGGCTATGACGATCTGGGGCGCCGGACTTCGCTGAGCCGCGGCAACGGCACGAGCACCAGCTACGGGTATGACGCGGTCTCGCGAATGACTGCCCTCAGCATCGATCTCGCCGGCACGGCGAGCGACCAGAGCCTGGGCTTTGGCTATAATGCCGCGTCGCAAGTCGCATCCACCACGCGGTCGAATGACAGCTATGCCTGGACCGGCGCCATCGATGTCGATCGTGGCTATGCGCCGAACAATCTCAACCAATATGCCACGGCGGGCGGCACCGCTTTCGGCTATGACGCTCGCGGCAACCTGACGAGTTCGGGCGCCAATAGCTATGCCTATAGCGCCGAGAACCTGCTCAAATCGGGGCCGGGCGTCACGCTATATTATGACGGACTTGGCCGGCTGCACGAGTACGACACCGCAACCTCCACCCGCTTCGTCTATGATGGAGGCAACGTGGCGGCGGAAGTCGACAACCCCGGCGGCAATGTGCTGCGGCGCTATGTCTATGGCCCGGACGGCGACGAAGCGCTCATGTGGTACGAAGGCGCCGGCACGAGCGACAAGCGCTGGCTCCACACCGACGAGCGCGGCTCGGTCGTCGCGGTGACCGACGCCTCGGGAGGCACCCTCGGTGTCAACAGCTATGACGAATATGGCATCCCGGCATCCGGCAACCTCGGACGGCTCCAATATACCGGTCAGGCATGGCTGCCGGCTCTGGGCATGTATTACGACAAGGCGCGGATCTACTCCCCGACTTTGGGCAGGTTCATGCAGACCGATCCGATCGGATATGGCGACGGACTGAACTGGTATGATTATGTCGGAGGCGACCCGATAAACCACATCGACCCCACGGGTCTCGAGTGCGAGGTCGATGAAAACGGGAACTCGAACGCGGACTGCAACATCACCGTCAACGCCCCAAAACAACGGGCGAGTTGGGAAACCTGGGACCTGTCTACCTGGGGACCCGTCGGCGGGTTGATCGAGTCGACGCCGGGAGGCGGTTCTCTTCCTGGCCTTCCCTCGCTCCCTCCGCTCCCTCAGAACGGTCCGTGCGGTCCTACAAGCCTGGTGCCGCATGGTGGAGGCCTGTCGGTGGGCGGCTCTGCCGATGCGGGGCTCTCGGGTGTCGCGGGCGCCGCGGTGAACGCCTCGGCCGGCGTCGGAGCATTTTATAGCGACAAGGCGGGCGCTTCGGTGGGCGGGTTCGCCAGCGGTGGCGCCGCTGCTTACGCCGGTTCGAACTCGGTTTCGGCGGTCGCAGGTTCGCGACCCGTCGTGGCGGGTGCCTCGGCAGGGGCGGGCGTCTCCGTGTTCATCACGAACGCACAATCGGCAAATCAATTGCGCGGCCCGTTCGACACCTATTCGTTCAATGTCGGCTTTGGGCCGTTCCAGGGAACCATCTCATTGTCGGTCGGCGGTGGCATCTATCAAATAAGCGCCTCACCGCCCGGCGCAGGCCTTACGTTAGGCGCCTCCACCTCGAAAATCACAACCACGACAGTCGCCACGAAGGGCTGCTAAGGAAAGACCATGTCCGACAATTATGGAAGCGTGACCGACAATGTCTTCTTCTTCATCGCCTTTCTGATCATGACGCTTGTTGCGATAAAGCCGGACAGCTTCATCAGGGGCATTACGCTGGGCCGGTCTGGTAGTGACGACGTATCGCAACCCATCCTGCGCGTGACCCGCGTTATTGCGGGGATCGCGGCCGTTTCCATCGCCATCTCGCTGATCGTCAATTTAACGGGGATCGCACCCGTGTTTCAGCCATGAGAACAGGGGAAAGGGGTGCGTCCCGGGAGGCGTATATTACGTCACCCCAGGGCGGACAGGCGGCTAGCGGCCCGTAGCGGCCGTGGATCGCCCCTCGAATCGAAATCGGAGGGGCAGGACCGTTGCCCTCTCGAGCCGCAAATTTGGTCCGCATGAAGCCACGCAGATCCGCAGAGGATATCTGATGAATGTTCGACACGCGGGTCGCCGTTAACAGCTAACCCATTGATGTGTTGGTGACCCCTACGGGAATCGAACCCGTGTTTCAGCCGTGAAAGGGCCGCGTCCTAACCGCTAGACGAAGGGGCCATGCCGAAGCGTGGAGGCGGCCAGTTAGGGAAGGATCGGCACGCGGTCAAGCGGCTTGATCGATCCTTTTCCGATTATTCGCCTAATCCGCCCAGGCGGCATCCTCGACATGCAATTCGGCGGCGGGGCGTGAGCCCCAGTCGTCGATCCTGGCCCGTCCTGCGAGCCACAGCTTGCGGTGGCGCGGGGCGGAGAGCAGTGCCGCGCCCAGCTCGGTATCGGCCTGGCGGAAGGCGACGGCCTTGAGGCTGCGTCCGTCCGGTCCCGACACGATCAGCCGGACATGCCCGCCCGATCCGACCACATCAGCCTTGATCACCGTCACTGGCCCGGCGACGACGCGCGGCGCCGGCCAGCCCATGCCATAGGGGCCGCCGACTTCCATCGCATTGACCAGGTCGGGGCAGACGCCGCCGGGCGCGACCACCGCGTCGAGCAGCAGCGCGCGCTCGCCCATCGCCTGGGTCACCCGCTCGGCGAGCCGTTCCTCGAGGAACTCCACAAAGGCATCGAGCCTGTCCGCGTCGATCGTCACGCCGCAGGCCATGGCATGGCCGCCGCCGGCCTTGAGCAGCCCGGCATCCTTGGCCGCGAGCACCGCGGCGCCCAGGTCGACGCCCGGGATCGAGCGGCCCGATCCCTTGCCCACGCCGTCCTCGTCCAGCGCGATCACGATCGCCGGCCGGCCGAGCTTCTCCTTCAGCCGCCCGGCGACGATGCCGATCACGCCGGGGTGCCAGCCCTTGCTCGCCACCACGACGACCGAGTGGTTGGCCTTGAGCAGGCTGATCTCCTCCGCCTCGGCCTGCACGCTGGCTTCGATCGCGCGGCGCTCCTCGTTGAGGAGGTTGAGCTCCTCGGCGATGGTCCGCGCCTCTTCGGGGTCGCGGGTGGTGAGCAGCCGCACGCCCAGGTCCGATCGGCCGACCCGTCCACCGGCGTTGATCCGGGGTCCGAGCGCGAAGCCGAGATCTGTGCAGGTCGGCGCGCGGGTGAGGCGCGAGGCCTCGATCAGCGCGTTGAGCCCGATGTTGCGGCGCTGGGCCATCACCTTGAGGCCCTGGGCGACAAAGGCCCGGTTGAGCCCGCGCAGCGCCGCGACGTCCGCCACGGTGCCGAGCGCGACGATGTCGAGCAGGTCGAGCAGCTTGGGCTCGGTCCGGCTGGCGAACCAGCCACGGGCGCGCAGCGTGCGGACCAGTGCCGCCCCGAGCAGCCAGACCACCCCGACCGCGGCGAGATGGCCATGCGCGGCGCCTTCGTCCTCGTCGAGCCGGTTGGGGTTCACCAGCGCGAGCGCCACGGGCAGCTCGGTGGTGCATTTGTGGTGATCGACCACGATCACCTCGGCCCCGGCATCGCGCGCCATCTCCAGCGCCTCGAAAGCCTGGGCGCCGCAATCGACCGTGACGATCAGGCTGGCACCTTCGCCCTTCAGCCGCACCAGCGCCTCGCCCGAGGGGCCATAGCCCTCCATCAGCCGGTCGGGGATATAGGGACGGGCCTCGAGGCCCAGATCCCTCAGAAGCAATATGAGGAGTGCCGCGGAAGTGGCGCCATCCACGTCGTAATCGCCGAAGATCGCAACCTGCTCGCGCTTCTCGATGGCGTCGGCGAGCCGTTCGGCTGCCTTGTCCATGTCACGGAAGATCGAGGGGTCGGGCATGAAGGCGCGGATGCTCGGCGCCTTGTGCATGTCGAGCTCCTCGCGCGCCACGCCGCGGGCGAGGAGAAGCTGTGTGACCAGGTCGTCGGGCACCAGTCCGCCGCGTGAATCGCTGGCGAGCCCCCGCCAATGCCAGGGCTGGCCGGTGATCGAACGCTGGATGTTGAGTACGACGGACATCGGAACAGCTATGGAACAGGGCAGGGGGTCTGTCCATCGCCGCCCCGCGCGCCATCTGCTATTCGGCGGGTTGCCGGACTACCTGCTGGAGGCGCCGGGCATAGGCCTGGGCGAACTGGTCATGGATCCTGGCGATGCCGGGATCGGTGGCGGTGCGTGCCTTTTCCGCGCTCAGGCGCTGTCGGCGTTCGAGATATTCGCGGTCGTTCTGCGGGGGCATTTGAAAGCTCCGGCTTCAAGCGGCAGCTCTCCCGTTGCTGTCATTCGACGCCGTGCTCGTTCCGGGGGCGCCAATGCCTTGTGGATACGCGCATCTGCCGAATCCCGCATGCATCTGGATCAAGATGCAAACGCTTCGTCGCATTTGCCGCACCGCCCGCGTCGGAGGGATTTTCCTCGCGCGAACCGCCCGGGCTGGCGCTCGCCGGATTACATGCCTACATCGCGCCCCTTATGGCTCGTCCACGTCCCTCTCCCGAGAAAGTGAAGACCGTCGCCGAGAACCGGCGCGCGCGTTTCGATTATTTCATCGAGCACGTCTATGAGGCCGGCATCGCTTTGACCGGCACCGAGGTGAAGTCGCTGCGCTTCGGCGAGGGCTCGATCACCGAAGCCTATGCCGAGGTGGGCGATAGCGGCGTCTGGCTGGTCAACTCGAACATCCCCGAGTTCAGCCATGGCAACCGCTTCAACCACGAGCCCAAGCGCCCCCGTAAATTGCTCCTTCATGAGCGCGAGATAAACAAGCTCCATGGCGCGGTGGCGCGCGAGGGCATGACCCTGGTGCCGCTGTCCATCTATTTCAACGGACGGGGCCGCGCGAAGGTCGAGCTCGCGCTGGCGAAGGGCAAGAAGACGCATGACAAGCGTGAGTCGATCAAGGAACGGGATTGGAAGCGCGAGCAGGGACGTCTGCTCCGCGGCGGCCGTGACTGATACCGCGTCCCCGGCCGACAAGTCGCGCTTCCGCCGCTGGCTTGACAAGGCAACGCCCAGCCGCGAATCGGTCGAGACCAATCGCTGGCTGCGCCCGGTGGCGAACCGGGTGATGCATTCGTCGCTCTGGCGCTTCACCCGCCGCTCCGTGCCCCGCGGCGTGGCGCTGGGCGTGGTGACCGGCGTGCTGGTCCCGATGGGCCAGATCCCCGCATCGGCCGTTCTTGCGCTGCCGCTGCGCGCCAATATCCCTGCCGCCGCGGCGACCACCTTCATCACCAATCCCTTCACCACGCCGCCACTCTGGGTGGCGGCCTATTGGCTCGGCAGCTGGATGATCGGCCCGGGCGAAGTGGTGGCCAAGGCGCAGGTGATCGAGCAGACATGGAGCGACTGGCTGGTCCACCAGGCCGGGCCAGCGACGCTCACCGGGCTCGTCACCATCACCGGGGCGCTCGCGCTGGTCGGCTATTTCGGCACCGCGCTGGCGTGGCGGCTGTGGATCGCCCGCAAGTGGAAGCGGCGCCAGGCGGCACGGGCGGCGGCCTGATCGCGAACGTTCGCTTCCGTTAGGAGGCGGACGCTCTGCCTTTCAGTTCCCCGGCGAAGGCCGGGGCCCAGTATCGGCGCAACTGGTGGGGGCGGTAAGACCTCTCGAATGACATGCAGCTGGACCCCGGCCTTCGCCGGGGAACAAGTCGGATGCGCTCCATCTCCCCTTTGCAACCAACCAGAAACATAATTGGTCACTCAAGCGTAACAATGTTGCGTAGAGCCGATTGACGGAGCGTATCGACGGCGTAAGACAGCGCGCACCAACTCGTTCGGGGGTCTCCTCAATGCGCCTGTCGCTCCTCACCACCACCTTCCTCGCCGCGCCCGTGCTGCTCGCCGGCTGCGCGCACAACCAGCCGCTGCCGACCGCCCCGGTCGAGGCCGCGCCCGTCACCGAGGCGGAAGCCGCGCCGCCGCAGCCGGAGAAGCCCAAGCCGGTCTATGGCAGCTATGGCTTCGACACCGCAGGCATGGACACCGCGGTCAAGGCGGGCGACGATTTCTACAACTACGCCAACGGCGCCTGGGCGAAGAACACCCCGATCCCGGCCGACAAGTCGAACTACGGCTCGTTCAACATCCTGGACGACAACGCCAAGAAGCAGACGCACGAGATCCTCGACGCCGCCAAGGGCGATCCGAACTCGAAGATCGGTACCGCCTATGCGACCTATCTCGACAGCGCCGCGATCGACGCCAAGGGCCTCGCGCCGGCCAAGCCCTGGATCGACCAGATCAAGGGCCTGAAGGCCAAGGCCGGCTATCCCGCGCTTGCCGCCGCTGCCCGCCGCAACGGCGTGGGCGTGCCGTTCGGCGCCTATGTCGGCCAGGACGACAAGGAGCCGGAAGTCTATGCGCTCAGCATCGGCCAGGCCGGGCTCGGCATGCCGGATCGCGACTATTATCTCTCGAAGGACGCCAAGTTCATCGAGACCAAGGCCGCCTATGAGAAGCACCTCGCCGCGCAGCTGACCAATGCCGGCGAGCCCAATGCTGCTGCCCGCGCCAAGGCGATCGTCGCTTTCGAGACGAAGATCGCCGCGGCCCAGTGGACCCGCGTCGAGAGCCGTGACGCCAGCAAGACCTACAACAAGATGACCGTCGCCCAGCTGCAGAAGTCGGCGCCGGGCTTCGACTTCAAGGCCTTCTTCGCCGCCGGCAAGTCGCCGGTCGAAACCGTGATCGTCGCCCAGCCGAGCGCGATCACCGGCATCGCCAAGCTGATCCAGCAGGCACCGCTCGACGTGCTCAAGGACCAGCTGCTGGTCCGCACGCTCGACGGCTTCGCCGATGTGCTGCCGAGCGCCTTCGACAAGGAGCAGTTCGCCTTCTACGGCACCACCCTCTCGGGCACGCCGGAGCAGGAAGAGCGCTGGAAGCGCGCGGTCGATTTCACCACCGGCGCGCTCTCGGACGACGTCAGTCAGGTCTATGTCGCCAAGTATTTCCCGCCCGAGACCAAGGCGGCAGCCGACAAGCTGGTGAAGAACGTCATCGCGGCGATGGACCGCCGTATCGACAAGCTCGAGTGGATGGCGCCCGAGACCAAGGTCAAGGCGCATGCCAAGCTCGCCGCCTTCACCCCGAAGATCGGCTATCCGGACCGCTGGCAGGACTATGCCTCGCTGGCGATCACTGCCGGCGACGCGTTCGGCAACAGCGTCCGCGCCAACAACTGGGGCTATGACGACAATATCGCCAAGCTCGGCCAGCCGATCCGTCGCTGGGAGTGGGGGATGACCCCGATGACGATCAACGCCTATGCCAATTTCGGCATGGTCGAGATCGTCTTCCCGGCCGCGATCCTGCAGCCGCCCTTCTTCGATCCGAACGCCGATCCGGCGGTCAANTATGGCGGCATCGGCGCGGTGATCGGCCATGAGCTGAGCCANCATTTCGACGACCAGGGCGCCAAGTACGACAAGGAAGGCCGCCTGACCGACTGGTGGACCCCCGCCGACGTCGCCGCCTTCAAGGCGCGCACCGACGCGCT
>Ga0055526_1001469_pt1 | contig 16718 bp, 21 predicted proteins | sample AraplaCol_mMF_r2_FD_55013 | JGI IMG/M metagenome (GOLD analysis project Ga0055526, IMG submission 55013) | Arabidopsis root microbial communities from North Carolina, USA - plate scrape MF_Col_mMF_r2 | ecosystem: Host-associated > Plants > Roots > Endosphere | place: USA: North Carolina... | reverse complement strand
GGCCAGCCGCTCGTCGCGCGCATCGTCGATGGCGAAAAAGGGCCGCTCGCGGTGGCGGTCGAAAGGACCAGCTGAGACAATGAAGTTCGTGCGTGGGTTGGGAGCGGCGCTTGCCGCTTCGGTGTTGCTCGTGCCCGGCGCGGCGCTGGTCGCCGCGGAATCCGGCCCGGTGACGGCGCAGGCGGCGAAGAAGACCGAAGTCACGGTCGAGAGCGCCAATGGCCCGCACGTCTTCCATGTCGAGCTGGCCCGTACCACCGAGGAGCAGGAGCGGGGACTGATGTTCCGCACCAACATCCCCCAGGACGGCGGCATGCTCTTCACGCCCTATCCGGCCGAAGGCCCGCCGCGCGAGGCGAGCTTCTGGATGAAGAACACGCCCACCGCGCTCGACATCCTGTTCATCCGCGGCGACGGCACGATCGCCCGCATCGGCGAGAATGCGGTGCCCTTCTCGGAGGACAATGTGAAGTCGGGCGAGCCGGTGGAGGCGGTGCTCGAGATCAACGCCGGCGTCTCGGCGAAACTCGGCATCAAGGCGGGCGACAAGGTGCGCTGGGCGAAGCAGTAAGGATTGCCTCGCCCCGCGCTCCCCGCTAATCGGCGGCCATGGGTCTCAATCTCAATCCCTTCACCTGGTGGAACGGCGCCACCTTCGGCACCTGGATGGGCCTGCGCGGCAAGACGCGCGTGGGCGAGGACGATCTGGGCAACGTCTATTATGAGGGCGGCCAGGACCCCAACGGCATTCCGCGCCGCTGGGTGATCTACAGCGGCTCGAACGACGCGAGCCGCGTGCCGCCCGAATGGTTCAGCTGGCTGCACCACCAGATCGATTCGGCGCCCGACCAGGCGCTGCCGGCACCCAAGTCCTGGGAGATCCCGGCCGAGGCGAACCTCACCGGCTCGCAGCTCGCCTATCGTCCGAGCGGCGCGCTGGAGAAGGGTGGGCACCGCGCCCGCGCCACCGGTGACTATGAGGCCTGGACCCCCGGCGCATGACCGCACGCCGCGCCGGAGCTGCCGCGGCCGGGCTGCTGCTCGCGCTCGGAGCATGCTCGGGCGGCGGTAGCGGACCGACGAACAACACGGCTTCGGACGAGATCGTCACCACCGGCGACTCGGGCGGCCAGGCGGCCGACGTGATCACCGTCGACCGGGACGGCAAGGCGATCGAGGATGCCTCGGCGACCCCGATGAACGAGCGCGTCGCGGTGCTCGGCATCCTCAACAAGCGCAACGGCGAAGCCCGCGAGTTCAAGATGAAGCCGGGCCAGGCGGTGCGAATCGGCGACGTGATCGTCCGCCTCAAGGCCTGCGACAAGACCGCGCCCTGGGAAGCGGACCAGCTGACCGGCGCCTTCGTCCAGGTCGACGTGCTCGAAGTCGACAAGAAATGGCATCGCGTCCATTCGGGCTGGCTGTTCGCCGAGCGCCCGGCGCTCAACGTCGTCCAGCACCCGATCTACGACGTCTGGCCCAAGAGCTGCGCGATGACCTTCCGCGACAGTGGCCCGGACACGGTGCCGGCACCCGCCGCGGGTGGTTCGGGATCGGGCAATGCGTCGAGCACGAAGAAGTCGCCATCGACCGAAGGCGCGCCGGTCGCGAGTCCGGCCGCCGAATCGCCGAGCGCTCCGGCCAGCAACGCGACATAGTCGTCCCGCGGGATCTCGATCGCGCCGAGCGTCGAGAGATGCTCGGTGATGAACTGGCAATCCAATAGCGTGAACCCGCCGGCCTGGAGCCGCGCGACGAGGTGGGCGAAGGCGACCTTGGAGGCGTTGGGCACGCGGGTGACCATCGATTCGCCGAAGAACGCCCGGCCGAGCGCCAGGCCGTAGAGCCCGCCGGCGAGCGTCTCGCCGTCCCAGCATTCCACCGAATGGGCGAATCCGCGGCGGTGCAGCTCGAGGAAGACCCGCTCGATCGGGCCGTTGATCCAGGTATCCGGCCGGTCGGTGGCGCTTTCGGCGCAGAGCTGGATGATCCGTTCGAACGCGGCATCGACGGTCAGGCGGAAGCGGCCCGACTGGATGACCTTCCTGAGCGAGCGCGAGAGATGGAAGCCGTTCAGCGGCAATACGCCGCGCAGCTTTGGTTCGACCCAATAGACGCTGGCGGCGGTGCGATGGTCGGCCATGGGGAAGACGCCCATGGCATAGGCGCGCAGCACCAGGTCCGGATCGAGTTCCTGCTGGGGCGGCTGGGCGCGGCTCAACGTTTCTTGCCCGCCAGCCGCCGTTCGATCGCCTGCCACAGCTCGGCAAAGGCCAGGGCACCGGGGCTGCGCGGCGCGAAGCTGCCGACGGCGGCGCGGCGGACGCTCATCGATTCGACGATGCTCGCCATCGGGATCACCGGCCAGTCGGGACGCGCAGCCACGGCTTCGGCGTGGAGCTTGCGCCGGCGATCGACCATCGAATGGACCGGGAGCAGCGGCACCTTGCCGCCCTTGCGGGCCAGATGCGCCGAGACTTCCTCGAAGGCACGGGTGGAGAGCGGGGAAGGGATCACCGGCACGACGATCAGGTCGGCGGCGCGCATCACCTGCTCGCTGGTCTCGGTCAGGCCCGGCGGGCAATCGAGCAGCATCCGGTCATAGGCCTTGTCGANCTCGCCGAGCAGCTTGGCCAGCCGCTTCTTCTTGTCGAGCTCGTGGAANGTGAGGTCGAGGCCGCGCAGCGAGGTGTCGGCGCCGATCAGGTCGAGCCGGNCGACGNCGGTGTGCTGGACCAGCCGGGTGGGGGCGACGTCCTTGGTGAAGATCGCCTGGGCCTGGTCGCGGGTCTTGCCCTGCGGCTCGAGCAGGAAAGTGGAGGCGGCCTGGGGATCGAGGTCCCAGAGCAAGGTACGGCGCGAGGAAAGCGCGGCGGAGGCCCAGGCCAGGTTGACCGCCATGGTCGTCTTACCGACGCCGCCCTTCAGGCTGTAGATCGCGACCGTTGCCACCTGGATTCGCTCCCTTCCGCTTCAAGCTCGCATGAAAAAGGGCCGGCGGGAATGCCCGCCGGCCCCTGATGAAATACGGGATGCGGCGATCAGCCGTGGCAGGCGCGCGAGCCCTTGCCCGGAATCTCGATCGTGGCGTTCTTGGCGGTGCCGGTGACCTTGAAGCCGCCATCGGCGACGAAGGGCTGGCCGGCTTCCGGCGCCTTGAGCATGGTGCCCGGGCCGTCCTTGGTTTCCTTGACCAGGACCTGCTTGCCGCCCTTGTAGAAGTCGGCGAACACGACGCTGTTGTCCTTGCAGCGCATCGAGACCGAGGTCTCGATCGACGGCGGCAGCTCGACCTTCGGGGCGTTCTTCAGCGCTTCGGCCTGGGGATCGGGCGCGGTGCCCGACACTTCCTCAGGCTTGTTCTCACAGGCCGCGAGCGAAAGGAGCACGGCGGCGGCGGCAAAAATGGGGGCTTTGTTCATAGCGGGCGGGAGCTTTCGTTCACCAAGAAAGAATCGTCAAGCGATTCGTGTTATAGAGTTACATTACGATTGTGCGACGCAGCATGGTATCCGTAATGTTGCGATCCGATGACAGACACCGATGTCATTCATGGAATTCGCTCATTTCTGGAATACGTCCAAAAGCGATCTTTGTGCCTACCCGGTCGATTCTGCCGCCGTGCAGCGGTCCGACTGACACGGCATTGCGCCCGAACTTCTGGTTAATGCGGTCCATCGCGCGGCTGAGCGAGAGCGTCTCGCGGGCCAGCGGATCGTCGGGATCGAGCGCCGCGAACAGCGAGCCCTGCTCGCCCTCCACCGCCTCGATCTCGCACAGAGTGACCCCGACCATGCGCAGGCGGAACCCGCCGGGCCGGCCGCGTCCCGCTTCAGCCAGGCGAGGGAAGAGCCGGTCGAGCGCGTGGAGCACGACGAAGCTGTCCTGCGTGCCCGGCAGCCGGATCGACGCGCGCCAGTTCGACTTGTCGTCCTCGAACTTGCCGTGGAGCACCAGCAGCCGGGCGCGATAGCCCTTGCGGCGTAGCCGGCTGGCCGCCTTGAGCGCGAGGCGGCGCGCGGTGAGGCGGGTGGGCTCGAGCCCGCGCTTCTGCGGCGACAGGACGTGGCTGTGCCCGATCGTGCGGCTCTGGGTGGGCTTGTCGGGCAGTTCGACGCCGTGGAGCAGATACCAGAGCCGGTCGCCGTTCACCCCGCCCCAGGCATTGCCGGCATCGCGCGGGCGGCGCGCGCAATATTGGCGGATGTCGAGGATGCCGTCCTGCGCCAGGCGCTTCTCCATCTTGGCGCCGATCCCGGCGATGTCGCGCAGACGCAGTGGATACAGACATTCGGGAAGGTTGCGCGCGCTGAGCACGACGAGCCCGTCGGGCTTCTGCATGTCCGAGGCGAGCTTGGCGAGGAGACGGTTGGGCGCGATGCCTACCGAACTGGTCAAACAGACGCCGATATTTGCGCGGATGCCCGCCTTGATCCGGTGGGCGAGGGCGATCGCGGCCCGTTCGTCATTCTCATTGTCGAGCAGCCGGCAGGCGACTTCGTCGATCGAGCAGACATGGGTGACCGGAACATGCTTCCAGATCTCGGCGAGGATCGCTTCGTGGAACTCGACATATTTCTCGTGCCGAGCCGGGGTTATCAGCAGGTCGCGGCACAGCTGCTTGGCCTCCCAGACCGGCGTGCCGGTGGAGATGCCATATTTCTTCGCCTCGACCGACGCGGCGATGGCGACGGTGGTGTCGCTGTCGACCGGCGCGACGATCACCGGGCGCCCACGCAGGGCCGGGTTCAGCTGTTGCTCGACGCTGGCGAAATAGGAGTTGAGATCGAGGTACAGCCAGCGCAGCGGACGGGGCGGAAAGGCGAGGATCGGGGCTGGAAGTTCACTAAGTTCACGACATCCACGCGCGAGGCCATCGGCGCCCGTCCCCGGGTGCGGCGAAGCGTCCCCGGCTGGGCGGGGTGGCTCTGGATCGAAGGGAGTCGGATCGGCCATGAATGGAACAATACAGGAACATAATCGTGTAGGACAGCCGTAATGGGTCGAGAAATGTGCCTGTGGCTTGACCGTTGCGGCTCGGACCGCGCAGGGTCGATGCAGGAGGGATGGCCAATGCGCGCACTTGCCATTGCCGCGTTGCTCATGCTCGCGGCTTGCGGATCAGACGAGAAGGCCGAGGCGCCGGTCGCCAAGCCAAGTCCCAGCGGGCCGCATCTGGGCGGGGTGGCGCTCGACAAGCCGCTGCGCGCCACCGACAATGCGCTGACCTGGTCGCTGGAGGTTGCGCCCGGTTCGATCACGCTCACCCGTTTCGCCGGGCGCGGCGCCGAGGGCAGCGTCATCCAATTCTATCCGGTCTCGCCCCAGGTCGATGCCGACAAGGCGGTGTGGAACACCAAGGACGTGGCCGGGGAGCCGGTGACGATCACCTTCACCAACGTCCATTGCACCGAGAGCGGCGATCCGGCGATCGAGCGGCCGCTCACCGCGGATATGCGGATCGGCGACAGGCAGTTCCATGGCTGTGCCGGCGAACGTCCGGCAGACGGGCTGAACTCGCAGCCGGTGGAGGCGGGGAACGCGGCTGCGGGCAATGGCGCGGATGCGGTGGAGAACGCGCGCTAATCTCTGATCGCCGGCGAAGGCTATCCGAGCAGCGCGCGCAGCGCCTCCCATTGCGGCAGCTTCTTCTCGAAGCCGATCGTGTGGAGCGGGCTCGAGGAAGGCAAGGCGACGATCGTGTATCGGTCGGCGGTTTCGCCCAGCTGCTTCGAACCGGTGCGGAAAGCGGTGCCGCCGTTGAAAGCGATGGCGCGCAGATCGGGCAGGGCGGCGGCGAGGGCGGCGATGTCATGCCCCTCGACATCGCGCAGCGCGGCGTCGGTGCTGCCGGTACGGCGGGCGCTGGCGACGACGTCCCATAGCCCGACATGCGCGTCGCGCAGCGCGGTGAGCCGATCGGGATAGTCGAGGGCGGCGAGATCGCGGCCGGCGGCGGGGGAGATCAGCCGCCAGAACTGGTTCTGGGGATGGGCATAGTAGCGCTGCTCGGCCAGCGAGCGTTCGCCGGGAAGCGAACCGAGGACGAGGAGGCGGGTGCGCGCGTCGACGACCGGCGGGAAGCTGTGCTTGCGGTCGGTCACGCGGTGAGAATGTCGGTCTGCGCGAAATCGTCGCCCTTGTAGAGCAGCGGCTCGCCGGTTGCCTTGGCCAGGGCATAGGCGAAACAGTCGCCGAAATTGAGGCGGGCAGGGTGGCCCGTTCCTCGACCGAATTTGCGATAGGCGTCAGCGCCTAGTCGCGCCTGTTCTGATGTCACCGGCTCGATCGCCATTTGAACGCGCTGAAACAACGCTTCCACTAGATCCGCTTTAGCCGGATGACGGCGGATGACGACCGTTGCGGCTTCCATCCTGGTCGCGGCGGATATCCGGCAGGGAGATGCTTGGAGAATTTTCCGGAGCATCATGTCGCTCTCGGGCTCGTTCAAAATGATCGCCATGAGCGCCGAAGTGTCGACAATCACTTCGGTAACCCATCTTCGTCATAGATCGCGTCCATCCATTCCTTCGAGGTCTTCCCACGCATTTCGGGCGGAATTGACGCCACGAATTCGCGGCTGATTTCATTGACCCGGCGGATCGTCTCCTGGATTTCTTCCTCACGCCGCTGGAGTTCCCGTTCCAGGGCATTACGAATGGCTTGCGTCACGGGTTGACCCGTCGCCTCGGCCAGCTCCCGCGCCAGGCGGATCGTCTCGGCATCCTTGATGTTGAGCTGCGCGCCCATCTTTCTACCTCCGGTGCCGGGCTTTCTACCATGGCTTGCACGGAGGCGAAACGGGTGTAGCTTCACATCATGGCAGACAAGATCACCCGCTATCGCGACTTCTGGCCCTTCTACCTGCGCGAGCATGCGAAGCCGTGGACGCGGGGGATGCACTATGTCGGCACGATCCTGACCCTGTGGTTCCTGCTGCTCGCGCTGGGCGGGGCGGGCTGGTGGTGGTGGCTCGCGATCCCGCTGGCGGGCTATGGCTTTGCCTGGGCGGCGCATTTCGGCGTCGAGAAGAACCGGCCGGCGACCTTCACCTATCCGCTCTGGTCGCTGGTCTCGGACTATCGGATGTTCTTCCTATGGTTCGGCGGCCGGCTCGACGCGCATCTCGCCCGGGCGGGCGTTCCCGCCTAGCCTTCGGCGAGCACCTTGCCGCCCAGCCGGGCGAGTGCACCGCCGAGCGGGCTGCAAGGATAGGGCATCGGCTCGGAAAGGAAGATCAGGTCGGCGGCGCCGTCATGCTCAGAGGCGAGCGCGGCGATCGGCTCGGCGATCTCGAAATGCAGGTCGGTGGAGGGGTGGGCGGCGAGCTCGGCCTGCCAGCGGGCGTGGCGGACGCCGGCGGTCCAGAGCGACACGCCGCGGCCCTCGATCGAGACGAAGCCCAGTTCGCGGGCCTTCTCGGCAGCGCGGAGGAGGCGGCNNCCATCGGCGCAGTCCAGGTCGAGCATGCGGACCGAGCGGTGGCCATGGTTNCGGAATTCGGCGAGTGCCCGGGCGATGCGGGCGTCGCAGGGGCCGTGTCGCGATCCTCCGGGCTCGGTCGACAGGCCCGCGCGGCGCAGCAGGCCGCCGAGCGAGAATTGGGTGGCGGTCATTGGTCTTTCTCCTGGGAAANNGGGCGGGTCCTCAGCGACAGGGATCCCGGAATCCGGCGGTGGGATGAGGCGCNGCGCTCCGCGGCAGGCGGACGAGCAGCGCGCAGGCGAGCGCGACGATCGCGGTCATGCATCAGTGCGACAGGATCGAGTGGAGCGGCGCGGTGGCCAGCACCATGCGCGAGCCCGGAAAGGCGCGGCATTCGGACAGGGCGAAGCGGATCGCGGCATCGCGGGAGCGGAACAGCCCCTCGAGCATGCCGTCCTGCTCCTGCACGACCCAGTGACCTTCGGTGTCCTGGCCGACGCGCAGGATATGTTCGGAACGCGAAACCATATGCACTCCTCAAGTGAACGGAGCGTCAGATAGGGTGGGGGTGCGTTAAGCTTCGAGACGAATTTCCAGGGCGGGCATAAGCGTTTCGTAAAGGTCGAAAGCGGGACTTCTCGACCAAGTGCCAGCGCTTGCTTGCGGTGCGCCCCAATCCCCTCCATCTAGCGCCCATGCATGCGACATCCGACACGCTGGCGCTCATCGGCAACACGCCGCTGGTGCGCCTGAAAGGGCCGAGCGAGGCCACTGGCTGCGACATCTACGGCAAGTGCGAGTTCGCCAATCCCGGCGCCTCGGTGAAGGACCGCGCGGCGCTCTACATCGTCAAGGATGCCGAGGAGCGCGGGGCGATCCAGTCGGGCGGCTGCATCGTCGAGGGCACGGCCGGCAATACCGGCATCGGCCTGGCGCTGGTCGCCAACGCCAAGGGCTATCGCACGATCATCGTGATGCCGGAGACGCAGAGCCGCGAGAAGATGGACACGCTGCGCGCGCTCGGTGCCGAGCTGGTGCTGGTGCCGGCGGCGCCCTATTCGAACCCCGGCCATTTCGTCCACACCTCCAGGCGTATCGCCGAGGAGACACCCAACGCGATCTGGGCCAACCAGTTCGACAACACCGCCAACCGCAAGGCGCATATCCATGGCACCGCCGAGGAGATCTGGGCGCAGATGGACGGGCGGATCGACGGCTTCACCTGCTCGGCAGGCACCGGTGGCACGATCGCCGGCGTCGGGCTGGGGCTGAAGGCCAAGGACGAGGACGTCGTCATCGCGCTGAGCGACCCGCATGGCGCGGCGCTCTACAGCTATTATGCGTGCGGCGAGCTCAAGTCCGAGGGTAGCTCGGTCGCCGAGGGCATCGGCCAGGGCCGGATCACCGGCAATCTCGAGGGCGCGCCGATCGACACCCAGTTCCGCATCTCCGACGCGGAGGGCATGGAATGGGTCGAGCGGCTGCTCAAGGAGGAGGGGCTCTGCCTGGGCCTGTCCTCGGGCATCAACGTGGCGGGAGCCGTCAGGCTCGCGAAGCAGCTCGGCCCGGGCAAGCGGATCGCGACGATCCTGTGCGACACGGGTTTCCGTTACCTTTCAACGCTGTACAACGCAGAATGGTTAACCGCCAAGGGATTGCCGGTGCCGGGTTGGCTCGCCACTCCGTGAACGATCCATCTTGGCAATGGGTCACTTCGGCGTTACATTTATGCAACAGATATGAGTGTGGGTTCGCCTGATACTGCCCAGACGATGCAACGCGTACGCGTTGGTCTGACGGGGCTCGCCATGGTGGCGGTGCTGATCGTGCTTGCAAGCGCGGTCTTCACTTCCGCCAATCGCGAACAGGCGGTCTCCGCGATCGGGGCCTCCAACTCGGCCGTCGTGGCGAACATGACCGCGATCGGCAACACGCTGGGCGAGAAGATCAAGGAAGAGCCGCTCGCCGAACTCGGCGCCGCGCCCAGCACCGCCTCCACCGAGAAGACCGACGCCGCCGAGATCGCGCGGCAACAGGAAGCACAGCAGAACGGCGAGGCGCGCTGAGCTAGCGCGGTCGGGGATTTGGCCCCACCTGGCTCCATCCCATCCTATCTCTCTCTACTTTTCCCCGGCGAAGTTTTCTCCGGCGAAGGCCTGGGCCCAGCCTTGAAAGTCATGCGCCTTGGCGCGTCTTCGCCCGGCACTGCTTAGTCTGGGCCGCGGCGCGCTTATCCACAATCTCCTTGCGATCGGCGCGGAAAGCGCCTTGAATCCCACGAAACTTGGTTAATCGGCGCCGTTTTTCCTGCGACTCGCAGGATTTCTGCGGTTCCTTGCAAGTTCTGGTCTGGCGGCGCGGATGGGGCTCCCGCGAGGCCCTGGCGAGGGAAAACGGGGAAAATTGCGCCACTTGGGCCGTTTTCCCGGGATCCGGCGGGATTTGGCCCCACTTTCAGGAATTACCCCTAGCACTTGCGGATTTACGGAGCGCCCGACGAGAACAGATGCGAACAAAAGCCGATTCTAAGTAAAACATGGCTTGAAATTGGCGCTTAGTGGGGCAAATTCCCGCTCTATCCCCAATTCTCCCGTTGAATCCCCGAGCATTTCTGCTAAAAAGAATGCTTAAGAGGGGGCACGCCCTTTTTCCGTCAGTTCAAGAGCGCCGGAGCGGCCGTGGGGGTTGATTCCGGAGGCGGGGAAGTCGTGCCCATTGGGGTTTTGGCGTGGCGGACAGGGAGCTCTTCGAGGGATTTGCGCTCCAGGCGGTCGACCTAAAGGGTCGCGTCGCCATCCCCGCAGACCTGCGCGCCGCCGCCGAGCGCAATTCCGACATCCGCCAGATCGTCGTCGGCCTGCATCCTTACGACCCGTGCCTGTCGGCACATGACCTCTCCTGGTCCAAGGAGAAGTATGAGCGCCTCGACCGCAAGGAGCAGCAGGCAGCCGATCGCGGCGAGGACGCCGACCCCCGCGCCAAGCGCCGCGCCTTCGGCCAGGTCGAAAAGGCCCCGTTCGACGACTCCGGCCGTTTCGTGATCCCGCCCTTCTTCCGCATGAAGGCGGGCATCCAGAAATGGGCGCTGTTCTACGGCAGCGGCGAGACCTTCGACATCTGGGCGCCCGAGCGCCTGATGAACGATCCCGAGGCAGACCCCACGCTGCGCGAGATCTGCGAATATCTGTGCCAGGCGAAGGGAGTCACGCTGTGAGCTCCCCGACCGAGCCCCATATCCCCGTCCTGCTCCACGAAGTGGTCGACGGCCTCGCCCCTGTGCCCGGCGAGCGTCATATCGACTGCACGTTTGGAGCGGGCGGCTACACCAGCGCCATCCTCGAGCGGGGTGCCGAGGTGGCCGCCTTCGATCGCGACCCCCGTGCGATCGAAGGCGGCCAAACCCTTGTCGCGTCCGCTGGCGGGCGGCTGATCCTGATCGAGGCGCCGTTCAGCCAGCTGGAAAGCGAGCTCGAGAGCCGTGGCCTCGTGCCGGTCGACGGCGTGACCATGGACATCGGCGTGTCGTCGATGCAGCTCGACCAGGCCGAGCGCGGCTTCTCCTTCCAGCAGGAAGGGCCGCTCGACATGCGCATGGCCGGCGAGGGGATGACCGCGGCGGAGTGGCTGAACTCGGCCGACGAAGGCGACATCGCCGACGTGCTGTACCAGTTCGGCGAGGAGCCGCGCTCGCGCCGCGTCGCCAGCGCGATCGTCCGAGCGCGCCCGCTGACCACCACGACCGAGCTGGCGAACGTCGTCCGCAAGGCGCTGGGCCACAAGCCGCACGACAAGAAAGACCCGTCGACCCGGACCTTCCAGGCGGTGCGCATCTTCATCAACCGCGAGCTCGACGAGCTGGCGGAAGGGCTGGCCGCGGCCGAGCGGGTGCTCAAGCCGGGCGGCCGGCTGGCGGTGGTGACCTTCCACAGCCTGGAAGACCGGCTGGTGAAGCGCTTCCTGCGCGAGCGCAGCGGCAGCGAGCCCGCCGGCTCGCGCCATCGCCCGGCAGTGGCGGCGGCTGCCGCGCCCAGTTTCGAACCTCCCGCCAAGGCCGTGAAGCCGAGCGACGAGGAGGTTGCCCGTAATCCGCGTGCCCGTTCGGCGACGCTGCGCGTGGCGCGGCGCACTTCGGCGGCGCCGTGGCGTAGTGAAGGAGTAGCGTAAGATGGCGATTCAGAGCTTCAAGGGACTGGGGTGGCTCCTCTGCGCCGTTGTCGTGGCGCCGGCATGCTACATGGTCAATTCGCACGGTGCGGCCGAGCAGGCCAAGCTCAACGCGATGAAGGGCGCGATCCTCCAGGCGCAGAAGGACATTCGCGGGCTGGAGACCGAGTTCCAGACCCGCGCCAACCTGGCCCAGATCGAGCGCTGGAACGGCGACGTGCTGGCGCTTGCCGCGCCGGCCCCGGGGCAGTATCTGGCGAGCGAGACTGCGCTGGCCAGCCTCGACCAGCCCGCGCAGATCCAGAACGCTTCGCTGATCGTTCCGACCGGCGCGCCTGCGGCTCAGACTGCCGCAGCGGTGGCGACGGCGGCCGTGGCGCCGGTGCAGGCGGCCCCCGCGCCGGTCCAGCCGGTTCCGGGCAAGAGCGTGGCGCAGCAGGACAGGGAACTTCACGACCTCATGAAGAAGGCTGACAAGCGGGTGGCGATGGCCGACAAGGGTGTGCTCAGCACCTCGACCATCGACGACCTGAAGAAGCTTGCCCAGCGCGAGAAGCTGGCCCTCCGTTGATCGTCGTCGTCGCCCCGCCGGCCCGCAAGGGCCGTACGGGCGATGCCCGGCAGGCGCTTGTCGCCACCGCCCAGGTGCGGCTGATGATCCTGTCGATCCTGTTCGGGTTTGGCATGCTGGTGGTGATCGGCAAGCTGGCGCTGCTCGCCATCTGGGCCGAGCCGGCGACGGCGCGCGACATCGCGACCACGCTGGTGCCGCCGCGCGGCGACATCACCGATCGCCGCGGTGCGCCGCTCGCCCGCTCGATCGACAGCTGGACGATCGCGATCCACCCGAACCAGGTGATCGGCGACAAGGCCGAGCTGGCGCAGAAGCTCGCCGAGCTGATCCCGGACCAGAGCGCCGAGAAATATTTCGCGATCCTCAAGTCGGGCAGCGGCTTCGCCTATCTCAAGCGCCGGGCGATGCCCGAGCTGGTCAAGTCGGTGAATGAGCTTGGCCAGCCCGCGATCGAGTTCCAGCGCGAGAATGACCGGCTCTATCCGCAATCGACGCTGGCGGCGCATGTGCTCGGCTATATCGATAGCACCGGCCATGGCCGCTACGGCATGGAGCGGGTGCTCGACGCGCAGCTGAGCGATCCGGCCAAGCGCGGCCAGCCGGTGGCGCTGTCGCTCGACCTGCGCGTGCAGGCCGCGCTGGAGAACGAGCTGGGCACGGCGATGACGCAGCTGCAGGCGCGCGGTGCCGCGGGCGTGATCCTGGACGTGCAGACCGGCGAAGTGATTGCAATGACTTCGCTGCCGGCCTTCAATCCCAATGCGATCGACGGTCCGCCGCCGCGCAACAACGTGACGCAGAGCGTGTACGAGCTTGGCTCGACCTTCAAGCCGCTGGCGGTGGCTGCGGCGATCGATACGGGCACGATCACGTCGATGTCGCGCCGCTTCGATGCGACGGTGCCGCTGCAGGTCGGCCGCTTCAAGATCCACGACGATCCGGGCGACGAGCAGTTCCGCTGGCTCAACATCCCGGAAACGCTGATCTATTCCTCGAACATCGCCACCGCGCGCATCGCCGACGAACTGGGCGCGGCGAAGATGCAGGAAATCTTCCGCCGCTTCGAGTTCGATCAGCGGCCGAAGATCGAGCTCGACGCCAGCGCCAGGCCGCTATGGCCGGCGAACTGGGGACGGCTGACGGTGATGACCACGGCTTATGGGCACGGCATCGCGGTGACGCCGCTGCACCTCGCCACCGCCTATGCCGCGATGGTGAATGGCGGGATCCTGCTGCCGGCGACGCTGCGCAAGGTCGATCCCGCGCATCCGCCCCAGGGCAAGCGCGTGCTGCAGCAGGCGACCAGCGACCGGATGCGCCAGCTGCTCCGCCTGATCGTGCTCAAGGGCACGGGCCGCAAGGGCGACGCGCCGGGCTTCCGCATCGCGGGCAAGACCGGCACCGCGGAGGCGGCCGCCGGCGGTGGTTATGACAAGAGTCGCAACGTTTCCACCTTCGCGGCGGCTTTCCCCATCGACGCACCGCGCTATGTCATGATCGCAATGCTCGATTCGCCCAAAGCCAACCCCTCGATCGGCGTCTATCGCACGACTGCTGCCTGGACGGTGGCGCCGGTGGTGGCGCGGGTGGTGAGCCGCACCGGCTCGCTGCTCGGGGTGGTGCCGGATGCGAACCGCGATATCGACGAGCGCGAGCTGCTGCCGCTGATCTGGGCGGGGCCGGACGCCGACAAGAAGGATCCCGAATGAAACTTGGCGCGCTGACGGAGGGCGGGGGGGACGCCGTCGTCACCGGATTTGCCATCGACCACCGCAAGGTCGCACCCGGCACCATCTTCGGCGCGTTCGAAGGGGCGCGCTTCAACGGCGAGGACTTCATTGCCGATGCTGTGAAGGCGGGCGCGGTGGCCGTCGTCGCCCGGCCTGAAGCGAAGGTGGAAGGCGCGGTGCATATCGCCGACACCAATCCGCGCGAAAAGTTTGCCCGGCTGGCCGCGAAGTTCTTCGCGCCGTTCCCGGGTACGGCCGTGGCGGTGACCGGGACCAACGGCAAGACCTCGACCGTGGAGATGACCCGCCAGCTGTGGCGGATGCGCGGCTTCCATGCCGCTTCGATCGGCACCTTGGGCGTGACCACCGCCGACGACACGGTGTCGACCGGGCTGACCACGCCCGACATCGTCACCTTCCTCTCCAATGTCGCCGGGCTGGCGCGCGAGGGGGTGAGCCATGTCGCGTTCGAGGCTTCGTCGCACGGGCTCTCGCAGTATCGCACCGAAGGGCTGCCGGTGAAGGCGGCGGCGTTCACCAATCTCAGCCGCGATCACCTCGATTATCATGGCGACATGGAAACCTATTTCCATGCCAAGATGCGGCTGTTCGCCGATGTGCTGGATCTGGACGGCGGCACCGCGGTGGTCTGGGCCGACGATCCCAATGCGCTGCGGATCGAGGATCTGGCGCGGCAGCGGGGCAACAAGCTGGTCACGGTCGGCGAGCATGGCAGCACGCTGCGGCTGATCGACCGGGAGCCGACCCTGCTCGGCCAGGGCCTGACGATCGAGGCCGAGGGCAAGACGCACAAGGTCAATCTGCCGCTGATCGGCGCGTACCAGGCCGCAAATGCGCTGGTCGCGGCGGGGCTGGTGGTCGCGACCGGCGGCGATGTGACGCAGACCTTGAGCGACCTGAGCCGGCTGCAGCCGGTGCGCGGGCGGCTCGAGCGGGCGGTGATCACCAAGGTCGGCGCGCCGGTCTATGTCGATTACGCGCACACGCCCGATGCGTTGGAAGCGGCGATTGCGGCGCTCAAGCCGCATACCCAGGGCCGGCTGATCATCGTGTTCGGTGCCGGCGGCGACCGCGACACCGGCAAGCGCGCGCCGATGGGGCAGGCCGCGACGGCGGGCGCGGACGTGGTGATCGTCACCGACGACAATCCCCGCTCCGAGGATGCGGCGGCGATCCGCACCCAGGTGCTCGAAGGGGCGCCGGGCGCGATCGAGATCGGCGGGCGACGCGCGGCGATCAAGGCGGCGATCGACATGGCCGGGGGCCAGGACATCGTGCTGATCGCCGGCAAGGGCCATGAGCAGGGCCAGATCGTCGGCGACATGGTGCTGCCGTTCGACGATGTCACCGTGGCGCGGGAGTGCGCGGCGTGAGAGGGCTGGGCGAGATAAAGCCCCTCCCCTTCAGGGGAGGGGTTGGGGGTGGGGCCTGTCCGGCTCACCGAGCCCATCGCTTGTTGACATGCCCCACCCCAACCCCTCCCCTGAAGGGGAGGGGCTTGTGAGCGTGCGCCTTTGGACATCCTCGGAAATCGCCGAGGCGACTGGCGGAAAGGCTTCGGCGGAGTTCGAGGTTTCCGGCGTCGCGTTCGATTCGCGCGAAGTGGGGCAGGGGGACTTGTTCCTCGCACTGAAGGGCGAGATCACCGACGGGCACAGATTCCTCGACCAGACCTTTTCGCAGGGCGCGGCGGGGGCGGTCGTCTCGCAGGCGACCGGCTATCCGCATGTCACGGTGGCGGACACGGCCGCAGCGCTCGATGCGCTGGGTATTGCGGCGCGGGCACGGATGCAGGGCAAGGTGATCGGGATCACCGGTTCGGTCGGCAAGACCGGCACCAAGGAGGCGCTGTTCGCGGCGCTGGAGCGCAGCGCCCCGGGCGAGGCGCACCGCTCGGTCAAGAGCTACAACAATCACACCGGCGTGCCGCTCAGCCTGGCGCGGATGCCGCGGAACGCCCGCTACGGCGTGTTCGAGATGGGCATGAACCATGCCGGCGAACTGGCGGCGCTGACGAAGCTGGTCCGCCCGCATGTCGCCATCGTCACCACGATCGCGCCGGCGCATATGGGCTTCTTCGCCAATGAAGAGGCGATTGCCGATGCCAAGGGCGAGATCTTCCAGGGACTGGAGCCGGGCGGTACCGCGATCGTGCCCTTCGACAGCCCGCATCGTGACAGGCTGATCGCGGCGGCGAAGCCTTATGCGGCGAAGATCGTCACCTTCGGTCTGAACGAGGGTGCGGACTACCGGGCGGTCGAGACGATGCGGACGCGGACCGGCGGGACCTTCGTCACCGCGCGCTTCGGGCAGCGCGAGCTGAGCTTCACCCTTTCGCAGCCGGGCGCGCACTGGGTCTCCAACGCGATGGCGATCCTCGCCGCGGTCGATGCGGTCGGTGCCGACCTCGAGCTGGCCGGCCTCGCGCTCGCCGAGCTGGGCGGGCTGGCCGGGCGCGGTGCGCGGCTCATCGTGCCGGCGCGGGGCGGCGAGGCGCTGGTGATCGACGAGAGCTACAATGCCAACCCCGCCTCGATGCGCGCGACGCTGGCGGTGCTGGCGCAGGAGAAGGGCCGCAAGCTGGCGGTGCTCGGCGAGATGCGCGAGCTGGGCGAGCATTCGGCCGCCTTCCACGCCGAATTGTCCGGCCCGATCGAGGCCGCGGGCGTCGAATCCGTCATTCTTGTCGGTGAAGCGATGGCGCCGCTCGCAGAGGCGCTTGAGGGCGCGGTCGATTTCGTCCATGTGCCCGACGCGGCGACCGCGCTGGGCAGGCTCGATGACATGCTCCAGGCGGGGGACGC
>Ga0055526_1001434_pt1 | contig 16973 bp, 19 predicted proteins | sample AraplaCol_mMF_r2_FD_55013 | JGI IMG/M metagenome (GOLD analysis project Ga0055526, IMG submission 55013) | Arabidopsis root microbial communities from North Carolina, USA - plate scrape MF_Col_mMF_r2 | ecosystem: Host-associated > Plants > Roots > Endosphere | place: USA: North Carolina... | reverse complement strand
GTTGTGGCTGGGGCGCCTGGATTCGAACCAGGGGATGGCGGTACCAAAAACCGCTGCCTTACCGCTTGGCTACGCCCCACCAGAGCTGAAGCGGATGTCGCTTCGCCAAAACGTGGCCTGATTAGCAAAGGTCGGACTGCCCCACAATCACTAAGTTCACTGCGACGTCATATTTGTATCCGCGGCCATGCCGGCATGGTAGGACTTCAAGCATCGAACAGCCAATGGAGACACCGTTGAGCCAATATCGCGCCCGTCCACCAGCGCTTGCGACGCTGATCCTCGATGATGCCATCGTGCGCATCACCCAGTGGGATTTCGAGCCGGGTGCCGATACNGGCGTCCATACGCATGGCTTCGGCTATGTGGTCGTGCCGATGACCGATTGCCAGTTCCTGATCGAGGATGCCGAGGGNAGCCGGCGGGTGGATGTGGCCAAAGGGGCTGCCTATCGCCGCGAGGCCGGTACCGAGCACAATGTCGTCAATGCCGGCGAGCAGCCCATGTCCTTCATCGAGATCGAATATAAATAGACATGTCCGGCGCGAACTTCGATCTTTTCTTCGATCCGGCCTATGGGCGGGCTGTTCCGGTCGCAGAGGGCATCCAGCGCCTGACGGCGAATAATCCGAGCCCTTTCACCTTTCACGGCACGAACAGCTATATCGTCGGCGGTTCATCGGTCGCCGTTATCGATCCGGGACCGGCGAATGCGGCGCATTTCGAAGCGCTGATGACAGCGCTTGCCGGCCGGCAGGTGACGCATATTTTTATCAGCCATACTCATCGGGACCACTCGCCGCTTGCAAAACGGCTGAAGGCGGAAACCGGCGCGCTGACGGTCGGCGAAGGACCGCACCGCCCCTCGCGGCCGCTGCGCGAGGGCGAAGTCAACCCCTTTGCCGAAAGCTCCGATACGGATTTTGTGCCGGATATCGCTATCCGTGACGGACAGACGATTTCCGGCGACGGCTGGGCACTGACGGGGGTGCTGACGCCCGGCCACACGGCCAATCACGCAGCCTTCGCGCTCGAGGGAAGCGGCATCCTTTTTTCCGGCGACCATGTGATGGCCTGGGCAACGACGATCGTCGCACCGCCGGATGGATCCATGGCGGACTATATGGCCTCGCTCGACAAGCTGCTTGCCCGCGATGACGGCCTGTTGCTGCCCGGCCATGGCGGGCCGGTGACTTCGCCTGCGCCCTTCCTGCGCGGGCTGAAGACGCATCGGCGCCTGCGGGAGCGCTCGATCATCGAACGTATCCGGACGGGGGAAAGCACCATCCCCAGGATGGTCGAGATGATCTACCGCGATACCGATAAGCGACTACATGGGGCGGCGGCACTTTCGGTACTGGCGCATATCGAAGAACTGATGGAGCGTGGCGAAGTCACCGCCGATGGGCCGCCTTCGCTTGTTGCGCATTATCGGTTGGCCGGAGGCTGAGAATGGCAAGGTCCNCGGATTACANCTATCGCGACGATCCTTCCGTGCCNGCCTTTGCTGATGACAAGCCGCTGATCCTCTTCGATGGCGAATGTGTCTTCTGCTCCGGCTGGGTNCAGTTCCTGTTGAAGCGGGACAAGGAAAAGCGCTACCGCTTCATCGTCGCCCAGACGCCGCTCGGCGAGGCNCTCTACCGGCACTACGGGCTGGAGACGCGGGATTACGAGACCAATCTGCTGATCGACAAGGGCCGTGCCTATTACAAATCCGATGCGACGATCCGGATGCTGGAAGGGCTTGGTTTGCCCTGGGCTCTGGCCGGTGTGTTGCGGATCGTGCCGCGGCGGATTGCGGATGTCGTCTATGGGGTGGTTGCGCGGAACCGGTTGAGGATTGCAGGGCGGCGGGAGAGTTGCATGGTGCCGACGGCTGACGTGCGGGAACGGTTTTTGGGATAGTCTCCCTAAGCCTCGGTGCATGATAGCGGACAAGTTCCTGGTAAGGGCGTTTTCGTGTGCCTCACCGTATCCGGCCCTTCGCATGGCTCAGGGCGTTCGCCCCTGTAATCGATCCACTGGATCGATTACTGCCGCTTTGCGGCACCGGGGCTCACCCACCCGCAATCCCGAGAAGCTCTGAATCGAGGGCACCAAGATATTGCTCGGCCTCTTCGGCGCTGAAGCCAAGGTCGTGCTGGCCATAGCGGGAGGCAACGCGCACGTCGACGAAGGTGGTTTCGGCCTCTTCGCGCAGGCGGATGATGAAATCGAAACGCAGACCGAGGATGAGGGTGCGGGTCGTGCCTTGCAGGATCACGCCATTGGCGCCGCGGATCATCTTCGCCACATCATCCTCATAGGGGCGCGGCGTCGGCACGGGGATGACATCGGGGGAATCAGCCACACCGCTTTCCGGCTGGGCCGGAACCGGCTTGTCCTCAAGCTCGCGGCCGGGCGTCGTATCGCCTTCGCTTTTGGTGATGGTGACGCCGTTCTGCTTGGCGACCTTCTTCACGGCCTCCAGAACACGGTCGAGCGCTCCGTCGTAACGGCGGCCCGTGAGCTCCGGATAGGCGGAAAGCTGCTTCTCGCGGTCGCCTGANGTCACGACCGGTTCACGAGGCAGCCAGATCTGGTCGGCCTGCGGCGTCGANAGCCAGTCNGGCGCGGAGGCGGTATCCGTGGTCACGTCGTAGATTGCCGGCAGGGTGAAATAGCGCTCCGCCGCAAAGGCGCCGATGCCGAGCGGAAAGGCTGCATAGATGAGCGCCGCCAGCGCATTCGTCCCGCCCTCGGCACCGGTCATCCAGAGGCTGCGCAGGCCGATGGCAGCCAAGAGGGTCGCGAGGACCGCGCAGCCGACAGAAACGAGCAGCACGAGGATGAGATAGGGTGTCGCCAGACCGCCGAAGCGATGGGCAATCAGCACCGCTACCGAGAGCACGAGCGCAAACGCCCCGAAATGCCGCGATAAGCGGGCAGCGCTGGAAACGGGACGATCGAAACGGATGGCCATCAATACTACCGGTTGGTCGGCAGCGAGCAATCGAATGAAGCTGCTGCCATCGACTTTTCTAGTGCAAGATTCGTCTAAATTGAAACTCTTGTCTGAGCATTGCCGAAGCAATCCACGTCAAAGGTCCAAGTCTGAGGGGCGCCCTCTCTGTAAGCTATTGCTGATATGCCGTAAAAAGGCCATTCTACCGGGGTCTGATACATGTCCCACGAAACAGGAGAGATAGATGATCTCGTCCGAAATGAGGGAAAGGCCGCAGGCATCTTCGCTTGGCGGCATCGAGCGTGGCGAGCCGCTCTTGCCGCTGGAACTTCTCGAACTCGAACTCTCGCTGGAAGGCTATGCCGATGGCGAGGCCGGATTCTGCGAAGCGGTGCGCAGAGCTGCTGCCGAAACCCGAGGCGAATTTCTCTTCGACCTGCCGGCGGCGGGGCTCGTCGAAGATTGCAGGCGAATCGCCGTGCTGCGCATCCCGACGTCGGACAAGACGATGCGGGTGGTTCTGGCCTTGCTCGACCAGAACGGTACGGAAATCCGCATGCAGGCGCCCGACGAGGACACCGAACACCTGGTGCGTTTCGCCGATGCCTTCATCGAGGTCCTCGAGCGCATCTGAATCCCAAGCGTGCCGCTAGCGCAAACCCGCTGCAGATTTTTGCGGGCCATGCTTCAATCGCGGCCGGCCGCAGCTTCCGCGAGCGAGCGGAAAGGAAATTTGCGGCCGCATTCGCATTTCAGCATGAATGTTTCCTGATGCACCGAGGGGCGCTGCACAAAGAAGCCGCGCGGCAGCTGATCGACTTTGAAATCGGGGGTCTTGCGCTTGGCATCATCAATCTCGGAGGCCTCCGCAAAGCCGCTATTGCCGCATTGCGGACAGGTGAGTTTCTTCGAGAATCGATCGCGGATCGCCATGGTGCTCTTTCCTGTGAGTTGCCTTTGCTCTTACATAGGAATGCATGGCGGTGAAAGTGGAACCAAGCCTGCACCCTGTCGTTCCTTCTTCAGTGAAGGAGGTAAATCATGCCCAACAGAGACCCCATTCCGGCACCCGGCGCAGAGTCGCCGCTTGGCCCGCAGCCGACACCGGGTATTCCCGATCGCATCCAGGAAAAGCCGCCGTTGACCCCGGCCCAGGATCCGAGCGATACGAAAAACCCAGAGGATCCGCCGCTCAATCCGGCCCTTCTGCCGATCGGTGACCCCGCGGGCGCAGCCTGATAATATAGTCGGGTTGACGACGTCAGACGGATCGATTCTCCTGGCCTGGCGTTCATGCTCGAGGAAGATACCGATGCGCCCATATATCCTGCCCCTTCTTGCCGTTCTGGCCGCCGGGCTTGCCGCCTGCCAGACGCTGACGCCCGAGGAGCGGCGGGCACGTGACGAGCAGACCTGCACCGGCTACGGCTTCAAGCGCGGAACGGATGGTTTTGCGACCTGCCTGCAGCGGATCGAGCTCGACCGCCGTGCCCAGGCCCGCTACGACAGCGACTGGGTGATGGCCGACATGGCCTATAATCTGAACGGTCCCTATTACTACCCGCGCTATTACCGCTACCGTCACTGAGCGGCGGCAATGACCGCCTGGGCGGCCGCGAGCCGGGCGATCGGCACGCGGAAGGGCGAGCAGGAAACGTAATCGAGGCCGATCGTCTCGCAGAAATGGATCGAGGCGGGATCGCCGCCGTGTTCGCCGCAGATGCCGAGCTTCATGTCGTTGCGGGTGCGCCGCCCGCGCTCGGCGGCAATGCGGATCAGTTCGCCGACGCCATCGAAATCCAGGGATATGAAGGGATCATGCTCGATGATGCCCTTGCGCTGGTAGGTCGGGATGAAAGCCGAGGCATCGTCGCGCGAAATGCCGAAAGTGGTCTGCGTCAGGTCGTTGGTGCCGAAGGAGAAAAATTCGGCCGCCTCGGCGATGACGTGGGCACGCAGTGCGGCACGCGGCAGCTCGATCATCGTGCCGACGAGGTAATCGATGCGCATCTTGGCTTCCGACATGACATCCTGTGCCACGGCATCGATCTTCGCCTTGACGTAATCGAGTTCGGAGCGAAGGCCAACGAGCGGCACCATGATTTCGGGAACGACGGCGGCACCCGTTTCCTTTGCAGCCGCGACCGCCGCCTCGAAAATCGCGCGGGCCTGCATCTCGACGATCTCGGGATAGGAGATGGCAAGGCGGCAGCCGCGATGGCCGAGCATCGGATTGAATTCGTGCAGCGCGTCGACACGCTGGCGCAGTGCCGAAGGCTCCATGCCCATGGCATAGGCGACCTCGGCGATCTCCTCGTCACTCTTCGGCAGGAATTCATGCAACGGCGGATCGAGGAGACGGATCGTCACCGGCAGTCCGTGCATGACGGAGAACAGGCCGGTGAAATCGCCCCGCTGCATCGGAAGGAGCTTGTCGAGAGCGCGCAGCCTGCCCTTCTCGTCCTCAGCCAGGATCATCTCACGCATGACATGGATGCGCTCGCCCTCGAAGAACATATGCTCGGTACGACAAAGGCCGATACCTTCGGCGCCGAAAGAACGGGCCGCGCGGGCATCGGCCGGCGTGTCGGCATTGGTGCGCACCGTCATGCGGCGGGCACGATCCGCCCAGCCCATGATGCGGCCGAAATCGCCTGACAGTTCCGGCTGGATCATCGGCACCTCGCCCTTGAGGACCTGACCGGCGGAACCGTCGATGGTGATGACATCTCCCTTTTTCAGCGTCACGCCGATGCCCATCAACCGCTCATTGCGGGCGTCGATGCGCATAGTGCCGGCGCCGACGACACAAGGGATCCCCATTCCGCGGGCGACGACAGCCGCATGGCTGGTCATGCCGCCGCGTGTGGTCAAGATGCCTTCGGCAGCATGCATGCCGTGAATGTCTTCGGGGCTGGTCTCGACGCGCAGCAGGATGACCTTGCGACCTTCCGATTCTGCCTCAACCGCCTCTTCCGCCGTGAAGACGATCTCGCCGGTCGCTGCACCGGGCGACGCCGGCAGGCCGGAGCCGATCACCTGGCGGCTGACACGCGGATCGATGGTCGGATGCAGGAGCTGGTCGAGCGTCGATGGCTCGATGCGCAGGACGGCTTCATCCTCGGTGATGACACCTTCGTCCACCATGTCGACGGCGATCTTCATGGCTGCCCTGGTCGAGCGCTTGCCGGAGCGCGTCTGCAGCATCCAGAGCTTGCCGCGCTCGATGGTGAATTCGATGTCCTGCATGTCGCGGTAATGCGACTCCAGCTCGGCGCAGATGCTGCCGAACTCGGCAAAGGCCTCGGGCATCAGCTTTTCCATCGAGGGCTTTTCGGAACCTGAGGCTATGCGCCCCTCCTCGGTGATGCTTTGCGGCGTGCGAATGCCGGCAACCACGTCTTCACCCTGCGCATTCACCAGGAATTCGCCGTAGAGGATCTTCTCGCCCGTCGAGGGGTTGCGGGTGAAGGCAACGCCCGTCGCCGACGCGTTGCCGAGATTGCCGAAGACCATGGCCTGGATATTGACGGCAGTGCCCCAGGCTTCCGGAATATTGTGAAGTTGGCGATAGGTGACAGCGCGCGCGTTCATCCAACTCGCAAACACCGCGCCGACAGCGCCCCAGAGTTGTACCGCCGGATCCTGCGGGAAGGCCTCGTCCAGCTCTTCTTCGATCAGCGCCTTGTAGAGCGAAACGACATGCTGCCATTCGGAAGCGCTGAGCTCGGTATCGAATTCGTGGCCAAGGCGCGCCTTCTCATCCTCGAGAATTTCCTCGAAGAGATCGTTGCCGAGCCCCATGACGACATCGGCATACATCTGGATGAAGCGACGATAGCTGTCCCAGGCAAAGCGCGCATCGCCGGCATCATGGCCGAGCGCCTGCACCGTCTCGTCATTCAGGCCGAGATTGAGCACCGTATCCATCATGCCAGGCATGGAAACACGAGCGCCTGAGCGAACGGAGAGCAGAAGAGGCTGTTTGCCCGCGCCGAAACGGCGGCCGGTGATCTGCTCGATATCCGCAATACCTGCGAGCACCTGTTCCTTCAATGCGGGATCGATCTTGCGGCCGTTCTTGTAATAGGTGGTGCAGGCTTCGCTGACGATGGTGAGGCCAGGAGGGACCGGGAGGCCGAGGCTGCACATTTCGGCGAGATTGGCGCCCTTGCCGCCAAGGATCTCCTTGTCTCGCGCCCGGCCTTCAGCCTGCCCATTGCCGAACGTATAGACCCACTTGGTCATCTTCCCCCCAACACCATTTCGGGGACCAGCTTAATCCCTTGGTGTTGAAATGAAAATCGACAAATGCGGCGAAATGTTGCGTCGCACAATAAATCCGCAACAGGAGGCAAGATCAAGCGGTTGAAACGGAGGAGGCGCGGTGCAAGCGCATAAAAAAAGCTTTGCGGGACTGCAACAACGGTCCCGCAAAGCCTTGTTTCCGTCCGGCCAGGAAAACCGGACGGGGGGTCCATCTATGCCATGTGATCTTCGACCGTTCGCCCCCAACCCGAAGACAGCATTGCAAATTCCACGGTACGCAACGACCGATTGCTACTTATCCGTACCGGCGCGGTTGCGATAAAACAACTTCTAATGCAATGCGCGCAAAAGAGCATCACCCAAATGGGGTACGCACCCGATGTCAGGGTGACCTTTTTTGGTCTTTAATTAAAATGCCGCCTCAGGCCGTCTCACGGAGACGCTCTGCAGTCTGCAGATCAACCGAGACCAGCTGAGAAACACCCTGCTCGGCCATCGTCACACCGAAGAGGCGATTCATGCGCGCCATGGTGATCGGGTTGTGGGTGATGATGACGAATCGTGTCTCGGTGGAGGCCGCCATCTCGTCCATCAGGTTGCAATAGCGCTCGACATTGTGGTCGTCGAGCGGGGCATCCACCTCGTCCAGCACGCAGATCGGCGCGGGATTGGTGAGGAAGACGGCAAAGATCAGCGCCATCGCCGTCAGCGCCTGCTCGCCGCCGGAAAGCAGCGTCATGGTCTGCGGCTTCTTGCCGGGCGGGCGGGCGAGGATTTCGAGGCCGGCTTCCAGCGGATCGTCTGATTCAATGAGCTGCAGTTCCGCCGTGCCACCGCCGAAAAGGTGGGTGAAGAGCCGCTGGAACTGGGCGTTGACGACGTCGAAGGCGGCGATCAGTCGTTCGCGGCCTTCGCGATTCAGGCTCTGGATCGCGCCGCGCAGTTTTCTGATGGCATCGATGACGTCGTCTCGTTCCTTGATGAGCGCTTCCAGCTTCTCGCTGAGCTCCTTCTGCTCCTCGTCGGCCCGCAGGTTGACGGCGCCCAGACGCTCGCGTTCGATCCTTAGCCGCTCCACTTCGCGCTCGACCTCGCGCGGATCCGGCAGCGTCTGCAGTCCCGGCCGGCCGGCGAGGCGCAACGCCTCATGGGGCTGTACATTGAGTGTCTCACGAATGCGCTGTTCGCTCTCCTGCCGCTTCTCGCGTGCGGAGACGAGGCGCTCCTCGGCGCGGCCGCGGCGCTCGCGGCTTTCAGCAAGCTCCGAAAGCGCTGTCGCCGCCTTGTGGTCGGCGTCGCGCTGCAGCAGCTCGGCTTCAGCCAGCAGATCAGCGGCATGACGGCGGGCCTCCTCGGCCTTCTGCAATTCCGTCAGCAAAGCGCGGCGCTTGTCATCGAATTCATCGGGCGCCATTTCAAGCTCGGCGGCTTCTTCGCGGGCCTCCTCCTCACGATCGCGGAGCGTTGCGATGTGATCTTCCGCACTTGCGGCGCGCTGTCGCCATGTCTCGCGCTCCTGGCCGATGGCGACGATGCGGCGTTGGCGCGCATCGTTCTCGCGGTTCAGGCTCTCATGGCGAGCGCGCGCTTCAGCAAGCGCACCGCGATCGGTCGCGACTTCGGCCTGCTGGAAGCGCAGACGGTCATCGAGCGCAGTCAGATCTGGCGCATCTTCGAGTTCGATGCGAGCATTTTCTTCCTGAACGGCAACATCTTCGAGCTGCGACTGCAACTGACTGACGGCTTCGGCGACGACATCGCGGCGGCGAATGAGATCGCCCGAGGCGCGCTCAGCAGCGGCCAGAGCCTCGCGTGCCTCGGCAAGATGACGGGCGGACAGGCGGTTCATGTCGCGGGCGTCAGTGAGCCTGCGCTCCTCTTCACGGATCGCATCGGCCGCAGCGGCAAGGCGCTCCTCTGCTTCGGTCAGAACATCGCGAGCGAGTTCGGCCTCACCTTCGAGCTCGGCGAGGCGGTTTTTCTGGGCGAGACGAAGAGCGGCCGCGCTCGGTGCGTCCGCGCCGGCGACATGGCCGTCCCAGCGATAAACGGCGCCTTCCCTGGTGACCAGCCGCTGGCCGGCCTTGAGTTCCTTCACCAGACGCGGCGCGTCGGTAGCGGCCACCAAGCCTATCTGCCGCAAGCGACGGATCAGCGCGGCGGGTGCACGAACGTGGTTCAGCAGCGGCACAGCACCAGCAGGCAATCCCGGATCGCCGGCACCATCGCCGTTTTCCGACCAATGGGCGGGCGCATTCAGGTCGAGCGGGGATTCGAGGTCGTCTCCGAGGGCGGCACCGAGCGCGGTTTCGAAACCGCGATCGACTTTCAGCTCTTCGGCAACCGGCGGGAATTCGCCTGTGGCGGCGCCTGCCAGCATGCGCTGGATTGTGCGTGCTTCCGTCTCAAGCGCGTTGAGCTTGCTGCGTGCCTGATCAACCGGAGCGCGGGAGAGCGCTTCCATCTCGCGCGCCTCGGCGAGTGCCAGTTCGACGGACTGGATCGCCGCTTCGGCATCGGCGACGGCGATCTCGCCGGCTTCCACCACGGCGCGCTTTTCTTCCGGGTCCGGCAGCGTTGCGATCCTCTCGCCGACACCGGCAAGCTCGCGGTTGGCCTCGTCCATCTGGCGTTCGAGCCTGAGCTTGCGATCGGCGAGATCGCGGATGGCGCGTTCCAGCTGGTTGCGTCCGGCCGCGGCTTCAGCGCGCTCCGCGGTCAGGGTGGTGAAGATACGCTCACTATCTGCCAGCTTGGTGGCAGCCTCTTCGAATACCTGCCGCGTCTCCTCGGCATAACGGCCGGAATCGGCGAGGGTTTCGGCGATATCGGCCTCTTCGGCATCGAGCCTTGCCAGGATGACGGCATTGTCGGCGACAAGCCGTTCCTCACGCCTGATATCTTCGGCAAGCTGCGTCAGACGACGGGTGAGTTCATCGCGACGGCGCAGGATGCGGTTGGCATCTTCCTCGAGCTGGCTGCGGGCGATCTGCAGGCGCTGGAGGGCGGCCGCGACCCTCGCCTCGCCTTCGCGCAGTTCAGGTAGTTTCAGGCTGGCAATGCCTTGGCTCTTAGCCGCCTCCATCTGGATCTGCGCCTTTTCGGCGACGACGACGGTTGCCTGATTGAGTGCGCTATCAGCCTCCGCCTCAGCTTCCTTCGCCTGCACCCAACGGATGTGCAAGAGCATAGCCTCGCGGGCGCGAATATCGGCAGAGAGCGTCTTGAAGCGGTTTGCCTGGCGCGCCTGGCGCTTCAGGCTCTCGATCTGGCTTTCGAGCTGTGACGTGACGTCATCCAGCCGCTCCAGATTGCTTTCTGCGGCGCGCAACCGAAGCTCGGCCTCGTGGCGGCGGGAGTGCAGGCCGGAAATCCCGGCCGCCTCTTCCAGCAACTGGCGGCGTGCCTGCGGCTTTGCGGAAATCAGTTCGCCGATACGCCCCTGCCCCACCATCGAGGGAGAGCGAGCGCCGGTGGAAGCATCCGCGAAAAGCAGCTGAACATCCTTGGCACGGCTTTCCTTGCCGTTGATGCGATAGATCGATCCCTGTTCACGCTCGATGCGTCGGGTGACCTGAATTTCATCGCTGTCATTGAAGGCGGCAGGCGCGGTACGTTCGCCATTATCAAGATAGAGCGCAACTTCGGCCGTGTTGCGCGCCGGGCGGTTTCCCGAGCCGGAAAAGATCACGTCGTCCATGCCGGACGCGCGCATGTTCTTATAGGAATTCTCGCCCATGACCCAGCGCAGGGCCTCGACGAGGTTGGACTTGCCACAGCCGTTCGGTCCGACGACACCCGTCAGGCCACGCTCGATGATGAATTCTGTCGGTTCGACGAAGGATTTGAAGCCGACAACGCGGAGCTTGTTGAACTTCATGCCACGGCCTCACACCGCGCAAAAGAAAAAGCGGGCGCACGGCTTTCGCCGTTGCCCGCCTTCGCAAAACGGTACGGATCAGAGGAGGCTGTCGATGAGGGCCGACATGGTGTCAACCGGCATGTCTCCAGAATAGCGCTTGCCATTGATGAGGAACGTCGGCGTGGCATTGACGCCGAAGTCCTTGGAACCCCGTTCCCGCGTGGCATTCACTTCATCCAGCAGTTTCTGGTTCGTCAAGCACTTCGTGAAGCTATCCTCAGTAAATCCGGCAAGCTTCGACATCTGCAGCAGTGCAGCGCGGCCATCATCGGCTGCTGCCCAGACCTGCTGCTGCTTGAAGAGCATGGCGACCATCGGGAAATACTGTTCGGGTGTTGCGAGCTCCTCAGGCTTCTGCGGGTTGCAGCGGGCAAGCATGAAGGCAGCGGCAGCGCGGGGGTCGAAGGGGAATTCGCGCAGGATGAACTCGACCTTGCCGGTATCGACGTATTTCTGCTTGATGGTGTCGAAGGTCGTGTTGTGGAAGTGGGCGCAGTGCGGGCAGGTCATCGACATATATTCGACGATCTTGACCGGGGCATCGGCTTTGCCGAGTGCCATTTCCGGCAGCGCGCCGGGCTCCAGCACCTTGGCCATGTCGACATCGCCGTCCGGCTTCGGAATTTCCGGGGCTGCCTGCGCCTGCGCCGTACCGTATACCGCCATGGATGCGGTTGCGGCGGCGACACCGCCCAGAAGCTGGCGTTTCGTCAATTGCATTTCAGAGATGCGCATGGGTTCCCCATAAACAAGTGTGGCAGCTGCTTGTGCGATATAACGGCCAGAAGCCGCTAACAAGGCACGCTTCGCCAACTTTCTTCAAAGAATTGTGACCTGCGAAAGACGAATAGTCAAAAGAGTGCAGGATTTTGCCCTATCGATTGAGATCGCGACGATTGCCGACAAGCAGAACCAGAAACCGGACCGCGTCGTCATCGAAATCGTCAATCACGCGACGGTCGCCGGCGAGGCGTCAAACGACAGCTATCTGCCCCGCTTGCCCAATACCGCCGTCCCCAGACGAGCGATCGCCTTTCTGATCTTTTCATCCTCCAGGCCCTGCATCATCCCTTCCAGCTTGCGGGCCGCCTCGCCCTTCAAGGGCGGCGGCGTGCAGGAACGTTTGACCGGCTGGTAGACCGGTTTCTGGACGATGCGGAGCTGGTGGACGGCGGCAAAGCCGAAGAAGCTGTTGATGCGCTGGATAAGCTCACCCTGCGCGTGGGTGAGGAAAAGAGCGCGTGCGCCTTCGCAGGCAACCGTCAGCACACCGGGACGGAAGCTTCCATCATCGCCGCCGCCGCGGGCCCAGGCAATCTTTTCCGGGCGGGTGCAATCGGCGAAGTCCTCGCCGGCGATTTCGTCCCAGGAGCCGAGAAGTGCGCTGTTGATGCCGGCACGGCGAGCGAGAACCGGATCGATGATGCCGTTCGTCAGCTCTGCAATCTGCTTCTCATCTTTGCGTGGATAACTCATCGAAACCTTGGTAAGCGACGTCCATCGGCGGCCGCCGGCTTGATCACGCCGCTTTGCTTCGCCAAGTATAGATCACTTCCCCCGATCGCGGCAAATAATGACGACACGCACACCGGACGCGCCGACTGCCTCCCCTCTCCTGGAATGGTACGACCGCCATCATCGCGACCTGCCCTGGCGGGTTTCGCCACCGATGGCCAGGCGCGGCATCAAGGCGGATCCCTATCACGTCTGGCTGTCCGAGGTGATGCTGCAGCAGACGACCGTGCAAGCGGTCAAACCCTATTTCGCGAATTTCCTGGCGAAGTGGCCAACAGTGACCGATCTCGCCAATGCACCTGTTGAAGCTGTCATGGCAGCCTGGGCAGGGCTTGGATATTACGCACGGGCACGCAATCTCAAGAAATGCGCCGAGGCGGTCGCGAGCCAGCATGGCGGCATCTTTCCCGACACAGAAGAAGGCTTGAAAGCGCTGCCCGGCATCGGCGACTATACGGCTGCTGCGGTCTCGGCCATCGCCTTTAACCGGCAGGCGGCCGTGATGGACGGCAATGTCGAGCGGGTTATCTCGCGGCTCTATGCCATCGCTACGCCGCTTCCAGCCGGCAAACCGCTGATGCGCCAGAAGGTGGCGCTGCTGACGCCGGCTGACCGACCCGGCGATTTTGCCCAGGCGATGATGGATCTCGGCGCCACCATCTGTACGCCGAAGCGCCCGGCCTGCTCGCTCTGTCCGTTCAACGGATCGTGCGAGGCGCTCAGCCTGCATGATCCCGAGCAGTTTCCGGTCAAGGCCGCCAAGAAGGAAAAACCGATCCGGCGGGGTGCGGCCTTCGTGGCAGTCACCTCCGATGGCGATATCCTGCTTCGGCGGCGGATTGAAAGCGGCCTGCTCGGCGGCATGACGGAAATTCCGACGACAGCATGGACAGCGCGGCAGGACGGCGAGACCTCAGCCGAAGCGGCACCCTTCAAGGCTGACTGGGAGAGCGCCGGCAGCGTCACCCACGTCTTCACCCATTTCGAGCTCAGGCTTTCGATCTTCCGCGTGGCAATTACCAATCGCCTACAAATCGATGACGGCTGGTGGGAGCCAGTTATAAATCTTGAAGCTCAGGCGCTGCCGACTATCATGAAAAAAGCGATCGCAGCGGCTATTCCTCTCGCGTTCAAAACAGCCAAGGGATGATTATGGCAAACGACATCAAGCATATCGTTTTCGATATTGGCAAAGTTCTTATTCATTACGATCCGCAAATTCCCTTCAGCCGCCTCATTCCCGATGAGGCCGAGCGCACCTGGTTTTTCGCCAATATCTGCACGCACGACTGGAACGTCGAGCAGGACCGCGGCCGCACCTGGGCCGATGCCGAGGCCTTGCTGATCAAGGAGCATCCGACCCGCGAAGAGCATATCCGCGGCTTTCGCAAGAACTGGCACGAGATGATACCGCATGCCTATGAAGACAGCGTCGCGATCATGGAGGGCTTCATCAATGAAGGCCGGGACGTGACGATGCTGACCAACTTCGCGTCCGACACATTCCGCGAGGCGCAGGAACGCTTCCCCTTCCTCAAGAAGCCGCGCGGCGTAACCGTTTCCGGTGATGTCGGCCTCATCAAGCCCGATATCGCGATCTACGAAACGCATGCGAAGAGTTTCGACCTCGATCCGGCCGCGACAATCTTCATCGACGACGCACCCGTCAATGTCGAGGGCGCTAAGGCCGCCGGCTGGAATGCTGTGCTCTTCACCGGCGCCGACAAGCTGCGCGCCGACCTCGCGACTTACGGTTTGAGGGCCTGAGCCATGGCTTTCGATCCCGCTGACGCCATCGATCGCTTCCACGCGGCGATCAACGCGCTCGATTTCCCCGAGATCGAGCGCTGGTTCGCCGAGGATGCGACCTACGTCTCCAACGGCGTCGGCAGCCTTGCCGGCCGGGCCGAGATCATGGCTGCCTTCCGACGCTATTTCGACGATTACCCTGACCAGACAGCGGAAAACTCCCTGGTGGAAACGCTGACGCCGCTTTCCGGCCGGGCCGTCTGGTCTGTTCGGGCAACACACAGCAAGACCGGCAAACCGCTGATCCGCGAAGGCGAGGAGACGATCACCTTCAATGCGGACGGCAAGGTTACGCGGGTCGATGTGACCGACTACCAGGAATTCTGAGGCGAGATTGCTGCCGCTTTTGCAGAAACAAGAAGCCCGGGGTCTTTCGGCCCCGGGCTTCTTGTTTCTTCTTCCGTAACTGGAGGTACAAACCGGAAGAAGCTGTATCTCAATCCTGCAAGATGTTGCTCAATCCATCTTTGCAAGGTCGCTGCGGACGATGGACCGCAAGTCGTCGATCGGGCGCAGGGATTGCCCGTCGTCGAAGTGCCAGAAGGTCCACCCGTTGCATGCATCAAGGCCCTGCACTTTCGCGCCGAGACGATGAATGGAGCCGGCCTCGCCACCAGCGGCGACCGTGCCGTCGGCGCGCACCACGGCGCTGTAACGCCGTCTGGCATCCGTCAGCACCTGGCCGGGCTTGATAAGGCCGCTTTCGACCAGCACGTTGAAGGCGACGCGGGCTTCGGCCTTCTTGCCGGTCATGACGGTCAGTTCCGCCTTGCCGAGCGGCTCGACGGCGGCGATGCGGGCAGAGGCCGCATCGATATAGTCCTGCTCACGCTCGATGCCGACGAAGTGGCGGCCGAGACGCTTGGCAACGGCGCCGGTCGTTCCCGAACCGAAGAAGGGATCGAGAATGATATCGCCGGGCTTCGACGAGGCCATGATGACGCGGGCGAGCAACGCTTCCGGCTTCTGCGTCGGATGGACCTTCTTGCCATCGTCACCCTTCAGGCGCTCGTTGCCACTGCAGATCGGGAAGAGCCAGTCGGAGCGCATCTGCACATCGTCATTGGCGGCCTTCATGGCATCGTAATTGAAGGTATAGCCCTTGGCCTTGGCGTTCGGGCTCGCCCAGATCATCGTTTCATGGGCGTTCTGGAAACGACGGCCCTTGAAATTCGGCATCGGGTTCGTCTTGCGCCAGACGATGTCGTTGAGGATCCAGAAGTTCAGATCCTGCAGCGTGGCGCCGACGCGGAAGATATTGTGATAGGAGCCGATGACCCAGATCGTGCCCGTCGGCTTCAGCACACGGCGGCAGGCGAGCAGCCAGGCGCGAGTGAAGGCATCATAGGCCTCGAAGGAGGCGAACTGATCCCATTCGTCGTCGACCGCATCGACCAGCGACTGGTCCGGCCGGTGCAGTGTGCCGCCAAGCTGGAGGTTATAGGGCGGATCGGCGAAGATGACGTCAACCGACTGGTTCGGAAGAGCCTCAAGGGCTGCAACGCAATCGCCCTTGATGATCGTGTCGACCCAAGAACCCGGCTTGACGGAAGCCTTGAGGTCGGCAAGCGGAAAAACAGACGCCATTTAGATACTCACTCATACGCTTTACGCTTAACTGTCCGTTATGGTTACGCAAGTTGGTTACCAAAGACTGAAGCATCGACCCGTTTCGGGAAAATATTCGGGTTTGCGCGTAGGAGAGAGGCAGGCACAGGCCGGTGCCTGCCCCTTTCATTCCACGACATGAAGGCTATGGACGTGCCTGCTGTCTTCAGGTGCTTCGGCCCGCTCGATCATGCCATAATCCCTGATCACCTGGCCTATACGCAGGCGATAGTCTGCGAAAATGCCGTTGCGGCCGGCCGTCTGGGCCGCGCGATGGGCCTCGAGATTGCGCCACTCGCGAACCGCCTCTTCGTCCCTGAAGAAAGAGAGTGAGAGGATCTTGCCGCGCATAGTCAGGCTCTCGAAACGCTCGATGGAGATGAAGCCGTCGATCTTTTCGAGTTCGGATCTGAGTTCGCCGGCCAAGTCGAGATAGCGATGGCGTTCGCCGACATAGGGGATGACTTCGAAGATGACGGCGATCACGGCAGCACCAGTCTCGCATGTGGGGCCGAGACATTCTTCAGGAAGATGCGGTCCTCTTTCAGGATGAAGCGTTCACGGCGGGCGAATTCGTAGTTCTCCCGACCGAGCGGATCGGCGGCAAGCCTTGCGCGATAGGCCTCATAGGCTGTCAGGCTTTCGATGTTGTAGACACCGTAAGCCGTCGTCGCGGAACCCTCGTGCGGGCCGAAATAGCCGATCAGGTCGGCGCCGTTTCTCGGGATCGCCTGCCCCCAGTTGCGGGCATATTCGGCAAAGGCATCCTTGCGGAACGGGTCGATCTCGTAGCGGATGAAGCAGGTAATCATCGTTTTCTCCTTTCGTGTGAGAAGCGTTTTCGCACATTGCCGTACGAGAATGCTTCGGTTACGATCGAAGTATGAAAGAAGGGCCTGACAT
>Ga0055526_1001424_pt1 | contig 17026 bp, 15 predicted proteins | sample AraplaCol_mMF_r2_FD_55013 | JGI IMG/M metagenome (GOLD analysis project Ga0055526, IMG submission 55013) | Arabidopsis root microbial communities from North Carolina, USA - plate scrape MF_Col_mMF_r2 | ecosystem: Host-associated > Plants > Roots > Endosphere | place: USA: North Carolina... | reverse complement strand
AGATCACGCCGAAATGTGATGTGTTGCAGCGGCATATGGGACCAGAAGCGTAGGTTCCGGACGCAGTGCCGATCACAGGCCCGCGTGGCCGACCCCGACGTCTCATATTACAGATTGCCGAAGAGCGCAGTTTCAAAACGCGCCCCACCGGAGCGTTTGGATGACCGTGAGCGTTGAACACAAACAGCAGCCGTCGTCGGGCTTATTCCTATGGGCGCTGCTCAAAGCATGCGCATCATCGATCCTATGTGACTGCACCCACCTGCCAGGGCACGAATTCGTTGTCGCCGTAATCATAAATTTCGCTCAACGTCTTCTTTCCTGATGCGACGGCGATGATGTCCTCGAATATCCGTTCACCGGCGGCCTCGATCGTATCGTCTCCGGTGACGATGCCACCGCAGTTGATGTCCATATCCTCCTGCATGTGCTCATACATTTCGGTGTTTGTGGCGATCTTTATGCAAGGGGCCGGCTTGAANCCGGAAACGGANCCACGGCCCGTCGTAAAACAGATGACATTNCAGCCGCCGGCCACTTGGCCCGTCACCGCGACGGGATCGTAGCCGGGCGTGTCCATGAAGACGAAGCCGGGCTCATCGACAATTTCTGCATATTCGTAAACGGCTTTCAGGGGCATGGTGCCCCCCTTGGCGACGGCGCCNAGCGACTTTTCGAGGATCGTCGTCAGGCCACCCAGCTTGTTACCATGCGANGGGTTGTTGTTGAGTTCGGCACCATTGCGCTCGGTATAGTCGCGCCACCAGTCGATCCGCGACAGNAGTTTCTCGGCGACCGCTGGCGTAGCGGCGCGACGGGTCAGAAGATGTTCGGCGCCGTAGATTTCAGGCGTTTCGGCCAGAACGGACGTACCTCCATTGCGCACGACGAGATCGGAGGCGTAGCCGAGTGCCGGATTGGCAGAAATACCTGAATACCCATCCGAGCCGCCGCATTCGAGCGCCACCTTGAGGCCGGACAGCGGTTGCTTCGTGCGGTTTGCCGAATTCACCTCCGGCAACATGTCGCGGATCATCTCGCTTGCCGCTTCGATCGTCTTGCGCGTTCCGCCAAGTCCCTGGATCGTCATCGTGCGCAGGCGCTTGCCCTCTTCGAGCTTGTAGTGCTCGAGGATCGGCGCGATCTGGTTGGTCTCGCAGCCAAGCCCGATCATCAGGATCCCACCAAAGTTCGGATGCCGGGCATAGCCTTGCAGCGTGCGCGTGAGGTAGCGGTAGCCCTCGGTCTTGGTATTGATCGCGCANCCGCCGCCATGCGTCAGCGCCACGATACCGTCGACATTGNCGAAGCCCTCAAGCCCGCCGGTACGATTGAAGTGCGCGGCGATGTATTTGGAAACCGTTGCCGAACAGTTCACGGTGGTGACGATACCGATAAAGTTGCGCGTGCCGACGCCCCCCGCGCCGCGATCAAAGCCCATGAANGTACGCCGCTGGTCCAGCGGCAGCATGCCGGTCTCTNCGATATCGACGCTGAACTGGTGGCGGTGCTCNGATTCCACGACCGCCAGATTATGCAGATGCACATGGCTCCCCTGTGGGATNAAGNTCGTTGCAACGCCGATCGGCTGGCCGAATTTGCGAACTTCCTCNCCGGCCGCGATGTCGCGGATCGCAATCTTGTGACCGCGAGGAATCTGGTCAACAGCCACGAGACCCTCAATCCCCGTCAGGCCGCCCGCTCTTATCATGACACGTGCCACAGCGACGTCGTCGATCGTATTGAGAAGGATCACCGGAGTGTCAGAACTGGACATGGTCGTTTTCCAAGATAGCTTTCAATTCTCGTTACACGCTTTGTTTTCAGGGATACTGCGCGCCGTTCGTCGTCAAATAAATGGCGTAGACGGAGCGTGTCGCGGTGATGAACAGCCGGTTTCGGCGGGGACCGCCGAATGTCAGGTTGGCGACCGTCTGCGGAACCTTGATCTTTCCAAGCAGCGTAGCGTCGGGCGAGAAGCAGTGAACGCCGTCGCCGGCGCTTGACCAGAGATTGCCCTGCTTGTCTACCCGGATACCGTCCGGAATTCCGGTATCGATGCTGCAAAAGACCCGGCCATTCGTCAGCGTCCGCCCATCCACGACATCAAAGACACGTATATGTCGGGGAGCCGCGGGGTCATGACTGGCACCGCTGTCGGCGATATAGAGTCTGGTTTCGTCCACTGAGAAGGCCAGCCCGTTCGGCTGCAGAAAATCGCCCACGACCGCTGTCAGCTCGCCGCTATCAGGATCCAGGCAATATACATTGCGCCGGGATTGCTCGGGGTCGGACTTGTAGCCCTCATAATCGGACAGGATGCCGTAGGTCGGATCCGTGAACCAGATGGTGCCATCGGAGCGCACGACCACGTCGTTGGGAGAATTCAGCCGCTTGCCCTCAAAGCTGTCGGCGAGAATGGTGATGCTGCCGTCGGGCTCCGTACGGGTGACACGGCGGGGGCCATGTTCGCAGGAGACCAACCGTCCCTGGCGATCGCGTGTGTTGCCGTTGCTGAAGTTGGACGGGCTGCGAAAAACCGAAACACCGCCGTCGGGAACCCAACGCATCATCCGCTGGTTCGGAATATCGCTCCACAAGAGACACTGCATGTCATCGAACCAGACCGGTCCTTCCGCCCAGCGGCATGAGCTGTCGAGTTCCTCCAGTTGAGCACTTCCGACGAACAGGGCCGTGAAGCGTGCATCATGGACTTCAAAATGTGAGGCATCGGGCATGGAACAATCCGCGTTCAGTGGTTTCTGAGCTTGCGGCCGCCGGCGATGACGATGACCGCAATGATAATGACCCCGGTCATGACGAGGCGGATGCCGGCGCCAAACCCGTAGGTGTTGAGCATCGAGACGACTAGGAACATGAACAGGGAGGCGCCCCAAATACCAGGAACGTTCGAATCGCCACCCGCAACGGCGGTTCCGCCGATCACAACCACCGCGATCGACGTCAGTAGATATTCCTGCCCCATGTTGAGCGCCGCGCCCCCGGCGAAACTGGCCAAAAGATATCCGCAGATCGCCGCAAGGACCGAGCATAACATGTATGTCGCAAACCGGACGCCATCGACGGGAATTCCGGCCATGCGAGCGGCATTGATGCTTTGACCGATTGCCGCAACCCAGCGTCCGTAGACGCTCCGGTAGAGGAGAATGTAAGCCACACCCGACAGAGCAAGGGCAACGATCGCCACGTTCGGCACGCCCAAGGTCGTTTCCGTCGTGAAACGCGCAAGTGCCTCGGGCGGCTTGATACGCAGGCCGCGATTCGTCCAGATTGCCGTAGACTGCACGATGAAACTCATCGACAGCGTTGCGATGATTGGCGGAATTCGCAGCAACTTGATCAGCAAATAGTTCCCGATACCGACGGCTACGCCCACCCCTATCGCGACGAGCAGCCCCGCCAGGATCAAGGAGTTCTCGACGTTCATGAACTTAAGGGCGACCGTTCCTGAAAGCGTCATGGTTGCCGGCACGCAGAGATCGATATTGCCCGGTCCGAGCGTGATGACGAGCATCTGGCCGAGCCCGACGACGATGGAGAAGGCTGCGAAGGTCAGCGCGGCCTGGCTGAGGCCGAGAGTGCTTGCCCCGCCGGTAAACAGGATGGTGACGAACCAGACCAGGAATGCGGCCACGAAAGACCACACCCAAGGCTTGCGCGCGATGATGGCAAGCGTCGTCATGCGCGCTTCTCCCTCTTTTCAATGCGGTTCAGCAATAGCCGCAGGCCGAGCACCACGATCAGGATCGCACCTTGCGCTCCGATCTGCCAATCCGGCGAGATGCGCAGGAAAGACAGGAAAGAGCCGGCCAGCGTCAATGTCAGCGCCCCGATCACGGCGCCGATCGGCGAGACGCGGCCACCCACGAACTCGCCTCCGCCCAGAATAACTCCCGCGATGGAGAGCAGCGTGTAGCGCAAGGCGATGTTGGCATCGGCGGAGGTGGTGAGGCCGACCAGCGCTATTCCAGCGAAAACGGCAAACACAGCTGCCAGCGCATAGGCGCCTCCCCTGATAGTCAGAACCGACCAGCCGGCGCGCTCCACCGAACGCGCATTGCCCCCTACACCGCGCAAAAGCACACCGAGCGAGGAACGCATGACGAGGAAATGGGCAACGACCGCGATAACGACACTTGCGACGATTGCCATCGGAATGAGGGGTGGCCGCGACGTCATCAGGCCGCGAGCCCATTCCGGCGCATGCCCGCCCGGCGCAGGCAGGAGGATTACGGCAAGTCCGCTCCAGACGAAACTCATCCCGAGCGTGATGACGATCGACGGCAGATCGCGAACGTGGATCAGTATGCCGAGCCCAGCATATGTGGCAATTGCGACGATCAGAATAAGCAGGCCAAGCAGCGGATTCGATTGAAGGACGGTCGCAGAGACGCAGGCGACGAAGCTGACGAATGCGCCCATCGACAGATCAAGGTCGTTCACGGTCATGATCAGCATCTGCGCGATCGTCGCCAGTGCGATCGGCACGGCCAGATTGAACAGCAGGTTCAGCCCGACGTAACTCATGGCGCGGGGCTGCAGGTAGAAAACCGAAAGCAACAGGATCGTGAGCGACAAGGCGGGAATGATCAGGCGGATNGTATCCGAAGACAGCCGAAGCTTCATGCNGCGGCTCCCGAAAAAGAGGCGGCCAGGATNTTTTCCTCCGTTATGTCNGCACCGATGAGTTCACGGACGATGACCCCGCCGTTGAATACATAGACGCGGTCGCAAAGGCTNACCTCGTCCATCTCCGTGGAATACCAGACGAACGCGCGTCCCTTGTCCGCTTCCGCTCTTACGATGGCATAGACTTCCTGCTTGGTNCCGATATCGACGCCGCGCATGGGATCATCCATCAAGACAGCCGGCGCGCTCGTGGCNAGCGCCCGCGCGAACAGCACTTTTTGCTGGTTGCCGCCGGAGAGTGAGAGAANGGGATTGTCCATNTCCCTTGTCCGAATTTCGATGCGTTCCTTCCAGGAAGCGCCAAGCTCATCTTCCCTNTCTCGGCTCACCATGCCCCTGCGGGACAGATCACCGAGGTTGGCGATGGTCAGGTTGTTCAAAATGCTCCACAGCGGAAACACCCCGTTCAGGGCGCGGTCGCCCGCCACGAAAGTCACGTTGGGATTCGGACGGCGAAGCCAGCTGCCGGTTTGCGAGAGGTAAAGATCAAGGAGAATATCCGTCTGACCATGCCCGCCCAACCCCGCGAGACCGACCAGNTCGCCGGGGAAAGCGGNGAATGGCAAGCCCTTGCCCTTTCGCGGCGCNGCCGTCAACAATGGCGGCCCNTTGCCGCCACCGGAGCGGCGTGGTGACAGGTCGCGCGCCTTGACCACGCTTCCCATGGTAGCGACGAGGCTGCCATGATCGAAATCCGCGGATTGTTTCTCTGCTACGACCTTTCCGTCTTTCATCACGATGATGCGGTCCGTCGCGGACAGGATTTCGCCGAGGATGTGGGAAATCAGAATGATAGAGCCGCCCTTCTTGATGAAGGCGCGCACGTAGGCGAGTAATTGCGCCGCAAGGCTCGCGTCGAGCGAGGATGTGGGCTCATCGAGGATCACCAGCTGGGCCGGATGGGATATCGTCGAAAAAGCCATGGCGATCTCGACCATCTGGCGCTCTGAAATGGACAGATCGCCGACCACGGCTTCGGATTTTATGGCATGGCCGGGAAATATCTCGTCCAGCGTCTTGCGGATCATGTCGGCGGCGCGGCTGCGCCAGCCCCACCCCTTTAGCTCTGGGTGCATGACTCGCGTGTTTTCGATCACCGTCAGATTGGGACACAGCGACAGTTCCTGGAAAACGCAGCGCACGCCGTTGGCGCGCGCGGTGCCGATGCCATGGCGCTCAACGTCAGTTCCGCCGTAGCGGACCGTTCCCGCATGGGGCGTCAGCCCGCCGTTGATGATGTTGACGATCGTCGATTTTCCCGCCCCGTTGTGACCGACGAGACCGATACACTCACCAGCGGCAATTCGGATCGTTACGCCGTCCAGGGCCTTAACAGCACCGAAATGTACCTTGACGTCCCGGACCTCGACGACGGCCGGACCTTGAGCTTCAACGGTCAAAATTCAATCTCCCAATAAATGGAGGATCCGCCCGACGAGTCGGGCGGAGCAATGCGTTGGGAGGACCGGTTACTTGCTGTCGGCGATGATCTTCTCGGCGTCAGCCTGCGAATACTCAACGTTTGCGACACCGCCAGCCTGGGTGGTGGCAAGGTTGGCTTCGAGATTGTCCTGGTCGATGCGCAGGAAAGGCACGACAAGATCTTTCTTGACATCCTTGCCGTCGAGGATTTGCTGGGCCACCCAGAACGCCAGCGTCGAGACGCCGGGCGCGATGGAGACGGACATGGTCTCGTAGTTGTTGGCGTCCTTCTGTTTCTTCCACCAGACGAGCTCATCCTGGCGGTTGCCCATCACGACGGTAGGCGTCGGGCGCTTGGCGGCTTCGAACGCCTGGGCGGCGCCGTAGCCGTCACCACCCTGGGTTACCACGGCGGCGATCTCGGGCAAGCTTGGCAGGATGCCCGCAACCGCCTTCTGAGCGACGTCCTGAGCCCAGTCGCCGTGAACGGAACCGACGATCTTGAACTGCGGGTTCTTCTCCACGCCCGCATGGATGCCGGCCGAGATCTCATCGTCGACCGAAACGCCTGCGAGGCCACGGATTTCGAGAAGATTGCCGCCCTTCGGGAGTTTCTTTGCAAGATAATCGATCTGGCTTTCACCCATGGCCTTGAAGTCGACGGCAATGCGCCAGGCGCAGGGCTCCTTCACGATGCCATCGAACGAAACAACGACGATTCCGGCATCGCACGCTTCCTTGACGGCGCCGTTGAGCGCTGTCGGAGAGGCTGCGTTGATGACGATTGCATCGTAGCCCTGCAGGATCATGTTCTGGATCTGCGCGGCCTGTTCAGTGGCCTGGTTTTCCGCCGTCGTGAAGGGATCTGCAGAAGCGACGACGCCGGCCTTCACGGCTTCGCCGGTCACCTTTTCCCAGCTCGTCAACATGGCCTGACGCCAGGAATTCCCTGCGTAGTTGTTGGACAGTGCGATTTTTTTTGCCGAAGTATCGGCCATGGCCGTTACCGGAATCGCCGCGCAGGCCACAGCCGCGGACGTCAGAAGCAGTTTCCTGAAATTCATGTGCTCTCTCCCTGTTGCTCGCGGCCCCACTTCCGGGGCGGATGCAACTTTGCAATAGTGTCGAGTTTCCTCCTCTCGACGAGCGGGAGAATGTTATAGATCGACAGGCCTGTATAGTAAGAAAGAGGCACCCAATTTGCGGCATTTGCTCTAATTGATGCGGGATCCTGCAGGACGCAACCATACCATCTGGCGCTTACTAGAGCTGGCGCGCGCACGGAACCGCGCGAGGAGGAAACTATGCTCAAGCTGGCGCCTTCGGCGCTTCTCGACCATTATCTGGCGATTTCCCGACTTCTGGCGGGACAGCTGGAATTCCGCTCGGCCATCCGCGCGGTTGCCGCTGAGATTTCCCATATCATCCCGCATGACCATCTTGATGTATGCATCATGACCCATGGCGGAAAATATCATACCGCCTACGAAACCGGCATCGAAACGGCGTGGGGCAACCGCCCATCGGCGCTCGTCTTAGAAAGCCCGATCCGCACCCTGCTTTGGGGTGAGGTCGGCCATCTTCTGACCGACGACGCCTGTGTCGATCCAAGGTTCAATTTTGATGGTGCCTTCTCCCGCCCCATACTCGAAGAGGCGCTGCGAAGCCGCATTCACGTTCCACTCAAGGTCGAGGGCGACGTTATCGGCGCGCTCAGCTGTTCGGCCCATGATGCAGCGTTGTACACGCTCGACGACGTTTCCAACGCCCGATCCATTGCCGATCTGCTGTCGCCCTATTTCTTCGCCCTGCGCGCCGCCGAGCAAGCCCAGCAGTCGGCAATCGTCGAGGCGGAAGCACGGGCACGAGAGGAAGGCTTGCGTCTCGGCGCGCTCAAGCTGACCGAGGCGCTTGAAGCCGAACGGCAGCGCATCGGCATGGACCTGCACGATCAGACGCTCGCGGACCTGACGCGCCTGTCGCGCCGTCTGGAACGGCTGACCCGCGAGCCGGATATTTCGGGGGAAACGCTGGAGCCGCTTGCACGCAGCCTCCAGCACAGCATGCAGGATCTCCGTCAAATCATCGACGAGGCGAAGCCTTCGATATTGCAGCTGTTCGGATTTGCCCAGGCAGTCGAAAACCAGCTGGATCGCGCCATCCGTGATAGCGGCCTGTGCGTGACGCAACGACTTGTCGACAACACCGCCGGCATCATCGACAAGCTCGAGCCGACCGTCCGCATTGCACTTTTCCGCATCACGCAGGAAGCTATCAACAACGCCGTGCGGCACGGGCAGCCCGATCACATCACCGTCACTCTAAGCGGGAAGCCCGACGGCATTTCGATCGAAGTATGCGACGACGGCATTGGCATTGCAAAGCTGAGACGCCGTAATGGCTCGGGCATCGACAACATGAAAACGCGCGCACGGCTGATTTCCGCCAGGTTCACGATACTGGACGCACGGGATACATCTGGAACCATCGTTGCAATTCATCTACCGACGACTGCCCAGTCGATCCAATCGGGGACTCAAGCATGAAGGTTCTGATCGTCGAAGATGACCCTCTCCACCGATCCTATCTGCATGAGGCGATCTGCGCCTCGCTGCCGGAATGCGAGATGGTCATCGAGGCGCAAAATGGCAAAGAGGGAGAGAAACTTGCGCGCGACCACAAATCCGCGCACGTCGTCATGGACCTCCAGATGAACAACCGCAACGGTATAGAGGCTGCGCGCACGATCTGGAACGAGCGGCCTGATACCCGCATTCTCTTTTGGTCCAACTATTCCGACGAAGCNTATGTACGCGGCGTATCGCGCATCGTTCCCGACGGCGCNGCTTACGGCTACGTGCTGAAGTCTGCCTCGGACGAACGCCTCAGACTTGCGTTGCGGAGCATTTTCATCGAGGCGCAGTGCGTGATTGACCGCGAGGTTCGCGGGATGCAGCAGAAGAGCCTTGGTCACGCAAAAGGCTTCAGCGATAGCGAGTATGAAATCCTTGTCGATATCGCGCTCGGCCTTACGGATCGCGCGATCGCCCGCCGGCGCGGTCTTTCTCTGCGCAGCGTTCAAAACAGACTACAGCAGCTGTATGAAAAGCTCGAAGTCTATCAAAACTCATCTGAAGACAATGAGGACGGCCGCTTTAATCTGAGGGCCAGGGCAGTGACCGTCGCGCTGTTGCGGAAGCTTTTGAACTACAGTGCTCTGGAACGGGCCGAAACCGAACTCTCAGAATGGTTGTCGTCACTTTNATTCTTGCTTTCGNCTATACTTGACGGCNCTATGCAAAGGGCGCTATCAATTTCGAACATCGAAAAAAATCAGGCGGTTCGGCCTCACCGGGATGACATCCCGCGTGGGGCTTTTTCGTTCATAGGTGCTTTTTGGACACTCGGACGGTTGTTCAGGTCGGCGTATTGTTTTCCCGCTCCGGTCCCTACGCGGATCTGGCTGAGCAAGGCTACGCTGGCACAATGGCTGGGATCGCCACAGTCAATGCACGCACCGGCCTGCCGTTCCGGCTTGAGGCCAGTGTTGCCGATCCGAAGGGAAATACCGATCGCTATGCTGCGCTTGCCGCCGAGCTTGTGAGCGGTGGCGAGGTCCGACATATTGTCGGCTGCACGACATCCTGGAGCCGCAAGGAGGTCATCCCGGTCCTGGAAAAGACGCAGGCACTCCTCTGGTACCCCTGCGTCTACGAGGGGTTCGAGGCGAACGAGAATGTTGTCTATGTCGGTGCCTGCGCCAACCAGCACATTCTACCGCTTCTGGAATTCGCCCTTCCTGCCTTCGGCCGCCGGGGTTTCCTCCTCGGCTCAAACTACATTTGGGGCTGGGAGACGTGCCGTATTGCTCGTGATGTGATCCTGCGTTCCGGTGGCGAGGTCGTCGGCGAAAGGCACGTTCCGCTCGGCGACGCCGATATCGACCGTATCATCGATGAAATTCACCGCAAAAAGCCGGATTTCATCCTCAATTCGCTGATCGGACCGTCATCCTATGCTTTTCTGCGCGCCTATCGCGCGCTCGGCGAGCGCGACGGCGATTTCGCGCCGGGCCGTCGCCCGGTGCTGAGCTGCAATCTCGGTGAGAACGAGATCGTCAAGATCATGCCCGCGGCCGAAGGGCACTACACCACNGCCACCTATTTCGAAACGCTGGAGACGCAGGAGAACGCGCGCTTTCTCGCGGGACTTCCAGAAGANGCTCGCGCCGCCGGCATNTCGGCCTTCTTCGCGCAGGCCTATTCGGCGGTTCTGCTGATCGCTGCCGGGATCGAGGTCGCAGGCGANGCGGCGGCACTCGATGTGCTCGAAGCGGTCAAGGCACGCGCGGTCGAAACGCCCTTCGGCCCGTTGCGGATCGACCCGGCCAACAACCANATTCACGTGGTCGCGCATGTCGCTCGGGCGACTGCCGGCGGCCGTTATGATATCGTCCGGCAAGGACGCGACGCGATCGCACCGGATCCCTTCCTCATCCGCTCGGCGCTTGCCGTTCCCGCAATCGAAACCGCGACGGCGCCGTCCCGACCACAGCTGAGACTCGTCTGATGAACAATGGCTTCATGACGCCTTCCTTCGAAGGCCTAAGAGCGCTGATCCTGCACCGCCAACACGCCAATACCGAGGCGCTGGAACGCCAGTTCGCGCGCATCGGCGTCAGCGCCGTGACGGTCTGGCCGGAGCTTGCGGCCGAACAGTCATTTCAGGATTTCGACGTGCTGATGTTCGACGCAGACATGGGCTATGACGAGCAGTTTCCCTGGAGCGCCGGCGAGGCGCCCATTCCGACGATCGCCCTGATCGGCAGCGAGGCACCGGGACGGATCACCTGGGCCGTCAGCCACGGCGCCGACGCGCAGCTGCTGAAGCCGATCGGCAGCTCGGGCGTCTATAGCGCGCTGGTCATTGCCACGCATGCGTTTAAACGCCGCAAGTCGCTCTCAAGCGAAGTCGCAACGCTCTCGAACGTTTGGCGAACCGGGAAAACCTTGCCGAGGCCACCGCGATCCTGATGGTGCGGGAGCGGCTGCCGGCCAACGCCGCCTATGCGCTTCTTCGCCGCCGCGCGATGGACGAACGCCGAACGATCGACGAGGTCGCTCAAATCATTCTGGAGAAAACCGGGTTGAACGAGGGCAAGCGCCGTGGCTGAGGTCGCCATCTCCGTCCTGTTGCCCCGACACCTGGCGTCTTTCGCCGCCTCCTGAAGCGCAAACTTGCCGTTTTCGGGCTGATCGTCATTGCGCTGATCGTTTTTGCGCAGTGTTTGCGCCATGGATCGTTCCTTACAATCCGGATGAACAGTTCTTCGAAGGACTGACGCTCGAGGGCGCGCCGCTCGCGCCGACCGCGCAGTTCTGGTTCGGCACCGATCTGGTCGGCCGCGATCTCCTGAGCCGCATCATCTACGGTGCGCGAACCTCGCTGATCATTGGCGTTATCGCCAACGGCGTCTCCGTCCTCATCGGCTCGGCAGTCGGTATCACTGCCGGCTATTTCAAGGGCTGGGTGGGTACTGTGCTGATGCGTTTCACCGATCTGATGATGGCATTTCCGGCGCTGTTGCTTGCCATCGTGCTTGCGGCGATCTTCCGCCCGAGCCTCCTGATCGTTGCCATGGTGATCGCCATGGTCAACTGGGTGCAGATCGCCCGCGTGCTCTACACGGAAACGCGTTCGCTTGCCGAGCGGGATTTCGTAGAGGCTGAACGGGCGCTCGGAGCAGGGACTTTCCGCGTCCTCACCCGCCACATTTTCCCGCATCTGGTATCGACCATCGTCGTCTATGCGACCCTCGGCATTGCAACGACCGTGCTGCTCGAGGCGACGCTCAGCTACCTCGGTATCGGCGTCCAGCCGCCGACGGCCTCCTGGGGCAACATCATCTTCGAGAACCAGACCTATTTCACCAGCGCGCCCTGGCTCGTCTTCATTCCGGGTTTTGCGATCATNTTGCTCGCGCTCGCGTTCAATCTCGTCGGCGATGCGCTGCGCGACATCCTCGACCCGACTCAGCAGGGGCACCACTGATGATCTCCTACGTCGCCCGCCGCCTGCTGCAATCGGCGCTCATTCTGNTCGGTATCAGTCTGGTCACCTTCGTGCTGCTTTACCTTTTGCCGGCCGATCCGGCCCGCCAGATCGCCGGGCGCAGCGCGACGGCCGAGACNGTGGANAGCATCCGTCAGCAACTCGGGCTCAACCTGCCATTCTACCAGCAGTATCTGCGCTATGCGACCGGACTGCTGCACGGCGATTTCGGCCGCTCCTACCTGCAGAAGACCGAGGTGGTGGAGCTGATCGCCTCGCGCCTGCCGGCAAGCCTGCTTCTGATGGCAGGGGCGATCACCTGCGAACTCATTCTCGGCATCGCCATGGGTCTCGTCTCGGCGCTGCGCCGTGGCTCGGGGCTCGACAACGGGCTGATGCTCCTTTCCTTCGTCGGCGTTTCGGCGCCGCAATTCGTTATCGGCATCCTGATGCTCTACGTTTTTTCCGTGCAGCTCGGCTGGTTTCCGATCGGCGGCTACGGCACCTTCGCGCATCTTGTGCTGCCCTCGCTTACTCTCGGAGTGCTGGGAGCGGGCTGGTATGCGCGCATGATGCGCTCCTCGATGATCGACGTGCTGCGCCAGGATTTCATCCGCACGGCCCATTCCAAGGGGCTTGGCCGCGCCACGGTGATTTTCCGCCACGCGCTGCCCAACGCCATTTTGCCGGTAATTGCGATGATCGGCATCGACATCGGCATGTTCATGTCGGGCATCGTCGTGGTCGAAAGCGTATTCGGGTGGCCCGGTATCGGCCAGCTTGCCTGGCAGGCGATCCAGCGGGTGGACATTCCGATCATCATGGGAGTCACGCTGGTCTCGGCCCTGGCCATTGTCGTCGGCAATCTCATGGCGGACCTCATCGCCCCGATGATCGATCCGCGCATCAAGCTTCGCTGACAATCGTCGGCGGATAACGTGAACAGGTACAAAAAAACCAGAGGAGAATTACAAATGCGTAAGACACTTCTTGCAGGCGTGGCGTTCTTTGCCATTGCCGCAGCGGGTATGACGGCGGTACACGCCGATGACATCAAGCAGGGCGGCCAGATGGTCGTGACCTACAAGGACGACGTGTCGACGCTCGATCCGGCCATCGGCTATGACTGGCAGAACTGGTCGATGATCAAGAGCCTGTTCGACGGTCTCATGGACTACGAACCCGGCACGTCCACACTTCGGAAAGATCTCGCCGAGGACTACACCATCTCCGACGACGGCAAGACCTTCACCTTCAAGCTGCGCAAGGGCGTGAAGTTCCACAACGGCCGCGAAATGACTGCCGAGGACGTGAAATACTCGCTGGACCGCGTCACCAACCCGGCGACCCAGAGCCCCGGCGCCGGCTTCTTTGGCTCGATCAAGGGCTTCGACAAGATGGCCGACGGTTCGGCCAAGTCGCTGGAGGGCGTCACTGTCGTTGATCCCTACACGATCAAGTTCGAACTGACCCGTCCGGACGCCACCTTCCTGCACGTCATGGCGATCAACTTCTCCTTTGTCGTCCCGAAGGAAGAAGTCGAAAAATGGGGCGCCGATTTCGGCAAGCATCCGGTCGGTACGGGCGCGTTCAAGCTGGGCGAGTGGACGCTCGGCCAGAAGCTCGTGTTCGAGCGCAACAAGGATTACTGGAACGCTGGCCTTCCGAAGCTCGACCAGATCACTTTTGAGGTTGGCCAGGAGCCGGTTGTGGCACTTCTGCGCCTGCAGAAAGGCGAGGTCGACGTCGCCGGCGACGGCATTCCGCCGGCGAAGTTCCTCGAGGTGAAGAACGACCCGACCTATGCCAAGCTGATTGTCGAGGGCGGTCAGCTGCACACCGGCTACGTCACCATGAAGACGACGATGAAGCCCTTCGACAACGTCAAGGTGCGCCAGGCCGTCAACATGGCGATCAACAAGGATCGCATCATCCGCATCATCAACGGCCGCGCCGTTCCGGCGAACCAGCCTCTGCCGCCGACCATGCCGGGCTTCGCCAAGGACTACGAAGGCTACAAGTACGACGTGGAGGGCGCCAAGAAGCTTTTGGCGGACGCCGGTCTGGCGGACGGATTCGAAACCGAACTCTATGTCTACAACACCGACCCGCAGCCTCGCATCGCCCAGGCGATCCAACAGGATCTCGCCGCCATCGGCATCAAGGCTGAAATCAAATCGCTGGCCCAGGCCAATGTCATTGCCGCCGGCGGTGAGCCGGACCAGGCGCCGATGGTCTGGTCGGGCGGCATGGCCTGGATCGCCGACTTCCCGGATCCGTCCAACTTCTACGGCCCGATCCTCGGCTGCTCGGGCGCAGTCAAGGGTGGTTGGAACTGGTCCTACTACTGCAACAAGGCACTGGAAGAGCGCGCAACCGCGGCCGATTCGATCACCGATCCGGCCAAGAAGGCTGAGCGCGAGGAAGCCTGGCGGTCGATCTTCCTCGACATCATGAAGGATGCCCCGTGGGCACCTGTCTTCAACGAGCAGCGGTTCACCATCCGCTCCGAGCGGCTCGGTGGTCCGGACGCGATTTTCGTCGATCCGGTCCACATCCCCATCAACTACGAGCAGGTTTACGCCAAAGATGTGCAATAACTGTAACTACACCATCCACGGCGCGCATCATCACTTCGGGTGGGATCGTTCGATCCCGCCCGTCGAGAAAGTCGCGCCGGGCTCGACGATCCGCTTCGAATGCATGGATAGCGGCAGCGGGCACTTCAATGCCAACAGCACCGCGGCCGATGTCGCGACGCTGGATTTCTCGAAGGTCAATCCGGTCACCGGTCCCGTCTATATCGACGGGGCCGAGCCGGGGACGCGGTCAAGATCACCATCCACGAGTTCGAGCCTTCCGGTTTCGGCTGGACGGGGATCATTCCGGGTTTCGGACTTCTGGCGGATCAGTTCACCAGTCCGGCCCTGACGGTGTGGAAATACGATCCGGTCAGCATGGAGCCGGCTATGTTCGGCAAGAACGGCCGCGTGCCGTTGAAGCCGTTCGCCGGCACGATCGGGCTGGCGCTGGCGGAAGAAGGGCGTCATTCGGTTGTTCCGCCGCGGCGGGTGGGGGGCAACCTCGACATTCGGGACCTGTCCTCCGGCTCCGTGCTTTACCTGCCGGTTGAAGTCGCTGGCGGCCTGTTCTCGATCGGCGACACGCACGCTGCACAGGGCGATGGCGAGGTTTGCGGCACGGCGATCGAAAGCCAGATGAACCTCACGGTGACGCTGGATCTCGTCAAGGGCGCCAAGCTGTCCATGCCGCGCTTCACCACGCCCGGCCCGGTGACCCGTCATCTCGACGCCAAGGGCTACGAGGTGACGACCGGGATTGGAGCGGACCTGATGGATGGGGCCAAGGCCGCCGTTTCCAACATGGTCGATCTGCTCGGCAAGCTTTACAACCTCTCCGCCGACGACGCCTATATGCTTTGCTCGGTCTGCGGCGACCTGCGCATCAGCGAAATCGTCGACATGCCGAACTGGGTCGTGTCGTACTACTTTCCGCGGATCGTGTTCGAATAGGCCATGCTGGGCCGCGTTTGAAACGCGGCTCCGCTTCTTTCACCCTTATTGATCGCAAGCCATGACGACGACGCACAAGACATCCTCAGAACCGCTACTTTCTGTTCGCGATCTCGTGACACAGGTGGCGACCCCCATGGGCGCGAAGAGCGTCGTCGACGGCCTGAGTTTCGATCTCATGCGCGGCGAAACCCTGTGCATCGCCGGCGAAAGCGGTTCCGGCAAGTCGATGACGGCACTGTCGCTGATCCAGCTGCTGCCGAAACCGATGGCCCGGGTTGCTTCCGGCCTGGCGCTGTTCAAGGGCCGTGATGTCTTCGCGCTCGACGACGAGGGATTGCGCAAGCTGCGCGGCAAGGAAATCGGAATGATCTTCCAGGAGCCGATGACCTCGCTCAATCCGGTGCTGACGATCGGGCGCCAGCTCGTCGAAGCGATCACGGCGCAACGGCCGATGAGCCATGCCGAAGCCATGGCCGAGGCCCTGCGGCTTCTCGAGCAAGTGCAGATTTCAGACGCGGCACGGCGGTTAAGCCAATACCCGCATGAACTTTCAGGCGGCATGCGTCAACGTGTGATGATCGCGATCGCGCTGTCGCAAGGCCCCGATATCCTGATCGCCGACGAACCGACCACGGCGCTCGACGTAACCGTGCAGGCGCAAATCCTGAGCCTGATCCGCCACCTGCAGACGGAGCATGGAACCGCGGTGATCATGATCACCCACGACATGGGCGTCGTCGCGGAAATGGCCGACCATGTCCTGGTGATGAAGAATGGCAAAGCCGTGGAATACGGCACCGTGCACGATATCTTCGAAAGACCGGGCGCGCCCTACACCCAGATGTTGCTCGAGGCGGTTCCAACGCTCGGGGAAATGCACGGCATCGACACGCCGAAGCGTGCAAAACCGATCCCGGCGGTTCCCGCTTCTGCCGCCACGGGGGCTGCGGCACGGACCGACGGGGCGCTGGTGGAGGTGAGGGATCTCACCGTCCGCTTCGACATCAAGGGCGGTATCCTCCAGCGTCCGGTGAGCCGCGTCCATGCGGTCGAGGGCCTGAGCTTCGAGATCGCGAAGGGCGAGACACTCTCGCTGGTCGGTGAAAGCGGCTGCGGCAAGTCGACGACCGGCAAGGCGCTGATGAACCTGATCCCGTGGACAGGCTCGATCCGGGTTGCCGGAAAGGAGACGAGCGGGCTCGGTCGCCGGGCGATGAAGCCGATCCTCCGCGACGTGCAGATGGTGTTCCAGGATCCCTATGCCTCGCTCGATCCGCGCTATCGCGTTGGCGATCTCGTGGCCGAGC
>Ga0055526_1001381_pt1 | contig 17361 bp, 18 predicted proteins | sample AraplaCol_mMF_r2_FD_55013 | JGI IMG/M metagenome (GOLD analysis project Ga0055526, IMG submission 55013) | Arabidopsis root microbial communities from North Carolina, USA - plate scrape MF_Col_mMF_r2 | ecosystem: Host-associated > Plants > Roots > Endosphere | place: USA: North Carolina... | reverse complement strand
TACCTAGTCTGCGCCATGCCGCGCTCAGGCGGCGTGTAAGTGCGCTATTCAATGGTGCAGTCATCGACGCGGGCGGTATCGGGCAGGACTTCGATACTGCCCACCGCCAACTGCTCCAGGATCGTTTCCGGCCCGCGCCAGCTGCGCCATTGCAGGCCGACACTGGCGGCGCGCGCGTCGTGGACGCGATCCACCACCGGCAGTGACCAGCCGCGACGATCGTACTCGGCCAGCCATTGCGGGCACCGCTGGGCCAGAACGTCACGCGGGCGCGTCACCAGCGCCTCGCAATCCTCCCGCTGGAACGGCGTCCAGCCACTGACCAGGTAACGCTGGAACGCCGGGCCGTGATTGGTCAGCGCAGCCACATGCGCGTCCGCCACGTCACGGACATCGATGCCGCGATGCAACCGGTACAGCATCATGCGTTCCGGTGGCTCCGGAAAGCAGCGCGACATCCGGATCACGCGCACATCCAGGTCCGGTCCACCGGCCTCTTCCAGCCACTGTTCGGCGGCCAGCTTGGAACGGTGGTAAACGGTGCGGGGCTGGGGCGTGGTCTGCTCATCCACCCAGGTGCAACGCCCCGGCACGATGGCGTGCCCGTACAGCGCGGTGGTGCTGGTGAACACCAGCCGCCGCACGCCCGCCTCACGCGCCAGCATCGCCAGCGTGCGGGTGCCTTCCACGTTGATGCGCTGGAATTCGCTGTCGCTGAAAAGCCCGACATGCGGCGCGTGCAGCGCTGCAGCATGGATGACCGCATCCACGCCCTGCAGCACCTTGGCCAGCATCCGGGTATCGGTGAAATCGGCCACGTGACGCGTGGTCGCGAAGGGACTGCGGTCAATGCCCACCACTTCGTGGCGGGCGGCCAGGGCGCCAAAGATGGCGCGACCTACCCGGCCTGAACTTCCTGTCAGGAGAATCTTCACTGGAGAGCACATGTCAGCGCCCGGGAGCTACCGGGATCGATGGATTGTATCCATCGGGAACATGCTCTGGCGTACAACGAAGATGACACCGGTGGCGCGTGCTGCGTGTTGTGACGAACGTCTTCGCCAGTAACAAAAAAGGCGCCCATGGGGCGCCTTCAATCGTTTGATGCAGTGGTGGGCCGTGATGGATTCGAACCATCGACCAAAAGATTAAAAGTCTTCTGCTCTACCGACTGAGCTAACGGCCCATTGCATGCCCCGACTTCGCGCCGGGGGTGCGCATTCTAACCCATCTTGCGGCGCAGGCGTAGCCCGGCGATCAGGCGTAGCGGGTCGGGTCGGCCACGCCGGCGTCGGCGAAGCCCTGCGCGCGCAGGCGGCAGGCGTCGCAGTGGCCGCAGGCGGCGCCGCTGTCGTCGGCGTTGTAGCAGGACACGGTGAGTCCGAAGTCCACGCCCAGGCGCACGCCTTCACGCACGATGTCGGCCTTGCTCAGGAACTGCAGCGGCGCGTGTACCTGGATGCCCGCCCCTTCCACGCCGGCCTTGGTGGCCAGGTTGGCCAGGGTCTGGAAGGCGCTGATGAACTCGGGGCGGCAGTCCGGGTAGCCGGAGTAATCCACGGCGTTGACTCCGCAGAAGATGTCGTTGGCGCCCAGCACTTCGGCCCAGCCCAGCGCGACCGAGAGCATGATGGTGTTGCGTGCCGGCACGTAGGTGACCGGAATGCCCTCGCCGCCCGCTTCGGGCACGTCGATGTCGTCGGTCAGCGCCGAGCCGCCGATGCTGCGCAGGTCCACGTTGACGGTCTTGTGCGCCACCACGCCCAGCGCCTTGGCCACGGCGGCGGCGGCATCCAGTTCGGAGGTGTGGCGCTGGCCGTAGCGCACGCTCAGCGCATGCACGGCGAAGCCCTGCTCGCGGGCCATGGCGACGACGGCGGCGGAATCCATGCCGCCGGACAGGAGGACAACTGCGTTCTTCATGAGGGTGTTTCCGGTGGGTTGCGGGAAAGCCAGCACGCTGTCCCGCGCCGGTACATCAAGGGGCAACGAACGGGCTCAGCGGCCCGGTTCGTCGTCCCACAGAATCTTGTGCAGCTGCATCTGGAAGCGGACCGGCAGGCGATCTTCCACGATCCAGTCGGCCAGCTCGCGCGGGCTGACCTGGCCCTTGCTGGGCGAGAACAGCACCATCGAGCGCTCGTTCAAGCGGTGCTCGCGGACCATGCCCCGCGCCCAGTCGTAGTCCTCGCGGCTGCACAGCACGAACTTGATCTGGTCGCGGCGGGTCAGCAGCGGCAGGTTCTCCAAGCGGTTGCGTGCCATTTCGCCCGAACCGGGGGTCTTGAGGTCGACCACGCGCGACACCCGCGGGTCCACGCCGCCCACATCCAGCGCGCCGGAGGTTTCCAGAGAGACGTCCAGGCCGGCCTCGCAGAGCTTTTCAAGCAGCACCAGGCAGCGCTTCTGCGCCAGCGGCTCGCCACCGGTCACGCACACGTGGTGGACGCCCTGGGCCAGCACTTCGCGCACGATCTCGTCGATGTCCCACCAGGTGCCGCCGTGGAAGGCGTAGGCGGTGTCGCAGTAGGTGCAGCGCAGCGGGCAGCCGGTCAGGCGCACGAACACGGTCGGCCAGCCGGCGGTATCGGCTTCGCCCTGCAGGGAGGTGAAGATCTCGGTGATCTTCAGCCGTGGCAGGGGCGACTGCACGATCTCGCTGGGGAGCGCGGCGGCGGCGGACAGGGGGGTGGTCATCGTGGGCGTCTGGTGTGCGGTTACGGAAACAGGAGCAGCCAGGCGGGGCCTGGCTCTACGGTGCCCGAAACAGTCGGGCCAACCTTTGATTATACCGGCCTTGGCCGGTCGGGGCCTCAGCGGATCTGCTGGCCGAGGCGGATGGCCTGCAGACGGTCCTGCGCGGTGCGCGCGGCGTCCGAGCCGGGATAGGTGTTGACGACCTGCTCCAGGGTGGCCTGGGCTTCATCGATCCTGCCTTCGCCGTACTGGGAAAGGCCGATCTTCAACAGGCCACCAGAGGCCTTGTCGTGGGTCGGGTAACGCGCGATGAGGTCGCGGAACTGCGCCTCGGCGAGCGGGAAATTGCGGGTGGCGTAGTAGCTTTCACCCAGCCAGTACAGCGCGTTGGGGGTGTAGACGCCATTGGGATAGAGCTCGAGGAAGCTCAGGAACAGCTGGGCCGAGTCGTCGTACTTGCCGGCCTTGAGCGAATCAAAGGCNACGTTGTACGCGGTGCGNTCATCGCCACTGGCGGCAAGGCTGCCCGNGTCGCCGTGCACGGAGGGCGGCCGCTCGGTGGCGGCCNCTGCCGGTGCGGCGGGNTTGGGGGCAACGGCCGGTGCATTCGCGGCCGGAGCGGCCGGAAGGATCGGGGCCGAGCCACCTTCAATACGGTTCAGACGCCCGTCCAGGTCCAGGTACTGGTCCTGCGAGGTCTGCTTGAGCTGGGCGTTTTCGTTCTGGAGCTGCTCAACCGTGCTCTGCAGCTGCTGGATCTGCTGCCGAAGCTGGTTGACCTGGTTCAACAGGTCCTGGTTGGAGCTGTTGTTGTAGGCCTGCTGCTCGAGCGCGCCAACGCGGTCGGCCAGGCTCTGCCGCTGGGCCTGCGCCGGTGCGGCAGCCACGAGGGCTGCCGCAACGACCAGCATCAGGGTTTTGATGCCGATGCGCATGGATTACTGCGCGGTGTAGACGATTTCGACGCGACGGTTCTGCGACCAGCAACCTTCGTTCGACTCGGTGCAGGTCGGACGCTCTTCACCGTAGGACACGACGGTGATCTGGCTGGCCGAACCACCGTTGGCCTGCAGCGCCGAGGACACGGCGTTGGCACGACGCTCACCCAGGGCCTGGTTGTAGGCGCGCGAACCGCGCTCGTCGGTGTGACCCTGCAGGGTCATGCGGGNCGACGGACGGTCACGCAGGTACTTGGCGTGGCANGCCATCTGNGCCTGGAATTCCGGCTTGATTGCATCCTGGTCCAGGTCGAAGAACACAACGCGCTGGCGCAGGCAGGCGTCGGTGTCCAGGTCGCCCGGGCCGTACAGGCCGGAGGTCGACGGGCCGGTCGGCTGCGAGGTGCTGCCGGTGTCGACCGGAGCAGCAGGCTGTTCCTTGACCTTCTTGGAGCAACCGGCCAGAGCGGCCACGGACAGCAGGGAGACAAGCAAAACGCGGGTGGTCTTGTTCATGTAGTTACCTTTGAGGCTCCTAAAGCCGGATGTAGGGATGAATACGTGCGGATCTTAACACTCTGTTAGCGCTTTGTACGGTATGGCGACCAAGAAGGTTCGCGGACATCACCGTCNGCCAGNACCAGCCGCTGGCGCACGCGCGCATCAGCCGACACGGCATACAACACTCCACGACCACCCTCGCGGGCGGCATACAGCACCATGCTTGCGTTGGGCGCAAACGTGGGGGACTCGTCAAGCGAACCCGGCGACAGCGTGCTCCAGCGCGGCGAGCCCAGGCTGCTGTCCATCATCGCGATCTTGTAGGTATTGCCGCTGCCCTGCGCCACGACCAGCTTCTTGCCGTCGTAGGACATGCTCGGGGTGGCGTTGTAGTTGCCCTGGAAGGTCACGCGCGAGGCGCTGCCACCGCTGGAGGAGACCTGGTAGATCTGCGGGCGGCCGCCACGGTCGGAGGTGAAGTAGACGCTGGAACCGTCTGCGCTCCAGGTCGGCTCGGTGTCGATGGCGAAATGGTTGGTGAGCTGGGTGAGCTGCTTGCTGCCCAGGTCCATCACGTAGATTTCCGGGTTGCCGCTGCGCGACAGCGACAGGGCCAGGCGGCGGCCGTCCGGGGAGAACGACGGNGCGCTGTTGATGCCGCGGAAGCTGGTGACCAGCTCACGNGCGCCGGTGGCGATGTTCTGGATGTAGATCGCCGAATTGCCACGCTCGAAGCTGACGTAGGCCAGGCGGTTGCCATCCGGGCTCCACGAGGGCGACAGCAGCGGTTCGGCCGAACGCACGATGGTCTGCGGGTTGAAGCCGTCCGAATCGGCCACCATCAGCGCGTAGCGCATGGCATCGCCCTTGCCGCTGGCGGTGACATAGGCGATGCGGGTCCAGAAGGCGCCGCGCACACCGGTGATCTTTTCGTAGATGGCGTCGGCCATCTGGTGGGCGACGTCGCGCATGGCATTGCCGCGGGCGGTCATCGCCAGGCCCAGCAGGCGCTCGCCCTTGGGCACGTCATACAGCTCGTATTCGACGCGGTAGGCGCCGGCACCGGCGTCCATGACCCGGCCGACCACGATGTAGTTCTGCTTCAGCGCGCGCCAGGTGGCGAACTGGATCTCGCCGCCACGGGTGGGCTTTTCGACGATCTGCGCTTCGGGCAGGGTGCGGAACTGGCCAGAACGCTCCAGGTCGGCGCGGACCACCTGCGCCACGTCGGTCTGCGGGGCAGCGGCCGAGCCCTGGTAGGGCATGGGCACCACGGTGATGGGCAGCGCGGAGGCGTTGCCGCCGATGATGTCGATGTCCAGGCCCCTCTGCTGCGCAGCGGCGGCAAGTGGCAGGAACAACAAAGCCGCGAACACGGCAAACCAGCGAGGCATCTTCTTCATGGGCGCTCTATAGGGGGAAAACCAGAACGAGGGATAACAGCAGTGCGGTGAACGGTTTCGCAATCATGAACCAACCGGGTGTGAAATCCGAGTGGTCATGCCACGAAAAATCACGTGCCATTAACGAAACCGGGCACCACTTGCCCGCCCGGATCAGTTGTCCTGGGCGGTAAAGGTGAAGTTGAGCTGGCGCGAGAACACCTCTTCGAAGCCGCGGTACGGCAGCGGCTGGGCGTTGAGCACGGCCGCTTCGATCGAACGGCGGCCGGCTTCGTCGAACGGGCAATCCGGGCTGACCTTGGCCGAGTTCACGTTGCCGCCGGGCAGCTGCACGATCACGATCTTGCAGCGCTGGCCGAACGGCACGTTGTCCGGGCGGGTCCACGCCGCCAGCACCTTCTGCTGGATCGCTGCCGCGTACTTGGCCCGCAGGTCGTCGCTGGTGCCACCGCCACCGGCGGCCGGCTGGGCGGCGCCGCTGGAACCGGCGGTGGACTGCCCTGCGGCGGCACGCGCCGCGGTGACCTCGCGGAGTTTCTGTTCGGCGCGCTTGATCTCGCTTTCCTGCTGCGCCCGCTTGGCGCGGATCTCGGCCAGTCTCTTCGCGGTTTCCGCCGCCTTGGCGTCGTTGGCCTTCTGCTCCTGCTCGGCCAGCTTCTTCTTCTGCGCGGCCTCTTCCTGCTGCTTGGCCAGGCGCAGTTTCTGCTCGGCCTCTTCCACGCGCTTGCGCTCGGTGAGGTCGATCTGCTCCTGGCGGCGCTTGGCTTCCTGCTCCTGCTTGGCCTTCTCGGCCGAGATCGACATCGCGTTGACCGCGGCCTGGTCGACCGTGTCGGGCTGGGCGATGCGTTCCTGGGCGTTCTGCTGCTGCGGGGTGGGCGCGTCCTGCGGGCGCGGCTCGGGCAGCGGCTGCGGCGGCGGCACGGTGTCTTCTTCCACCGGGATCGGCTCGGCCACCGGCTCGGGCAGGTCAGGCAGTTTTTCCGAGGCGCGCAGCGCCTGGCGTGCCGCAGCGGCTTCCGAGGCCGACAGCTGCAGGCTGGCTTCAATGGCCGGATCGCCGGCGGCCGCTTCGGTGCTGCGCTGGGGTGACCACAGCCAGGCGGCGATGAACACCAGCGCGAGCAGCAGGTGGACCAGGATCGCCAGGGCGATCGGCAGGCCCCACTCGCCTTCCGGCTGGCGCTGCGGTGGCAGGGCTTCAGCGTGCATCGGTCGCCAGGCCCACCTTTTCCACGTTGGCGCGCTTGATCACGTCCATCGCCGCGACCACCTTTTCGTAGGCCACGGCCTTGTCGGCGGCCACGATCACGCGCAGGTTCTTGTCCTGTGCGGCGAGCGCGCCGAGCTGGGCCTGCAGCTGGCCGGCGTCCATCGGCGCCGGTTCCTTGGCTTCCGGCAGCTTCAGGCTGAGCTGGCCGTCCAGGCGCACCGAGACGATCACCGGGTCCTGCTTGCTCTCCAGCGCCTTGGCCTGCGAACTGGGCAGGTCCACTTCAAAGCTCAGGGTGAGCAGCGGCGCGGTGACCATGAAGATGATCAACAGCACCAGCATGACGTCGATGTACGGCACGACGTTGATTTCGGATTTGAGCTTGCGGCGCTTGCGGCGGCCGATGGCAGCGGTCATGGCGTGATCCTTGTGCTGGGCGCTTACTCGTCGCCCGCGGACTGGCGCTGCAGGATCGAGCTGAACTCTTCGGCGAAGGTCTCGAAGCGGACCGACAGGCGCTCGACGCGGGTGGTGAAGCGGTTGTAGGCCCACACCGCCGGGATGGCCACGAACAGGCCGATGGCGGTGGCGAACAGGGCTTCGGAAATACCCGGCGCAACCGANGCGATACCGGCCTGCTCACCGCTGTTGATCATGTCGTGCATGGTCACCATGATGCCGAACACGGTGCCNACCAGGCCCACGTAGGGGGCGGTGGAACCGATGTTGGCCAGCAGCTCCAGGCTGCGNTCCATCTGGTCCACTTCACGGGTGAAGGTGGTGCGCATGGCGCGCTGGGCGCCTTCGAGCTGGGCGCGGCCATCNAGCCGGCGCTTGTCGCGCAGGCGGGTGAATTCGCGGAAACCGGCCTCGAAGATNGCCTCCAGGCCGCCCACCTTGCGGTTGCGGTCGGTGGCAGCGCTGTACAGCTTGCCCAGGTCGGCACCGGACCAGAAGCGGCTTTCGAACTCATCGGCTTCGCGGTTGGCGGCGTTGAACACGCGCGCCTTGCGGAAGATGATCACCCAGCTGATGAACGAACCGGCCAGCAGCAGCAGCACGATGATCTTCACCGGCAGGCTGGCCTTGATCATCAGGTCCAGGTAATTGATGCCACCGCCGTGCGCGGCTTGGGCGACGGTCTGCGACGCGGCGCTGGTGACTTCCTGCGGCAGCGCTTCGACCACCGTGGCCTGCAGGGCCAGGAGCATTCCGATCATCCGTTGTTCCTCAATATGCGGCTATTTGAATTACGTGGGGTTTCAGCGCGGCGTGGAGAACATCGTCCATGCCGCGCGGCTTGAATGTGGCAGCGTCCAGTGCCGCGATTTTCACCTGCGCGGTCAGCAGCGTTTCATCGCCGCGACACACCGCCTGGTCGAACACCATGCTGGCGCGCTTGCACTGCACCAGCGTGGCGGTCACCGCCAGCGCGTCGTCCAGCCGCGCCGGCTTGAGGAACTCCATGGTCATCGACCGGACCGCGAACACCAGGCCATGCTCGGTGCGGGTGCGTTCCTGGCCGTAGCCCAGGGCCCGCATCCATTCGGTGCGCGCCCGCTCCATGAAGGCCACGTAGCGGGCGTGGTAGACCACCCCGCCAGCGTCGGTATCTTCCCAATATATGCGTGTCGGCCAACTGAACCGCAGGTCAACCGACATCCGGCACCTCCGCGAACAGGTCGGCCGGGGGATTCTTCGGCTTCAGCCCCAGGTGGCGGTAGGCCTTCTGGGTAGCCATGCGGCCGCGCGCGGTGCGCACCAGGAAGCCCTGCTGGATCAGGTAGGGTTCGACCACATCTTCCAGGGTGCCGCGCTCTTCGGACAGCGCCGCGGCCATCGATTCCACGCCTACCGGGCCGCCGTCGAAGTAATCGATCAGCGTGCGCAGCATGCGCCGGTCGAGGTCGTCGAAGCCTTCCGGGTCCACTTTCAGCATCTGCATGGCGGCCTGCGCCACGTCCTGGTCGATATGGCCGGCGGCCTTGACCTGGGCGTAGTCGCGCACCCGGCGCAGCAGCCGNTTGGCGATNCGCGGGGTGCCGCGCGAACGCCGCGCGATTTCCGCCGCGCCATCGGCGGTGCAGTCGATGCCGAGGATGGCTGCCGANCGCCGGACGATCCTGGTCAGCTCTTCGGGGGTGTAGAACTCCAGCCGGTGCACGATGCCGAAGCGGTCGCGCAGCGGCGCGGTCAGCAGGCCGGCCCGGGTGGTGGCGCCGATCAGGGTGAACGGCGGCAGGTCGATCTTGATCGAGCGGGCCGCAGGGCCCTCGCCGATCATGATGTCGATCTGGAAATCTTCCATCGCCGGGTACAGCACTTCTTCCACCACCGGCGACAGGCGGTGGATTTCATCGATGAACAGCACGTCGTGCGGCTGCAGGTTGGTGAGCAGCGCGGCCAGGTCGCCGGCTTTTTCGATCACCGGCCCGGAGGTCACCCGCAGCGCCACGCCCAGCTCGTTGGCGATAACGTGGCTCAGGGTGGTCTTGCCCAAGCCCGGCGGTCCGAAGATCAGCACATGGTCCAGCGCATCGCCGCGGGCCTTGGCCGCTTCGATGTAGATCGACAGCTGCTCGCGCACGGGCGCCTGGCCAAGGTAATCGGCCATGCGCTTGGGGCGGATGCTGGCGTCGGTGGTGTCATCCTCGCGGGTGGCACCGGCGCCGATGATGCGGTCGTCGGTCATCCCGCGATTATGCGGCAAAACGGGTGACGACCAACGGGCGTCCCCTTAGATTTCCACCTGGGCACCGAGCTCGACCAGGCGATTACCCGGAATCCGGAAGAACCCGGTCGCCGGCGCCGCGTTCCGGTGCATCAGCGCGAACAGCTTGTCGCGCCAGATCGGCATGCCGCGGTTGGCGGTGGCCACGATGGTTTCGCGGCTGGCGAAGAAGGTGGTGTCCATCGGGTCGAAGTAGATCCCGCCGTGGTCGCACGAGCGCATCAGCGCCAGCGGCACGTCCGGCGTTTCCATGAACCCGAAGCGCACGAACACGCGGTAGAACTCATCGCCCACCGATTCGATCTTCAGGCGCTTGCCTTCCATCGCATACGGAATGGGCAGGGTTTCCACGTGCAGGAACACGTTGCGCTCGTGCAGCACCTTGTTGTGCTTGAGGTTGTGCATCAGCGCGTGCGGGGCCACCGAGGGGTCGGCGGTGAGGAACACCGCCGTGCCCGGCACCCGTACCGGCGGGGCCAGCATCAGCCCGGGCAGGAAGGTATCCAGCCGGATGCCGTCCTTGCGGATCTCATCGCGCAGCAGCTCGCGGCCACGCCGCCANGTGCGCATCATGGTGAACAGCACGATGCCCAGCACCACCGGGAACCACGCGCCCTGCAGCAGCTTGGCGCCGTTGGCGATCACAAAGCCCAGGTCGATGATGAAGAACACCACGCACAGCGGGATGATCCAGTAACGCGAGGTCGGCCACAGCGCGCGGGCCACCAGCGCCAGCAGCAGGGTATCGATGAGCATCGTGGCCGACACCGAGATGCCGTAGGCCACCGCCAGGTTGGAGGAGCTGCGGAAGGCCAGCACCAGCCCGATCACCATCACCGCGATGCCCCAGTTGATGCCGGGGATGTAGATCTGGCCGATGGTGTCGTGCGAGGTATGGGTGATGCGCATGCGCGGGATGTAGCCCAGCTGCATGGCCTGGCGCGAGACCGAGAACGCGCCGGTGATGACCGACTGCGAGGCGATCACCGCGGCCATGGTGGCCAGGATGATCATCGGGTACAGCGCCCACTCCGGCACCGCCTCGAAGAACGGGTTCTTCACCGCTTCGGGGTTGTTGAGCACCAGCGCGCCCTGCCCCAGGTAGTTCAGCACCAGGCACGGCAGCACGAAGAAGTACCAGGCGTGGCGGATCGGCTTGGCCCCGAAGTGACCCATGTCCGCATACAGCGCCTCGCCACCGGTCACCGCCAGCACCACCGCACCGAGGATGAAGATGCCGTGCCAGCCGTGTTCCATGAAGAAGCGCAGCGCCCACATCGGGTTGAAGGCCTTGAGCACTTCGGGCGAATCCACGATGTTCCAGATGCCGATCGCGGCCAGCGAAATGAACCAGATCGAGGTGATCGGCCCGAACAGCTTGCCGATCTTCTCGGTGCCGAAGCGCTGCACGGCGAACACCGCCAACAGCACCACCACGGTGATCGGCACGATGAAGGCATGCAGGCCGGGGGCGGCCACTTCCAGGCCCTCCACCGCGCCCAGTACGGAAATGGCGGGGGTGATCACGCCGTCGCCGAAGAACAGCGAGGCGCCGAAGATGCCCAGGATGCCCACCACGTAGGCCGAGCGCGACCCGTGGCGCAGGGTGCGCTGGGTCAGCGCCATCAACGCCATGATGCCGCCCTCGCCGTCGTTGTCGGCGCGCATGATGATGGTGACGTACTTCAGCGTCACCACGATGTTCAGCGCCCAGAACGCGAGCGAGAGCACGCCCAGCACGGTGTCGTGGTCGCTGTTGAGGCCGTAATGCGGCGAGAACGCTTCCTTCAGGGTATACAGCGGGCTGGTACCAATGTCGCCGAACACCACGCCGATGGCGCCGACGATCAGGGCCAGGCCGCTGGCGGCCGGCGCATGGCCGTGCCCGTGCTGGCCGCTGTCGTGCTGGGTGGAAGAGGTGGACATGGGACTCCGGGAGGGCGTCGGTCGGTAGGGAAAAAGGCCGGCGCGCTCAGCGCAGCGCGGCCTGCAGGGCCTTGCGGATCACGGTGGCGACATCATCGCCCTCGGCGTTGGCATCGCGCGCCATGCGCGCGGCCTCGGTCGGCTTGTANCCCAGCTGCTGCAGGGCCACGGTGGCTTCGGAGACCGGGTCGGTGGCCGGCGCTGCGCCGGCAATGGGNGCNCCGCCGCCGCCAAAATTGGCCGCGCGGTCGCGCAGNTCCAGCACCATGCGCTCGGCGGTCTTCTTGCCGATGCCCGGAATGCGGGTCAGCGCGGTGATGTCACCGGCCTGCACCATCTTCGCGAACTCATCCACGCTCACCCCGGACAGCACCGCCAGCGCGATCTTGGCGCCAATGCCGCTGACCTTCTGCACATCGCGGAACAACCGGCGCTCGCCCTCGCGCAGGAAGCCATACAGCGAGACGCTGTCTTCCTTCTGCGCGTAGTGGGTGAAGAGGGTGACCTCGCGGCCCAGTTCGGGCAGGTCGTAGAAGGTGCTCATCGGCGCCTCCAGCTCGTAGCCGACGCCGTTGACGTCGATCAGCAGCCACGGCGGCGCCTTGTACGCCACGATCCCACGCAGACGACCAATCATGCAGATGTCCTCATTTCCGTCCCCAGGCCTGGCGGGTGTTGACGCCCAGGCGCTGCGCGGTTGCCCTTACGTGGGCGTGGGTGATGGCCACGGCCAACGCATCGGCGGCGTCGGCCTGCAGCCTGGTTTTCAGGTTGAGCATAAGCCCGACCATGTGTTGGACCTGTTGCTTCTCCGCCCCGCCCCGGCCCACCACCGCCAGCTTGATCTCGCTGGCCGCGTATTCGTGCACCGGCAGGTCGCGCATGACCACCGCCGAGATCGCCGCGCCGCGCGCCTGGCCCAGCTTCAGGGCCGAATCCGGGTTGCGCGCCATGAACACCTTCTCGATGGCCACTTCGTGCGGGCGGTATTCCTCCACCAGCGCGTTGAGCCCCAGCACCAGCAGCTTCATGCGGTTGGGGAAGTCGTCGGCGCCCAGCAGCACCAGCGGCAGGTGGTGCACGTGCAGCACCTTGCCGGTGGGGTCCACATCAATGATGCCCACCCCGGTGCGTTGCGAACCGGGGTCGATGCCGAGGATGCGGATCATGCGTGGAACGTCGGGAGTCATCATGGTCCGCATTGTCCGCCCCCGACGTCGCACTTGGCGAGACGGGGGCATGGACGTCAGGCGTAGGCGTCCGCGCCGAGGTCGGCGTTGGAGAACACGTCCTGCACATCGTCCAGGTCTTCCAGCATGTCCAGCAGCTTCTTGACCTGCAGGGCGGTGTCGCCCTCGACCTTGATGTCGTTGTCGGCGCGGAAGGTCAGCTCGGCGTGGTCCGGCTTCAGCCCACCGGCCTCCAGCGCATCCTTGACCGCGTGGTACATGTCCGCCGCGGTCAGCACGTCGATGGCGCCGTCTTCCGGGTACACCACGATGTCATCGGCGCCGGCCTCGATGGCCGCCTCGGTCACCGCATCCTCGTTGGCGCCGCCCGCGAAGTGCAGCACGCCCATGCGCTTGAACATGAAGGACACCGAGCCTTCGGTGCCCATGTTGCCGCCGCACTTGCTGAACGCATGGCGGACATCGGCCACGGTGCGCACGCGATTGTCGGTCAGGCAGTCCACGATCACGGCCACGCCACCGGGGGCATAGCCCTCGTAGCGGATCTCTTCGTATTCAACGCCTTCCAGCTCGCCGGTGGCCTTCTTGATGGCCCGTTCGATCACGTCCTTGGACATGTTCGAGGCCAGGCCCTTGTCCATGGCCACCCGCAGGCGCGGGTTGTTGTTGGGGTCGCCTCCACCGCCGCGCGCGGCTACGCCGATCTCACGGATGATCTTGGTGAAAATCTTGCCGCGCTTCGCGTCAGACGCGTTTTTGCGGTTTTCGATGGAAGGGCCTCTACCCATGGGTGTTTCCGTGCTTGCGTCAGGAACAGGGCGCGGATTCTACCTGATCGGCCGCCCTCACCGTGTTAGCCGGGGCTCAGGCGGCGTGCGCGGCCCGGTCCGGGCGGAAGCAGCCATCGCGCAGGAACGCGGCGGTCTGGCGGGCGGCGTCCGGGGAAAACACCAGCCCGCTGTGGCTGGCGGCCACCACGCAGTGGTCGGCCAGGCCCGGCAGGCGGGTCTCGTCCAGCGCCACGGTGCCGTCCGAAGCGTCGCCACAGGCACCCAGCAGGCTGCCCAGCCCATGCGGCACGGAACCGGCGATCAAGCCGACCTGCGCCCTGCCCTCCCAGGCCGGCAGGCCATCGAGCAGCAGTTCGCTGCTGCGGCCCAGTGCCAGCGACCAGCCATGCTCGGCCAGCGAACGGGCAGTGCCGCTGCCGCGCAGCGGCGAGCCCAGGCAGACCACCCGCGACACCGGCAGGTCCGGCTGGCGGCGCAGGGCCTCCAGCGCCACCAGTCCCCCCAGGCTGTGCCCGACCAGCGCTACCGGGCCGCTGTCCTGCAGCCGCTTCAACAGCTGCGGCACAGCCACGTCGGGGCCACCGAACACGCTGGCGTAGCCGAAGGTATCCACGCTGAAGCCGCGCGCGCGCAGGCGCCAGGCCAACGGGCCAACCCAGGCGCGGGCATTCCAGATGCCGTGCAGCAGTAAAACGGGGGGAGTCATGTGCTCAGCGTAGCCGGTGCGAAACCGTTCCAGAGGTAGCAAACGGTGCCATTAGACAAATGGACGAAGGAACGGCGAGTGAAACCCGCCGCCATTCAGGCCGCCTGAGGCGGGCGGCGCAGGATGAATTCCAGGTCGCGCACCTGGCCGACCGGGAATTCATAGGTGCCCACCTTGCTGAACCCATAGCGGGCGTAGAAACGCTGGGCGCCGAAGTTCTCCGACCACACCCCCAGCCACAGGGTGCGCGGACCATTGCGCTCCAGCCAGGTCAGCGCGGTTTCCAGCAGGCGGCTGCCCCAACCGCAGCTCTGCTGTTCCTTGATCAGGTACAGCCGCTTGAGCTCGCCGTCACCCGGTTGCACGTCCGGATGCGGCAGGCCGCAGGGGCCGGCGGCGGCATGGCCGACCGCCACGCCATCCAGCTCGAGCAGCCACACCGCGTAATCGGGGTGGGACAGGATCACGCGCTGGCGGTCTTCGGCGTAGGCCTCGTCCAGGAAGTCCTGCAGGTCCTGGGCCGGGTACAGGTGGCCGAAGGTTTCCACGAAGGTACGGGTGGCCAGCACCGACAGGGTCGGTGCGTCCTCGGGGCCGGCGCGGCGGATGGTGTACATGGACGGGTACGGGGCAGGCCTCAGGCCTGCGTCCCCTTGGCGGCGTCTTCCTCTTCGCCGTCTTCTTCGTCCTCTTCCTCGTACTCCTCCTCGTCCTCGTCTTCCTCGCCCTCTTCGTACTCTTCGTCTTCGTCCTCGCCCTCTTCCTCTTCGTCGTCCTCGTAATCCTCGACGCCGAAGTCCTCACCGTCCCAGCGGCCTTCGCCATCGGCGACGAAGGTCAGCGCCATCGCGGCCGGGTTGGTCCCCACGCGCACCAGCCAGCCNCCGAACACGCGGGCGCGTTCGGTCACCAGGTTGGCATCGGNGCCTTCATTGCCCAGCTTTTCCCATTCCAATACGAACGCGAACTCGGTCATTACCTGGATCTCCTGAGCGATGTGACGGTGAGGGGGGGCCGGCCAACGGCCGGCGCTACCGGGAGGGGTGCGATCGGACGATCGCGGAATCAGTTTTTCCGCGGGCGGACCTGGATGTGCACTTCGGCCAGCTGCTCGTCCGGGATCGGCGACGGGGCGCCGGTCATCAGGCACTGCGCGCCGGTGGTCTTCGGGAACGGGATCACGTCGCGGATCGATTCGGTGCCGGCCATCAGCGCCGCAATGCGGTCGATGCCGAAGGCGATGCCGCCGTGCGGCGGCGCGCCGAAGCGCAGCGCGTCGAGCAGGAAGCCGAACTTCGCCTCAGCCTCTTCCGCACCGATGCCCAGCAGCTCGAACACCGTGCTCTGCATGTCCGAGCGGTGGATACGGATCGAACCGCCGCCGATCTCGTTGCCGTTGAGCACCATGTCGTAGCCGCGCGACACGGCCGTTTTCGCATTGGCGCGCAGGTCGGCGATGTCATCCACCGCCGGGGCGGTGAAGGGGTGATGCAGGGCGACGTAGCGCTGGGCTTCGTCGTCGTACTCGAACATCGGGAAGTCGGTGACCCACAGCGGCGCCCAGCCGTCGGCGACCAGGTTGAAGTCCTTGCCGGCCTTCAAGCGCAGCGCGCCCATGAAGTCGGACACCTTGTTGTAGCCGCCGGCACCGAAGAAGACGATGTCGCCGTTACCGGCGCCGACGTGGGCGACCAGCGTGGCGAAGGCCTCTTCGCTGAAGAACTTGGCGATCGGCGAGCTGACTTCGCCGTTCTCGGCGATCTTGATGTAGGCCAGGCCCTTGGCGCCGTACTTGGCGGCGTGCGCGGCGTACTCATCGATCTGCTTGCGCGACAGGCTGGCACCGCCCGGGATGCGCAGCGCGGCGACGCGGCCATCGGCATCATTGGCGGCGGCGGTGAACACCGGGAATTCGCTGGCCTTGACCAGCTCGGCCACGTCCACCAGCTCCAGCGCGATGCGCAGATCCGGCTTGTCCGAGCCATAGCGACGCATCGCCTCGGCCCAGGTCATGCGCGGGAAGCTGGCAGCCAGCTCCACGTCGACCACTTCCTTGAAGATCGCGCGGATCATGCCTTCCACGTAGTCCTGCACGTCGCGCTCGCGCACGAAGGCGAATTCCATGTCCAGCTGGGTGAATTCCAGCTGGCGGTCGGCGCGCAGCGCTTCGTCGCGGAAGCAGCGCGCNATCTGNTAGTAGCGGTCGAAGCCNGCCACCATCAGGATCTGCTTGAACAGCTGCGGCGACTGCGGCAGGGCGTAGAACTCGCCCGGGTGCATGCGCGCCGGCACCAGGAAGTCGCGTGCGCCTTCCGGGGTGGCCTTGGTCAGGATCGGGGTTTCGATGTCCTGGAAGCCGTCGCCATCGAGGTGGCGGCGCAGNGCCTGCACCAGCTTGATNCGGGTGCGCTGCATGCGCTGCATTTCCGGGCGGCGCAGGTCCAGGTAACGGTACTTCAGGCGGGTTTCTTCGCCCGGGTTCTCGTGGGCGTGGAACGGCAGCGGNTCGGCCTTGTTGAGCACGGTGATGCGGGTGGCGACGATCTCGACCTGGCCGGTACGGATCTTGTCGTTCACCGCATGGCGCCTGCGCACCACGCCTTCCACCTGCAGCACGTCCTCGTAGCCGAGGCTGGCGGCGACCTTGAACACGTCCGCGTTCTCAGGCTCCACCGTCACCTGCACGATGCCCTCATGATCGCGAAGATCGATGAAGCACACGCCGCCCAGGTTGCGGGCAACGTCGGTCCAGCCGGCGAGGGTGACAGTCTGGCCAATCAGGGTCTCGTCGACCAGGCCACAGAAGTGGGTACGCATGGGGGTAAAGCTCCGCAGGAGATTGCCGGCGCCAGGCGGCACCGGTCAGCCCGTTATTCTGCGGCCGGCGACCCGATCGGGCAAATCCGGACGGTCACACGGGCTTAATACGACCCGTACCTATAGTCCGCGCACCACCATGCGCAAGGGGATTTGCCATGAACCGCCTCGCTGTCGCTTGTTTCACCGCCCTGCTGGCCTGCGGCGCCCCGTCGCTGCCGGCCCAGGCCCAGGTCAATGCCCGGGCCTACGCCCCGGAGAACCTCCGCACCCTGTCGGTCCAGGACCAGCAGCGGGTCATTGCCCAGGAATACGCCGAACAGTCCGGGGGGCGGCGCATCCCCGACGACCAGATGCGCTTCTACCTGGACCAGGTGAACCGCTCGTCCTGGGGCTTTTCCCGGATCAAGCAGGACATCGCCACCTCGCTGGGCGGCTCCGGCGGCGG
>Ga0055526_1001380_pt1 | contig 17364 bp, 18 predicted proteins | sample AraplaCol_mMF_r2_FD_55013 | JGI IMG/M metagenome (GOLD analysis project Ga0055526, IMG submission 55013) | Arabidopsis root microbial communities from North Carolina, USA - plate scrape MF_Col_mMF_r2 | ecosystem: Host-associated > Plants > Roots > Endosphere | place: USA: North Carolina... | reverse complement strand
GACATCATCAACTGGTGCGGCACGTTGTCGCCGTTGCCCTTGTTGCGCAGGGTCAGGCGCTGGCCGACGCCAAAGCGGTGCTGCTCGTCGACGATGACGAGGCCGAGTTTCGCGAACTGCACGGTGTCCTGGATGATGGCGTGGGTGCCGATCACCAATTGTGCCTCGCCGGATTCCACCAGCGCGTAAGCGGCTTCTTTCTCTTTCTTTTTCAGGCTGCCGGTCAGCCACGCCACCTTCACGCCCAGCGGTTCCAGCCAGGCCGCGATCTTGCGGAAATGCTGGTCGGCCAGGATCTCGGTCGGCGCCATCAGCGCGGCCTGGTAGCCGCTGTCGATCGCCTGTGCGGCCGACAGCGCGGCCACGATGGTCTTGCCGCTGCCGACGTCGCCCTGCAACAGGCGCTGCATCGGATACGGTTGCTTGATGTCGGCGCGGATTTCCTTCAGCACGCGCTGCTGGGCCTTGGTCAGCTTGAACGGCAGCGAGGCCTCAAAGGCGGAGGACAGCGAGCCGACCTTGCCCAGCACCGCGGCACCCTTGGCGCGGCGCGCACGCTGCGCCCGTTTCAGGGAAAGCTGCTGCGCCAGCAGTCGTCGAACTTGACGCGGGTCCAGGCCGGGTGGGTGCGGTCGATCAGGGCGTTCTCGTCGATTTCCGCCGGCGGGTAATGCAGGGTACGCACGGCGGATTCGAGCGGATGCAGCCGCATGGCCTTGAGGATTTCCGGCGGCAGCGTATCGGTCCAGTCCACGCGCTTCATCGCATCGGCAATCGCGCGGCGCAGCACCAGTTGCGACAAGCCTTCGCCGGAAGGGTAGACCGGCGTGAGCGACGTTGGTAGCGGCGCGCCTTCGTTGACGATCTTGTAGGCCGGGTGCACCATCTCGGCGCCGAAGAAGCCATGGCGCACTTCGCCGCGCGCCCGTACTCGGGTGCCTTCCGCCAGTTGTTTGACCTGGCTGCCGTAGAAATTCATGAAGCGCAGCTGGATGTCGCCCGTCTCGTCGGCGATATGCACCAGCAGCTGGCGGCGCGGCTTGTAGGCGATTTCGTTCGACGTGACTACGCCTTCCACCTGCGATACCTCGCCGCCGCGCATGCAGGCTTCGCGGATCGTCAGGACTTCCGTTTCATCCTCATAGCGCATGGGAAGGTGCAGCACCAGGTCCATGTCCGTGCGCAGGCCAAGCTTGGCAAGCTTGCTCTCGGCGGTGGCGGCTGGTTTTTTGGCTGCGGCAGGCTTTTTTTGCTTCGTTTCCGGCATGTTGGGCATGGTATAAACACCAGGCTTGGATTCTAACTGAAAGAAGATGAGACCTGACCTGCGCCCGCCTCGCTTATATGGTGCATTTATTGCTGTCGCCGCAGTCGTGCTGGGCTTCTATTTCCATGGCGGGCCGAATCCGTCTGCATCTGGCGATGCGGTATCGCCGGCATTAATGGACGATATTCCATCAAATGAAGTTGCGGCGCTGGAGACCCAGGCAATACAGGGAGACTGCGCTGCAGCCAGTCGTTTGGCGCGATTCCACCGTAATGTCACGTTGAACTATGACGCTTCCGTTAAATGGACGCATATCGCCGCGAAATGCCCAGATCTATTCCAAAAGGAGATGATGCTGGGCATGATCGTTTATGAGGGACAGGCGCCAGCCGAGGCCGGGGAGGCCGAACGGCTGCTCGCGGAAATCGAGGCGCTCGATCCGGCGCGGGCTGCGCATTGGCGGCGCGAAGTGCCTGCCCCGGCGGCAGAATAGACGGATTTTGCGTGAAATTTGGGCAAATGACGTAAAATAGAGGGTTGCCCAACAGTTTTAGTAGTCCGTCAATGTACTCGCTATCCGATTTCGATTTCCATCTGCCGCCAGAGCGTATTGCGCAGTTTCCGCTGCCGGACCGCAGTGCGTCGCGCCTCCTTCATGTGGACGGCAAGATCCTGCACGACCGTCAGTTCACCGACATCGTCGACCAGCTCCAGGCTGGCGACTTGCTGGTGATGAACAATACCCGCGTGCTGAAGGCCCGTTTCTTCGGCGTCAAGGACAGCGGCGGCAAGGTGGAAGCGCTGGTTGAGCGCGTGCTGGACACCCGCACCGTGCTGGCCCAGGTGCGCGCCTCGAAGTCGCCCGGCCCCGGCGTGAAGATCCGCCTGGCCGATGCCTTCGATGTCACCGTCGGCGAGCGCGCCGGCGAGTTCTATACCCTGCATTTTGAAGCCGACGTGTTCGACCTGATCGAGCAATATGGCCGCCTGCCGCTGCCGCCCTATATCGAACACGCGCCAGGTGAAGTGGACGAAACCCGCTACCAGACCGTCTTCAACAAGGTGCCGGGTGCCGTCGCCGCGCCAACTGCCGGCCTGCACTTCGATGAAGCGCTGCTGCAGAAGCTGAAGGACAAAGGCGTGAAATTCGCCTACGTCACCCTGCACGTTGGCGCCGGCACCTTCCAGCCGGTGCGCACCGAGAACCTGGCCGAGCACAAGATGCACACCGAGTGGTACACCATGCCGCAGGAAACCGTGGATGCCGTGCGCGAAGCGCGCGCCGCCGGCCGCGACGTGGTCGCGGTGGGCACGACCTCGCTGCGGGCGCTGGAATCAGCCTCGCAAGGCGGCAGCCTGGAAGCCGGCAGCGGCGACACCAACCTGTTCATCACCCCGGGCTACAAATTCAAGACGGTGACACGACTGATCACCAACTTCCACCTGCCGAAATCGACCCTGCTGATGCTGGTCAGCGCTTTCGCAGGCTTTACCGAGATCCGCCACGCCTACCAGCACGCGATCGCGAACGAATACCGCTTCTTCAGCTATGGCGACGCCATGCTGCTGACGACGCACAACAGAGCATAAGGAACACCGATGCTGGAATTTAAACTCATCAAAAAAGACACCACCGGCAAGACCCACGCCCGCCGCGGCACGGTCAAGCTCAATCATGGCGAGGTGCAGACCCCGATCTTCATGCCGGTCGGTACCTACGGCTCCGTCAAGGCCATGTCGCCGCTGGAGCTGAAGGAAATCGGCGCCCAGATCATCCTCGGCAACACCTTCCACCTGTGGCTGCGCCCCGGCAACGACGTGATGTCCAAGTTCGGCGGCCTGCACGGCTTCATGGGCTGGGACAAGCCGATCCTGACCGACTCCGGCGGCTTCCAGGTGTTCTCCCTGGGCGAAATGCGCAAGATCACGGAAGAGGGCGTGACCTTCAACTCGCCGATCAATGGCGACAAGCTGTTCCTGTCCCCTGAAATCTCGATGCAGATCCAGCGCGTGCTGAATTCCGACATCGTGATGCAGTTCGATGAATGCACGCCCTATGAAATCGACGGCCGCCCGGCAACCTTGGAAGAAGCCGCCAAGTCGATGCGCATGTCCCTGCGCTGGGCCCAGCGCTCGATGAATGAGTTCCAGGCGGGCGAGAACCCGAACGCGCTGTTCGGCATCGTCCAGGGCGGCATGTACGAAAACCTGCGCGACGAATCGCTGGAAGGACTGGAGAAGATCGACTTCCCGGGCCTGGCCATCGGCGGCCTGTCCGTCGGCGAGCCGAAGGAAGACATGATGCGCATCCTGCAGCACGTCGGCCCGCGCCTGCCGGAAAACAAGCCGCACTACCTGATGGGCGTCGGCACCCCGGAAGACCTGGTGAACGGCGTGGCCAACGGCGTCGACATGTTCGACTGCGTCATGCCGACCCGGAATGCCCGCAACGGCTGGATCTTCACCCGCTTTGGCGACGTCAAGATCAAGAATGCGCGTTATAAGGATGACAAGGAACCGCTGGACCCGACCTGCTCCTGCTACACCTGTCGCAACTTCAGCCGCGCCTACCTGCACCACCTGCACCGTGCGCAGGAGATTCTGGGGGCGCGCCTGAACACCATCCACAACCTGCATTATTACCTGGACATCATGCAGCAGATGCGCGATGCCCTGGATGCAGACCGTTTCCCGGACTGGGTGCAGCAATTCCACGCGGATCGCGCGCGTGGTATTTAAAAAACGGCAACCCGCCTATATATAGGTGGGCAGCGTGGCGGGTGCTAGAATACACCGCTTAATTTTTACCTAACTAGAACTTGGAGTCACCGTGTTCATTTCCAACGCATACGCCCAAACCGCAGCCGACGCCGGCGCCATGGGCAGCCTGACCACCTTCGCACCACTGATCCTGATGTTTGTGGTGATGTACTTCCTGATGATTCGCCCGCAGCAAAAGCGCGCGAAAGAGCAGAAAGCCATGATGGAAGCCCTGGCCAAGGGCGACGAAGTCGTGACCATCGGCGGCATCATGGGCAAAGTGACCAAGGTGAACGACCAGAACGTCGCCATCGAAGTGTCCCAGGGCACCGAAGTCTGGGTGCAAAAGCACGCCATCTCCTCCCAGCTGCCGAAGGGCACCCTGAAGAGCCTGTGATAACCGGCGCGGGCGGCGAACATGCCGCCCGTTTTGTTATTGCCTGAACGCTGAAGACTATGAATCGTTATCCAATCTGGAAATACATCCTTATCGTCGTGGTGGTGCTGCTGGGTGCCCTGTACACGGCGCCTAACTACTTCGGCCAGACACCTGCACTGCAGATCACCAGCGCCAAGTCCACCGTCAAGGTCACGAATGCCCTGGCAACCCAGGTGGACACGCTCCTGAAACAAGCCAACGTCAAGAATGACGGCGTAGCGCTGGACGGCGCCGGCCTGCACACCTATGTGCGCGCCCGCTTTGCCGATACCGACGCGCAGTTCAAGGGCCGCCTGGCGCTTGAAAAAGGCCTGAACCCGGACCCGAACGACCCAACNTATATCGTCACCGTCAACCTGGTGTCGAATACGCCTGACTGGATGCGTGCCGTAGGCGCGCTGCCAATGTACCTGGGCCTGGACCTGCGCGGCGGCGTGCACTTCCTGATGCAGGTGGACACCAAAGCTGCGGTGACCAAGCGTATCCAGGGCACCCAGGCAGCCATCAAGAACCAGCTGCGCGAAAAGAACGTGCGCCATGCCGGCATCGACCGCGCAGGCGATACCATCATCGTCAAGTTCCGTGAAGATGCACTGCGTCAGCAAGCCAAGGGCATCATCCAGGACCAGCAACCGGACATGAACGTGGTTGACGCCACCGAAGGCGACGAACTGCGCCTGGTCGTCACCCTGAAGCCGGCTGCCCTGAAAGCTACCCTGGACAATGGCGTGCAGCAGAACATCGCCACCCTGGGCAAGCGCGTGAACGAACTGGGCGTGTCCGAACCGGTGATCCAGCAGCAAGGCCCTGACCGCATCGTGGTGCAGCTGCCAGGCGTGCAGGATGCCGCGCACGCAAAGGACATCATCGGCCGTACCGCCACCCTGGAAGTGCGCATGGTCGACGAGACCGTCACCCCGGGCACTGAGTTGAATGCTGCCATTCCGTACAACTCGGAACTGTTCACCGTCGGCAAAGGCGTGCCAGTCGTGCTGTCCAAGGACGTGGTGCTGACCGGCGACTACATCTCCAGCGCAACCGCCACCTTCGACCAGAACCAGCAGCCTGCGGTCAGCATTGACCTGAACGGCGACGGCGGCCGCAAGATGCGCGACGCCACCCGCGACCGCGTGGGCAAGAAGATGGCCATCGTGCTGTTCGAGAAGAAGAAGGCCGAAGTGCTGTCGGTGGCAACCATCCAGAGCGAACTGGGTAGCCGCTTCCAGATCACCGGCATGGGCAACGCGGAAAACTCCGCCGAACTGGCGCTGCTGCTGCGCGCAGGCGCGCTGTACGCCCCGATGGAAGTGATCGAGCAGCGCACCGTGGGCCTGCACTGGGCGCAGAAAACATCGCCAAGGGCTTCCACTCCACGATGTACGGCTTTGCCGCCATCGCGATCTTCATGATCGTCTACTACATGATGTTCGGCGCCTTCAGCGTTCTGGCGCTGGCCGTCAACCTGCTGCTGCTGATCGCTGTGCTGTCGCGCCTGCAGGCCACCCTGACCCTGCCGGGTATCGCGGCTATCGCGCTGGCGCTGGGTATGGCAATTGACGCCAACGTGCTGATTAACGAGCGTATCCGTGAAGAGCTGCGTAACGGCGCCAACCCGCAGTCGGCGATTGCAGCCGGCTTCGAACACGCCTGGCATACCATCCTGGACTCCAACGTGACCACCCTGATCGTGGGTATTGCGCTGCTGGTGTTCGGTTCCGGTGCGGTGCGCGGCTTCGCCGTGGTGCACAGCCTGGGCATCCTGACCTCGATGTTCTCCGCAGTCTTCGTTTCGCGCGGCGTGGTGAACCTGTGGTACGGCCGTAAGAAGAAACTGCAGTCGCTGTCGATCGGCACCGTCTGGAAACCAGCGAACTAAAGAACTGAGGAATAGAGATGGAATTTTTCCGCATCCGTAAAGACATCCCGTTCATGCGCCACGCGTTGGTCTTCAACGTGATTTCGGCGCTGACCTTCGTGGCGGCAGTGTTCTTCCTCGCCACCAAGGGCCTGCACTTCTCGGTGGAGTTCACCGGCGGCACCGTGATGGAAGTGAAGTACGCACAGGCAGCCAACCTGGAAAAGGTGCGCGACACCTTGACCGGCCTGGGCTACCACCCTGAGGTGTCGAGCATCGACACCGCGCGCGACGCCTTGATCCGCCTGCCGAACGTGGCCGGCACCACCGCAGCCGATACCGCTGCCAAAGTGTTCGGCGAGCTGTGCAAGGCCGAGCAGGGCAGCGTCAAATCGGTCGACAAGGTGACCGACAAGGGCGCCCACGAAATGAAGAGCGCCTGTATCCATGCCGACGGNTCCGAAGGCGTGTCGCTGCAGAAGGTTGAATTCGTCGGCCCGCAGGTCGGCGATGAACTGGCGCAGAACGGCCTGAACGCCCTGATCATGGTGGTGGTCGGCGTNATGATCTACCTGGCNATCCGCTTCGAATGGAAATTCGCAGTGGCAGCGATCGTCGCGAACTTGCACGACGTGGTGATCATCCTGGGCTTCTTCGCCTTCTTCCAGTGGGAATTCTCGCTGACCGTGCTGGCCGCCGTTCTGGCAGTGCTGGGTTACTCGGTCAACGAATCGGTGGTTATCTTTGACCGGATCCGCGAGAACTTCCGCAAGCAGCGCAAGATGAGCGTGCATGAAGTGATCGACAACGCGATCACNTCCACCATCTCGCGTACCATCATCACCCACGGTTGCACCCAGATGATGGTGCTGTCGATGCTGTTCCTGGGCGGCCCGACCCTGCANTACTTCGCGATCGCGCTGACCATTGGTATCTGCTTCGGTATCTACTCTTCGGTGTTCGTTGCTGCTGCCGTGGCCATGTGGCTGGGCGTCAAGCGCGAAGACCTGATCAAGCCGATCAAGGAAAAGGACGAAACCGACGGCGCTGTGGTTTAAACAACCGCCGCTCTAAAAAAAAGCAGCCGTGAGGCTGCTTTTTCTATTTGCACTGATGACGTTATGCGCTCTCGCGCGCCATCAGCGTGAAGCCAAGGTCGATGCGGCGCGCCGGCACGTCGTTGCCGCGGATGGTCGCGAGCAGCAGGTTGGCAGCCTCAAAGCCGGTCTGGTAGCGCGGCGTTCCGACCGTAGTCACCGATGGCTTCATCCAGGCCGATGCCGGCAGGTCGTTGAAGCCGCAGATCGCCAGTTGTTCCGGCACCTTGATGCCGCGCCGCTGGCATTGGAAGATGGCGCCATGCGCCAGGTCGTCGTTGCAGCAGAAGATCGCATCCAGGCCCGGCATATTGGCCAGCATCCGGCCCAGCAGCTCGGCGCCGAGCGCGATGGTGGATGGATCGGGGCACATCAGCTCCAGCATCGGATCGGCCAGGCCCGCTTCCTCCATGGCCTTGCGGTAGCCATCGCCGCGTTTCAGGGTACGCTCGTCGAGCTGGGCGGCCATGTAGCCGATGCGCTTGCGGCCCTTGTCGATCAGGTAGCGCGTGATGGTGTAGCCGGCGTCCTCCTGCGAGAAGCCGACCGACAGCGCGCCCGGTTCCGAGGACAGGTCCATCATCGATACCACCGGCACGCGCGAAGTGGCCAGCATCTGCTGCACGCGCGGGCTGTGCGTCAGGCCGCATAGCAGGATGCCGTCCGGATTCGACTGCATGTACGTCGCCAGCAGCTTTTCTTCTTCCGCATCCGAATAGCGCGTGTTGCCGATCAGGATCTGGTAGTTGCACGGATCGAGCGCGTCCTGCACGCCTGCCAGCACGGCGGTAAACACCGTATTTGCCAGCGACGGCACCAGCACCACGATGACCTTCGATTGCGCCGAGGCCAGCGCGCGTGCGGCGCGGTTGGGCACATAGCCGAGGTCCTGCACCGCCTTCTCCACGCGTTCGCGCAGGATGGCCGATACCAGCTCCGGCTGATTGATGGCACGCGACGCTGTCATGGGCGCGACGCCGGCGCGGGCGGCTACATCGGACAGGGTGACTTTGCCGAGCGCGCGGCTCTTGGTGGAGGGGCTCTTGGTTGGGGGATTCTTGGTCATATTCCGATTATAACTATGTTAAGCTGCACGCCTCTTAAAATGGGGAGCAGCAATGAGCCGTACCGGCCGCCTGTTCCAGCTCATGGATGCCATGCGCGGCAGCCGCCGTCCGGTGACTGCGGCGGCACTGGCGGAAAAGCTGGGTGTATCCGAACGCACGATTTACCGCGACATGCAAACCCTGGCCGAACTCGGCGCACCGGTGGAAGGCTCGGCCGGCCTTGGCTACCTGCTGCGCAGCGGCTTCTTCCTGCCGCCGCTGATGTTCGACACCGATGAACTGGAAGCGCTGGTGCTCGGCGCGCGCTGGGTGCGCCGCCAGGGCGACCCGGCGCTGGCGCAGGCCGCGGCCAATGCGCTGGCCAAGATCGCCACCGCGACCCCGAAAGACCTGCGCGACGACATGGCCGACACCAGCCTGTGGGTGCCGCTGGTGCGCGACACGCCGGAGCATGATGAATTCGTGCAGCCCGCGCGTGAAGCGATCCGCCGCCATCACAAGATGCGCATCCACTACAAGGACGAAAACGGTTCTTCGTCCGAGCGCACGGTATGGCCCTTCGCGCTGGCCTTCTTCGAAGGACGCCGCATCCTGGCCGCCTGGTGCGAGATGCGCAAGGCGAACCGCCACTTCCGCATCGACCGTATCGCGCACGCCGAGGCACTTGCAGAACGCTACCCGGCGGCGCGCCACGAACTGCTCAAAGTCTGGCGCGAGGAAAACGCGATCAGCGAAGACTCCTGACAGGAACTGTCAGGAGGCCTTGGTTACGATAGGCGCATTCGATCAACCCACCAAGGAGTTTAACGATGCGCCTCTATCACAACCCACTGTCCTCCAACGCCCGCCGTGTATTGCTGACTGCAAGCCAGCTTGGCATCAAGCTCGATCAAGTGATCATCGACTTTGCCAGCGAAGGCGACCGCAAGCGCCTGGAAGAGGTGAACATCTGCGGCAAGGTGCCGGTACTGGAAGACGACGGCCTGCAACTGTGGGAATCCTGCGCCATCATGCAGTACCTGGCCGACAAGCACGGCGCAAGCGACCTGTACCCGACCGGCCTGAAAGAGCGCGCCGATATCAACCGCTGGATGTTCTTCGGCGCCCAGCACTTTGCACCGGCGATCGGCATCCTGACCTGGGAATACCTGTGGAAGAAACTGGTGACCGGCGAAGGCCCTGATCCGGTTGAGATTGCAAAAGGCGAACGGTTTGTGCATGAACATGCGGCCGTGCTCAACAAACACTTGGCCACGCGCCAATGGCTGAGCGGCGACAAGCTGACGCTGGCAGACTTTGCCGTGGCGGCCCCACTGATGTACGTCAGCCGCGCCAAAGTTCCCGTAGATCAATACCCGCATCTGCTAGCCTGGGCCGAACGCGTGCAGCAATTGCCGGCATGGCAGCAAACCGAGACCCCTTGGCCTTTTTAAGGTTTGTGTGAGTTGACGCACAGAGTGTGGCCAGTCCGGAACATAAGATGGAATCGTCTCTTTCAGGACATCCCTAGTTTTGGACTTGGCCCACTCCCCGGAGTGGGCATTTTTTTTGAGAGAGACGTCATGCATTCCATCCCCGTACTGAATTCCACCATCGCTTACCGCGAACTCGGCGAGCGCAGCTCGCGTGCTGTCATCTTCTTGCATGGCAATCCTACGCATTCCTTTATCTGGCGCGACATCATGCCGCATGTGGCTGCGAAAGCCTGGTGCCTGGCGCCGGACCTGATCGGCTTCGGCGCTTCCGGCAAGCCCGACATCGCCTACAGCTTCCTCGAACATGCCGCTTATCTCGAAGCCTTCCTGCAGCAGATGGAGATCGAGGAGTTCACGCTGGTTGGCCAGGACTGGGGCGGAGCCCTGGCCATTCACCTGGCCGCGCGCTATCCCACCAAGGTGCGCGGCGTCGCGCTGATGGAATTCGTGCGCCCGAGCCCAACGTGGGAAGACTTCCACCCGCTCGAACAGGCACGCGAACGTTTCAAGCTGATGCGCGCACCGGGCAGCGGCGAAGAATTCGTGCTGCAGCAGAATTTCTTCATCGAGCAGATGCTGCCGAAAGGTTCGTTGCGCCCGCTGACCGTTGAAGAGATGGATGCTTACCGCGCACCATTCCCAACGCCCGAATCGCGCAAGCCGATGCTGGCTTTCCCGCGCATGATGCCGATTGCCGGTGAACCGGCCGATGTGTACCAGTTGATCGAACACAATGAAGCGATCATGGCGACGGCCCAATATCCAAAGCTGATCCTGTTCAGCCCGAATGGCGTGCTGACCCCGCGCGCAGTCGCCGAACGATATGCTGCGAAGTTTGCAAACTGCAAGCTTGTCGAACTCGGCGAAGGCACGCACAACATCCAGGAAGACCACCCGGAAGTCATCGGCCGCGCTATAGCCGCGTGGCTGCCGTAATGAAAGCAATGTAAGCATCCAACAGTTGGCGCGCACCGCGCGGTGCGCGCTTGCCCTCGCCTGGCAGACTCAGTAGCATGGCATCATCAGACAAGGGGACAGATATGCGAGCATCTGCACTTCCCACGCCAGAGCAAGTCGACCGCTGGCAAGCCATGCGTCAAAAAGCCTTCAAGGCCGTACCTGATGGCGGGCGCACCATCACCTACCTTGGCAAGAAATTCCACGTTTATCCGAATACCTTCTGGCCCTTCCTCGACAGCCAGCCGCTGGTGCGCAACTTCCGCATCAAACCCGGCGAGAGCGTGCTCGATGTGGGCACCGGTTCGGGCGTGATTGCGATTTTCGCCTGCTACCAGGGCGCCTCGCGCGTGCTGGCGCTGGACGTCAACCCTGCCGCTATCCGCAGCGCGCGCCACAACCTGAAGGCGCACGGTTTTGAAAGCGTGATGGAGGTGCGCCGTTCCGACTTGTTCGAGAAAGTCGGCGATGAACAGTTCGACGTCATCACCGCCAACCTGCCGTTCCGCGACAAGCCGGCGCCGGACGTGGTGGCGCGTTCGCAGTGGGATACGGACTTCCGCACCAACACGCAATTCTTCGAACAGGCCGCGCGCTACCTGAAGCCTGGCGGCCGCATCTACTTCGCACATTCGAACTTCGGCGCGGTGGAAGAAGTGCGGCGCCTGGCCAGGCAGGCTGGCTTCAGCATCCGGCTGATGGCCCGCAGTGCGGCTGAACGCGACCAGGAGCGCCAGTTCTTTGCTTTCCTGATCAAGCCTGCAGCGAAACATGGACGGCCTGATTGACACCATCCGCCAGTTGCGGGCCGTGCCGCACGCGCCCTGGCGTGCACAGGTGAGGCGTGTCGCAGTCATCCTCACCAGCTCGCGTTCTGGATCGACCCTGTTCAAGTCGGTGCTGGCGCGCCATCCCGGCATCGCCAGCCTCGATGGCGAAGCGGAGCCCTTCCTGGCTTTGAGCGGCAATGGCTTCGGCTACGACCCCGCATGCGGCAGCGACGCCATCGCACGCCTGCGCAATGCCGACGCACTCGCCGACGAAATCTTTGACAGCCTGACCGTGCCGGAAGGGGGCATCGCGCCTTTGCCGGAATTGAAGGCACGCTGGCGCAAGCGCCTCCTGTTGCAGTTCCCTGCGCTGTTCGCGCAATCGCCGGCCCATGCCCAGATGGAGCGCGCACTCGACGAGGCATTGCTGTTCAGCCAGGCGGCCAATCCGCCGAGCGAGCAGGAATTGCAGCGCGCCGTGCTGGGAGCCGTGTTCTGGCGCGAACCATGGCGCTGCGATTACTACGACGGCGGCCAGGGACCTGGGGAACGTCGCCCGTTCGGCGAAGCGGCGAAGATCGAAGAGCCGCCCTTCGTGTCGCCGGCCATGCATGCAAGGCATTTCACCGAGGACGATGCTGCGAACAAGGTTCTGCTGTTCAAGACGCCGTCCGATGCGTACCGCTCCGGCTTCTATGAAGAGCTGTTCCCGCAAGCGCAGGTGCGCTACCTGCACCTGGTGCGCAGCGTTGCTGCATGCGTCAATGGCCTGATCGACGGCTGGCTGTCCCCGGTGGGCTTCCATGCCCACGATATGCAGAAGCATGGCGTGACGCTGGCGATTGGCGGCTATTCGGAACAATGCGTGGGCGGCGAGCGCTGGTGGAAATTCGACTTGCCGCCGAACTGGCGCAGCTATATCAATGCGCCGCTGGAGGAGGTATGCCTGAACCAGTGGCTGTCCTGCCACCGTCATATCATCGATAGCGGAGTGGCCGCGCTGCCGGTGCGCTTCGAGTCCTTCCTGGCCGACCCGGCGGGCGTACTGGAGCGAACCTGTGAATGGCTTGGCCTGCCGCCCATGCCGCAGCCGCCGGAGCTGCCTGTGACGATGGCCACCGAGGCTCCCGCGCCGGGCCGCTGGCGCAAGCGCAGCAGCCAGCTGCTGCCGTTGGCGCAGCGGACGGAGGTGGCCGACATGATGCACGCGCTGGGCTATGGCGCGGCGCCGGAGCAGTGGCAATGATCCGCCGCCTGCTGGTACCTTACCTGATGGGCAAGCGCCGCGACGGCTTGCAGCGTGTGCAGATAATCGACCCGCACCCTTGGGCGGTGTTGCAGTCGCCGCAATCGACCGCCACCGAACTGGTGGACAAGGATGAACAGATGCGCAGCATGGGCCGCGTGTACGCCGTGCTGGCAGAGCATGTTGAAGCAGCGGTGGCAGCGGGCGAGCTTCCGGTCAGCATCTCCGGCGACTGCGTATCGACCATGGGCGTGATGGCGGGCCTGCAGCGCGCCGGCCGCGAACCGCAGCGCATGCTCTGGCTCGACGCGCATGGCGATTTCCATACCTGGGCCACCACTCATACGCAGTACCTGGGCGGCATGCCGCTGGCGATGCTGGTCGGCCGCCAGGACCGGCGCCAGAATCGGCGCGACAGCATCACCGCGCTGCGGGACGCGGTCGGCATGCGTCCTTATCCGGAAGAGTTGGTGCTGCTGTCCGACGCGCGCGACCTCGATCCCGGCGAAGACGTGGCATTGGCGCGATCGGCCATCGTGCGCTGCACGCTGGACCAGGTGCTGGGCAACCTGTCGACGCATGAAACACTCTACGTGCATTTCGATACCGATGTGCTGGACGAGGCCCAGCGCATGCCGGCGCTCAAATACCATGTGCCTGCGGGGCCGAGAGTGGAAGAGATGGCGGAACTGTTCCGCTGCCTGCGCGACTATCCCTTGGTGGCCGTATCGGTATCGGCGTGGCACTCGGAACTGGATGCCGGCGACCAGGCGGCCCGCATCTGCCTCGAACTGCTGGACGAACTGTTGCCCGGCGCGCGCAGTACGCCGCGCGAGCGTAATTCAGCCAGCACCAGTTCGACGCAGTCGGCCAAGCCGGCGCGGGCGGTATCGAGCGACAGTTCAGGCGCCAGTGGAGCTTCATAAGGAGCGGAGATGCCGGTGAACAGGGGCACTTCGCCCGCACGTGCGCGGCGATACAGGCCTTTGACGTCGCGCTGCTCGCAAACTTCCAGCGGACACTTGCACCAGGCCTCGATGAAGTCTCCATTGGCCTGCATGGCGCGTACGCGGGCCCGGTCGGCGCTTAGCGGGGAGATGAATGCGGCCAGAACGATGATGCCGGTGTCGGCGAACAGGCGGGCAGTTTCACCGGCACGGCGCAGGTTTTCGCTGCGGTCTTCAGGAGAAAAGCCAAGGTCGGCGCACAGGCCCTGGCGCAGGCTGTCTCCGTCCAGCAGCACGGCCTGGCAGCCGGCGTGGAACAAGCGCCTTTCGACGGCACGCGCCAGCGTTGTCTTGCCGGCGCCGGACAAGCCTGTGAACCAGACCACCGCGCCGCGATGGCCATGCATTTCCTCGCGCTCGCGGCGCGATACTTGGAAGGAGTCCATGATGCGACTATATACGCGATGCAGGAGGCCAGCATGCGCACGGTATTGATCGTAGGTGCGGGCTTTTCCGGTGTGGCGTGCGCGATACAGATGCTGCGCCTTGCAGAAAGGCAGCCAGTGCGGGTGCTGCTCCTCAATCGCAGCGGGCGGCTGGCACGCGGCATGGCGTACGGAACACATAGCCCGCAGCACCTGCTCAACGTGGTGGCGGCGAATATGAGCGTGCTGCCCGATGATCCGGAACACTTCGTGCACTATGCGGGGATGCGCGACAGCCGGGTGACCGGCAGCTCGTTCGTCGCGCGCAGCGTGTACGGCGACTACCTGGAGTGGGCGCTGCGCCAGGCGCAGGAGAATGCACCGCGCCACGCCTCCCTCGATTGCATCAGCGGTAGCGTATGCAAGCTGCAGGCGCCGCCGGGCGGCGGCCTGGCGGCCGAACTGGAAGACGGCCGCTGCATCGCGGCGGACCGGGTGGTGCTGGCTTTCGGCCATCTCCCCGCACCACCGCCGGAGGTGGCGCAGGGCGGCCTGGCCGGCAATGCGCGCTACGTGGCGGACCCGTGGCGCGGTGACTTGCTGTCCACAATCGGCGAGCATGAGCCGGTGCTGTTGCTGGGTAGCGGCCTCACTGCCGTTGATATCGCGCTGCAGCTGCTGCGCCGCAAACCAGCGCACCGCGTGCACGCGCTGTCGCGCCATGGGCTGCTGCCGCAGCCTTACAAAGCGCCATCCGGGCACCTGGCAGGCCGCGCCCTGCTGCGCGACGCGGCGCCGACTGTCCGCGCAACCATGCGCGCGTTCATGCAGCAGGTGGAACGCCTGGAAGATACGGGCCTGGACTGGCACGATGCGCTGGCGGCCGTGCGCCATCAGGCTGCAGATATCTGGCAAGCCTGGCCCGCGGCCGAGCGCCGGCGCTTCCTGCGCCATGTGCGGCCCTATTGGGACGTGCACCGGCACCAGCTGCCGCCAACGGTACAGCAGGAATTGTCGGCGGCGCTGGAGCGCGGCGCGCTGCGGGTGACGGCGGGGCGGGTGCTGGCCATACGGGACGAGGCTGAACTGGCGGTGCTGGAGGTGCAGCCGCGCGGCGGCGAGGAACGGATTGAGCTGCGCGCGGGCCGCATCATCAATTGCACGGGTAGTTGCGCCAGCCCGCGCCGCGCCGCCGTGCCGCTGGTGCAGCAGCTATTGGCGGATGGCTTGATGCGGGCCGATGCACTCGGCCTTGGCGTCGAGACAGGCGCCGACTGCGCCGTGCTCGGGGCGGATGGCAGGCCGACGCCGGGCCTTTACTACATCGGCCCCTGGCTCCGTGCCGGCTTTTGGGAAGCGACAGCGGTGCCGGAACTGCGCCGGTTTGCCGCCACCATCGCCCGCGCCTGCATGTAAATCGACAAGAAATGTCCGATTGCCGGACCTGACCCCGACTTTAATCAGTGAAGCAGGGCGGCGGTGAGGGATTTCACTTCTTCCGCCGACTCTTCCATGATGGTGGCCAGCGTGCCGTCGCCGACTGCGAAGTCGATGGTGCTGGCGGCGGCGACCGAGGTCGCGCCCGGGCGGGCGTGCAGCGGCGAGGCGATCGGGGACAGGTCGTTGGCCAGCAGCAGCGTGTCGCCCAGGTTCTCCGGCGGCAGGGCGCGCATGCCTTCCCACATCGCTTCGACGGCCTTCATCACATTGTCGGGGATCATCAGCTTTTGCAGTACGCCGCGGCCGATCGGCACTTCGCCGTGCGTGGTCCATTCTTCCGGATCGCCTTCCATCGCTTCCGGATAGGCTTCGGCTTGCGACAGCATGTAGAAGCCGCCCACTTCGTGCACGATGCCGGCAAACATGGCGGTGTCGGGATCGACGTGGGACACGCGCCGTGCAATCACCTGCGCCAGCGCTGCCACGTGGGCGGTGTGTTCCCACAGCTGGTTGGCCTTGGCCTTGAGCAGGGGATTGCGGATCTTGGTGCCGAGCTGGCGCACGATCACCGAGGTCACCAGCGACTGCAGGGTGCGCACGCCAAGGCGCTGCACCGCTGTCTTCACGCTGGAAATCTCCATGCCGGAACGGTTGTAGGCCACCGAGTTGGCAATGGCCACCGTGCGCGCCGCCAGCAGCGGGTCGGCCTGCACCAGCTTGGCGGCCAGGTCGATGTGGCAGTTGTCATCGTTCAGCGCGCGCTGAAGCTTGATCGACGCGTCGATATTGGTGGGGAAAGTGAGCTCACCGCGGCCGGCTTGGGCTGCAATTGCTTTGAAGGCTTCCAGTCTGTCCATGCCAAAAATTATAAGCAGAAATTGCCCTGCGGAACTAGGACAGGGTGGTTATTTTGATGAATTTTTCCGCAAGCCGGGCCAGTCCCCATTGAAACTGGCTATGCGCCCGGCTTAGCCTTCACCGAAGATGGCGTCGCACCCTTCCACGGTGCCTTCGACATCTCCCAGCTCGTCGACCAGTTCCAGGTCTTCGAGTTCTTCCACGGCATTGGTAAAGCTGTTGTGCTTGGTGGCGCCGATCAGGCGGTAGATGTCACCGTCTTCATTGCGGATGCCAATCAGCAGTTTTTCCTTGCGCACCAGCTCGGCACTGGTGTTTTCCAGCAGCAGGTTGCCGGTGATTTGCTTGTCGAACTTGGCTGGCTTGATGCCGTCCAGCAGGGTAGTCTTTAACATTCTTTTCGTTCTTTATAGTGGTGTACCAGCACTGATCGTGGCCTTCAGCCCGGCCAGGGTGCGTTCCAGGGCTTCATAATCGGCGTCGCTATAGTCGGAAAACAACTGTACGCCTTTAGCGACAATAACAGGAAACACCTCGGCGAAGAGCTGCTCGCCCGCCGGCGTCAGGCGCACGAAGAACGAGCGCTTGTCGTCGGCATTGCGTTCCCGTTCCACCAGGCCCTTCTGTTCCAGGCGTTCGATGACGCCGGTCAGGGTGCCCTTGGTGATCAGGGTGCGTTCGCCCAGCTCCTTGTAGCTCATGCCCGCGGTGTTGCCCAATGTGGCAATGATATCGAATTGTGCGTGAGTGAGGCCAAGCTG
>Ga0055526_1001369_pt1 | contig 17467 bp, 15 predicted proteins | sample AraplaCol_mMF_r2_FD_55013 | JGI IMG/M metagenome (GOLD analysis project Ga0055526, IMG submission 55013) | Arabidopsis root microbial communities from North Carolina, USA - plate scrape MF_Col_mMF_r2 | ecosystem: Host-associated > Plants > Roots > Endosphere | place: USA: North Carolina... | reverse complement strand
CGCCAGATTGTCGAAACGCCGGTCGAGCGGCGAGCCGTTCCGGCAGACCCGGTGGTTCATCTGGTAGAGGCCGGTATAGAGCGTGGCCCGCGCCGGCGAACAGGGAGCGGCACCGGCATAATGCCGCCGGAAGAGCGTCCCGTCTTTAGCCAGGGCATCGACATTGGGCGTCCTGACGCAGGCGTGCCCCACAGAAGAGAGACAATCGCCGCGCCATTGGTCCGCAGTGATGACGAGAACGTTGGGCTTTGAGCCGCGTTCAGTGATGGTTTGATCGCGCATGCCAGTTCCAGGCCGACTGGATGATCCGCGAGAGATCATATTGCGGCACCCAGCCCAACACGTCCCGCGCCTTGTCGTTATTGGCAACCAGCGTATGCGAATCGCCCTCACGACGACCGATATACTCGACCGGGAACGGCTTTCGGGAGACGTCTTCGATGGCGCCGAGCAGTTCCTTCACCGTTGTGCCGGTGCCCGTGCCAAGATTGAGCGCGACGGATTCACCGCCATCAAGCAGATATTGGACGGCGCGCACATGTGCGTCCGCAAGATCGAGAACATGGATATAGTCGCGCACGCAGGTGCCGTCGCGCGTCTCGTAATCGCTGCCGAAAACCTTGAACCCCTGGCGACGGCCGAGCGCTGCATCGATCGCCAGCGGGATCGCATGCGTTTCCGGCTGGTGCCATTCGCCGATCCGGCCTTCGAAATCGGCACCGGCGGCATTGAAATAACGCAGCACGACGGAGCGAAGGCTCTTGTACTGGTCGTAATCGGCAAGCGCTTGCTCGACGATATATTTGGTACGGCCGTAGGGATTGATCGGCACCTGGCGATGCGTCTCATCGAGCGGCACGCTCTGCGGCAGACCATAGGTCGCGCAGGTGGACGAGAAGACGAAGGCATTGATGCCGGCGGCCTGCGCCGCCGACAACAGCGTCAGCGTGCCGATGACATTATTCTCATAGAACGACACCGGATCCTTGACCGATTCGCCGACTTCGATCAGCGCCGCGAAATGCAGGATTGCCGACGGCTTATGCTTTGCCAGCACCTCATCGAGACGGGCCCTATCGCGAATATCGCCCTCTTCCGCCGGTCCCCATTTGACGAATTCGCGATGGCCGTTGGAAAAATTATCGAAGACGACGGGCTTGTAACCCTTGTTCGCCAGATCAAGACACGTATGCGAGCCAATATATCCCGCACCGCCGACGACGAGTACCGTTTCACCTGCCATGCATCTCACCTTTTGCAAGCCACAGATGCGCGGACCTTAGCCAAGTTACACGTCAGTAAAAAGTTATCTCGGTTACATATCTGCAAAAATAAGAAGATTAGAGGCGGCTTGTATATGAAAATGCACGTGTTTACAGGGCGATTGCATGGCCGGCCCCGTCGAAAAGATGCAGTTCATTCCTGTCGAACTGCAGGCTGATGGCCTCGCCGACGGTGAGCCGGGCATTTCCGGCAAGCCGCACCGTTACCAGCGCACCGTCGGAAAGGGCGACATAGGCGTAAGTATCCGAGCCCAGTCGCTCCACCACGTCCACCTTGCCGTCGAGATTACCCTGGCCGACAGCGGTCACGGTAATGTCTTCCGGCCGTACGCCAAGCTTGGCTGCATTGGCGGGCGCCGAAGCGAGGTCGAGGCGCCCCGAACTGGCCACGCGTAGTCCGCCATTCACGCGTTCCGCGTCGAAGACGTTCATCTTCGGCGAGCCGAGAAATTGCGCGACGAAAAGATTGGCCGGCTTCTCGTAAAGATCGATCGGCGAGCCGATCTGCTGGATTTCACCGTCTTTCAAGACCACGATCTTGTCGGCAAGCGTCATCGCCTCGACCTGGTCATGGGTGACGTAAATCATCGTCGCTTTCAGCCGCTGGTGCAGCTTGGCGATCTCGATGCGCATTTCCGCGCGGAGTGCCGCATCGAGATTCGATAGCGGCTCGTCGAACAGGAAGGCGACGGGATCGCGCACGATGGCACGGCCGATCGCCACGCGCTGCCGCTGCCCGCCGGAAAGCTCCTTCGGTTTGCGGTCGAGATACGGTTCGAGCCTCAGCGACGCCGCCGCCGCCTGCACGCGCCGCGCAATCTCCGCCTTCGGCGTGCGCGCCACCTCCAGCCCGAAGGCCATATTGGCGCGCACGGTCTTGTGCGGATAGAGAGCATAGGACTGAAAGACCATGGACAGGCTGCGGTCTGCCGGGCCGAGCTCCGTAACATCCTCGCCGTCGATCAGGATTTGGCCGGAGGTGGCCTCCTCCAGACCGGCGACGAGGCGCAGCAGCGTTGACTTGCCGCTGCCCGACGGACCGACGAAAACGACGAATTCGCCGTCTTCTATATGGAGGTCCAGTCCGCCGATGATGTCGAGTGCACCAAAGGATTTGCGGATCTTGCGAAGTTCAATGACGGCCATGTGCCAGTCTCCTCACGCCTTGACGCCGCCGGCGCCGAGGCCGCCTTGCCAGAAGCGTTGCATGACGATGAATGCGATGATGACGGGAACGATGCTGATGAGTGCGCCGGCCAGTACCAGCGTGAAAAGAGCCGCCCCGCCGCCCGANCCGACGGTCGCCGTCGCGTACCATTGCGCGAGCCCCACCGTGACNGGGAAATATTCGGCCGAACTCAGCACCACGAGCGGCAGGAAGTAGTTGTTCCAGGTCGCCACGAAAGAGAGGATCAGCACNGTGGCAAAGCCCGGCATCAGNAGCCTGAGCGTCAGCGCCGAGAAGATATGGAATTCACCAGCNCCATCGACTCGACCGGCATCGATCAGCTCATTCGGAATGGCATCGTCGGCATAGACCCGCATGAGGAAGACGCCCGGGGGATAGACCAGCGACGGCAGGATGACCGCCCACGGCGTATTGACCATGCCGACCTTGGACATCAGCAGGAAGAGCGGCACGACCAGCGCCGTCTGCGGGATCATGACGGCGCCGAGGATGATCGCAAAGATCAGGCGCTTGCCGCGAAAGTCATATTTTGCCAGCGCATAGCCGGCCATGGTTGAAAACAGTGCCGCGCCGATACCGGCAACCGTTGCATAGAAAACGGTATTGAGCAGCCACCGGGCAAAGATGCCACCCTGATAGGAAAAGACCTGGCGGATATTCTCGAAAAGCCGGAAGTCGCCCGAGAACCACAGCCCGAAGGTGGTAAAGAGGTCGTTGTTCGATTTGGACGCCGCCACCAGGACGTAAAACAGCGGCAGCGCCGTATAAAGCCAGATCACGGCGAGGATTGCCGTCAACGTCCAGCGATTGCGGCGAAAGGCGGAAGAGCGTTTCGATTTGCCGACGATGGTCATTTGCGGCCTCCGCGGTTGACGATCAGCATGAAGGCATAGGAGATCACCGCCGTGACGCCGCCGAGCACAAAGGAAACCGCAGCCGAATAGTTGTACTGCTGGTTGGTAAAGGCGAGCGTGTAGGCGTAGTAGTTCGGCGTAAAGGCATTGTTGATGACAGTGGGCGCCAGATTGCGCAGCAAATAGGGCTCGGAGAAGAGCTGCAGCGAGCCGATGATCGAGAAGATGATGGTGACGACGACCATCGGAGCGATCAGCGGCAATTTCACCCGCATCGCATAGGTAAAGCTGTTCGCCCCGTCCATGGAGGCGGCCTCTTCGAGATCGGCCGGAATGGCCTGCAGGGCGGCGTAGTAGATGATCATCTGATAGCCGGTATATTCCCAGTTCGCGATATTGGCGATCGACGGCAATATCGTGCTCGGCCCGAGGAAATTCGGCGGCGGCAGACCGATGGCCGTGGCAAGCTGTGTGAACGGTCCAAACGACGGGCCGTAGAGATAGCCCCAGATCAACGTCGCGATAACGGCCGGCACGGCATAGGGAATGAAGAAGCTGATGCGGAAAAAACTCTTCGCATAAACCGTGCCGCTATCGAGAATGAGAGCGATAAGTAGCGCCGCTGCCACCATGCCGGGGATCTGGATCAGCGCAAATTTCACCAGCACGATGACGCCCTGCCAGAATTTGGGATCGCCGAGCGCGCGCACGAAATTCTCCGCGCCGACGAATTTCGTCCCGGCAACCACTGTTGTCTTGTAGATTGCCAGCGTGAAGGCATAGGCCATCGGCGCGATCAGGAAGGCGATGAAAAGCAGTGCGAAAGGCGCGAGGAAGAGATAGGGCGCAATTCCCTTGCTCACCCGGTATCGCCGCTTGCGGCTTTTCAAACCGGCCATGTATCCGTCTCCGGCAGTTCAATGCGAAATGCGCCGGCGTGGCGCGCGTGATGCAAAAGGATGCGGGAAGAAAATCCCGCATCCCCGCGGCTCATCCTTGGGAGACGGTGTAGCCCTGGTCGGAGCAATAGGCGCTGACCCCTTCCTGCAGGCGATCGAAGGCATCGCTGAGCGAGCCCTTGCCGCCGATGGAGGCCGAGAATTCCTGCTGCACCTGGGCAGCGAGATAATCCTGGAACGGCGCATACTGGAACGAAGAGTCGACGTGTTTGGCGCTTTCGGCGAAGACCTCGTTGACGGCCTGGCCGCCATAGAGATCGTACTTGTGGCCCATCAGCTCCTGATCGGAGGTAAGCTCCTTCAGAACCGGGAAGAGGAACTGCTTGGTCGTCCACATGCGCGCCACTTCCGGATTGCTGCCGAGGAAGACCGCAAGCTGCGTGGCTTCCTTCGGATGCTTGGTCGTGTTGAAGACGGCGAAGGTGGATCCGCCGAGATTGGCGGAGACATATTTGCCCTCTTCCCACTGCGGAAGCGGCGCTGCGCGCCAGTGGCCGTTGCTCTTCTTGGCAAACTGCGGAATGAAGACGGCGCCCCAGGCACCCGTCATCCACGAGGCATAGGTGCCTTCATCGAGCCCGGTGAACCAGTCGGTCGTCCAGACCGGCGTCTTGACGCCGACGGCGTCGGCATCGATCAGGTCCTGCCAGAAGACGGCCCATTTCTTGGCGATCGCATCGTTGAGGTTCAGCTTGAGATCCGTGCCCTTGAGCTCGAAGGGCTTCCAGCCGGCCTGCGCGAGAAGTGCAATCACCCAGCCGCCGTCTGCCGTGCCGCCGAAATTGGTAAGGTAAGTACCGGGCGCGGCCTTGGAGAGCGCCTTGGAGTTGGCGGAAAATTCGGCCCAGGTCTTCGGAACCGCAATCTTGTGCTGGTCAAGCACGTCGGCACGGTAAAGAATACCCATCGGGCCGGAGTCCCACGGAATACCATAGACGGCATCGCCATCCGAAGCAGAAGCCCAAGTCCAGTCGATGAACTTGTCCTTGACCTCGTTGGCGCCATGCTGGCCCATATCAAGCAGCGCCTGCAGCTGGCGGAAACCCGGAATGTTCGTGAATTCGACCTGGCCGACATCGGGCAGGCCGCTGCCGGCCTGGATAGCGTTGCGCAGTTTCACATATTCATCCGGGCCCTGGCCGGCATTCTCGAGCTTCACGCTGATATTCGGGAAGGCCTTGGTGAAGAGGTCGATCTCGCTCTGCGTGTTGGGCGTCCAGGCCCAAATGGTCAGCTCCACCTTCTCCTGCGCGCTCGCAATCGAGCCGAAGCCGGACATGGCGGCAGCCGTAGCACCGGCGCCGGCAGCTTGCAGAAGCTGGCGGCGACTGATCATCGCCTGAATGAATTCGCGTTTCATGTCGTTTGTCATGGAACTCCTCCTCCCGAAACCGACGGCACTGGACTGAGCGCAAACGCAATGCGCGGCCGCGGGACCGTCCTTCTACAGGGTCGCAATTCTGCATGCGCAATTTGCGTTGTCAATTGCGCAAATTTCAGTTTTGTGCAAATTTGATTGCGCAATACATCGCCTCTTGCGCTGCGATAAGCTGCGGAGAGCTATTGAAAATGCGTGGCAAAGGGTGGATTTGTCGCGGGAATCCTCGTTTGATCGAAGGGTTCAGGAGGACAGGTAGTGAAGAAATCAGGTAAGCCCGACGCGAACCAAATTGCGATCGCAAAAGCAGCGGGCGTTTCCGTCAGCACGGTTTCGCGCGCACTGTCCGATGCGCGAGGCATCAGCGACGAGCGCCGCATGCAAATCCGCAAACTTGCGCAGGATGCCGGTTATCTCGGACGCGGACGCCAGCCGGCCGCGCAAATGCGCCACCTGCGCGCCTATGTGACGGGAAGCCTTGCCACGGGCGGCCTTGCGCCCTTCTACGAAGCTGTCATCGCCGGCCTGAAGAGCAGCGCCCGCGACGGCGGCTTCACGCTCTCCATCCGCATGGTGGACGAGACCTCCCTTGGTCCAGAGCGCATGCTGCGCGACCAGGAGAATGAAGAAGCGAACATGACGATCTTTGTAGGCATCGACCTCTCCGAAAATCTTGCATCGCATTTCCTCGATGGCACGCGCCACGCCGTGCTGGTCAATGGTTATGATCCCGCCATGCGCTTTGACTGCGTGGCGCCCAACAATTTCTTTGGAGCTGAACTCGCAGGCCGCACCCTGCTAAACGCGGGTCACCGGAATCTTCTTTATATCCATGATCATACGCGCTGGACGACGACCCAGCGCCGCCGCGGTTTCTATTCAGCGCTGGANGCCTGTCCCGATGCGGTCTCTACGGCAATCAGCGTTGCTGGCGGCACCGATGCCGAATTGCTGGCTGAGGTGGAGAAGCGTGCCCGCGGCGAAGCCGGTTGGACGAGCGTTTTCTGCGCCAACGATATGGGTGCTTTCCGTCTCATGAACGCCCTCGGGGCGGCCGGCATTCCCGTGCCGGAAAAGATCTCCGTCATTGGTTTCGACGACCTTCCCTATGCCGCGCTCATGCATCCAAGGCTGACGACAATGCGCGTCGACTGTGCCGAGATGGCCCGGCAGGCCATCGGCCTTGTACAGCGGCGGCTTGCAGATCCCAGTGCCACGCCCCTGCAGATCGAATGCGGCGTCAGCCTGCAGCGCGGTGAGACCGTTGCGCAAATTGCGCAAACTTGAGAAAAATGCGTAATTAGCTTGCGTAACTTGCGCATCCATGCGATCTGATGCGAGAGGCGGCTTGACCGCTCCGGTACTGCGCGAAGTTCTTCTTGGCGCAAGGGAGAGTGCAATTGCTTCAGGATGCTTCGATCGCAGAGAAAGCCCGCCCCGCCCTTGCTTTCGCCTTCGGACCCTTTGGCATTGAAAAGCTCTTTGCCACTGCTGATACTGCCAGGCTGAAGCAGGCCTGCCGAATGCCGGGCGAATTGCCGATCCGCGATTTCTCTACCGCTGCAGCAAGGCAGATTCTCGCGGATACGGAGATCCTCGTAACCGGTTGGGGCTGCCCGATGATCGATGCAGCGGTCCTCGACACTGCACCCAAACTGCGGCTGATCGCTCATGCGGCCGGGTCGGTTAAGCATTTCGTCGCGCCGGAAGTTTTCGAGCGTGGCGTGTTCGTTACCAATGCTGCGGATGCGAATGCCGTTCCTGTCGCCGAATTTACACTTGCCGCCATTCTTTTTGCGAACAAGCAGGTTTTCCGGTTTCGCCGGGACTATACGTCGAAGCGCAGCTTCATCGGCGTTTCCCAGCAGTATGACGGCGACGCCGGCAATTGGGAAAAGCGTGTCGGCATCATCGGCGCCTCGCGCATCGGCCGTCGTGTCATTGAGCTTCTGCGACCGTTCGGCATCGAAATCCTGCTGCACGATCCNTTGGTCGATGCGTCAGAGGCGCGCCGCATGGGCGCAACGCTTGTTCCTCTCGACGAACTGATGAAAAGCTGCGACACGATTTCCATCCACGCGCCGTTGCTTGCATCCACCCGCGGCATGATCGACGCCGGCATGCTAGCCCGGATGCCCGACGGCGCAACGCTGATCAACACCGCCCGTGGCGGCATTGTCGATAGCGCAGCACTGGAGGCCGAACTCGTCAGTGGCCGGCTCTGGGCAATTCTCGATGTGACGGAGCCGGAAACACCGCCAGTCGATTCCCCTCTTTATACGCTGGAGAATGTATTGATGACGCCACATATTGCTGGCGCCATCGGATGCGAGCGCCATCGTCTTGGCCGCCTCGTGGTCGAAGAGATAGAACGCTATCTGGCCGGCGAGCCGTTGCGCCATAGTGTTACCATCGAAGGTCTGCTGCATCAGGCCTAGAGCAATTCCGGTGAAAGCAGGCAGCGGTCTTACTTCCGGAATTGCGTGAAGACAAAGAGATAGAGAATTTTCGTAGTTCAAAGAAAAAAACGGAAACGCTCTGAAGGAGGAAGGATGAAGAAGGCGATCATCGTCTGGGGCGGCTGGGCAGGCCATGAGCCGGAACCATGCGCCAATATCGTCGGCGAGTTGCTGCGTGAAGACGGCTTTGCGGTCGAGATCACCAATGATCTCGACATCTTCGGCTCTCCGCAGCTTGAAAAAGCCGACCTTTTAGTCCCTGTCATCACCGGCGAGACGCTGGAAAAACCGCATGCCAATGCGCTCGTTGAAGCGGTACGTGGCGGGCTTGGCCTCGGCGGCCATCATGGCTGCCTTGCCACTTCCTTCAAGGAAAGCGCCCCTTTCCGCTACGTCTCAGGCGTCACCTGGGTCGCCCATCCCGGCAATATCATCGACTTCCGGATCGCGGTGACGCGGCAGGACGATCCGCTGATGGAAGGTATCCCGGATTTCGACTACCGCTCGGAGCAATATTACCTGCACTACGATCCTTCGGTCGAAATCCTCGCCACCACGACCTTTACCGGCCAGTACGATCCGGCCGCGCGCAATATCGCGATGCCGGTAGTCTTCAAGCGGCACTTCGGCGAGGGCCGCATCTTCTATTCGGCACTCGGCCATGTCGCCGCCGAATTCAACCATCCCTACATGCCTCTCATTCTCCGGCGCGGCCTCAGTTGGGCCGCCCGACAGTAGTCGCCCATCAGCAGTCCCATTCAGCAATCGAGGACAAAGTCATGACCGTCCAATATCGCTTCATCGCGCCGCGCCTAGACGATCCGCGCCTTCTGCAGGACCGCCGCTATTCCATGCTGATCGATGGCAGGAGCGTTCCCGCCCAGTCAGGAGAGACGATCAACCGCGAAAGTCCTGCTCACCCCGGCCATATCGTCGGCGCCATTCCGAAAGGTTCGCGTGCCGACGCCGAGGCTGCAATTGCGGCTGCCCGCAACGCCTTCGACAATGGCCCCTGGCCGAAAATGACCGGTGGCGAGCGTGCCCGCATCATGCGCCGTGTCGCCGATCTCATCGAAGCGAACATCGAGGAGCTTGCCACCATCGAGGCGCTGGAGGTCGGCAAGGCAATCAACCAGGCGCGCGGCGAAATGGGCTTTTCCGCGTCGCTCTGGCATTATGCCGCCGGCCATGCACAGGGCCTCGAAGGCGAAACGCATAATGATATGGGTGCCAATACGCTCGGTCTCGTGCTGCGCGAGCCAGCCGGCGTCGTCGGCATCATAACGCCCTGGAATTTCCCGCTGTTGATCGGCTCCGAGCGCATTCCTTGGGCGATCGGCGCAGGCTGCACCGTCGTCATCAAACCCAGCGAATTCACCTCGGGCTCGACCATCCGCCTCGCAGAACTTGCCCGCGAGGCTGGCTTGCCGGACGGTGTGCTGAATGTCGTAACAGGCTATGGCGCCGATGTCGGCCAGATCTTCGCCGAGCATCCCGATGTCGACATGGTCACCTTCACCGGTTCGCAGCGCGTCGGCCGCATCATCGGCGCGATTGCCGGCCAGAACATCAAAAGGGTCGGCCTGGAACTCGGCGGCAAAGGCCCGCAGGTTGTCTTCGCCGATGCCGATCTCGATGCCGCCGCCGCGAAGATTTCAGGCGGCGCCTTTCATTGCTCGGGTCAGGTCTGCATTGCCGGTAGTCGCCTGATTGTTCACGAGTCTGTCGCCGACAAGCTTCTGGAAAAGGTCGAGGCTCTGGCGGCAAGCATCGTCACCGGTGATCCGCTCGACGATTCCAGCACCGTCGGCGCGCTGATCCACAAAGCCCATCTCGAGAAGGTCTCCGGCTACGTGGCCGCAGGCAAGGCGGATGGTGCACAGATCTATAGCGGTGGCACCATTCTCGGCGAAGGCGGCGCTTTCTACGCGCCGACGATCTTCACCGGCGTGAAACCGGATATGTCGATTGCTCGTGAGGAGATCTTCGGCCCGGTTCTTGCCAGCTTCCGCTTCAAGGATCCCGAAGAGGCAATCCGCTTGGCCAATGATACACCTTTCGGCCTTTCAGCCTGCGTCTGGTCGAGCAATCTATCGACTGCCCTGCAGGCGATCCGCCGCATCAAGGCCGGCCGTACCTGGATCAACGGCATGGGCGACGGCACGCCGCAAATGCCGATCGGCGGCTACAAGCAAAGCGGGATCGGCCGCGAGCTCGGTCGTCATGGTTTCGATGAATATTCGGAGCTGAAGAACGTTCACATCACGCTTGCGGATAGCCTGGCGCAATAATGCAAAAGCCGCCGGCCTGATGGTCGGCGGCTTATACAAGCTCGCATGGAAATGGCTTTTGCCGCGTGGCCAGATTCAACCTAGCGGCCTGCCGTCTTGCGCCGGCTGCTCTGATTATCCTGTGCCTCGGCCTCGTCATAGGTCCGCATCAAGCGTCCGGCTGCCTTCAGTTTTTCGATGAGATCACTGCCGTCGGCAGAAGCCTTGGTAGCTTCGAGCTGTTCGAACTCCCTGAGCGCCTGTGCCCAATGGCTCTCGCCCCGACCGTGCGGCCGGCCTTCTTCTTCCCAGATGGCATATGCCCGCTGGTTGACCCAATCATCCCGATTACGATTCATTTCAAAACCCCAGCCAGTAAATATGTTCACGCAATGCCAATGGAAATAAAATTGACAGCCCGGACTTTAGGAGTCGTTACTGAGGGATGTAATATTGCAGGATAAATTGCGTCGGAAAGAGTAGTTTTTCAGTGGCTATAGTTAAAAGGGCGGAAACGTTTGTCCGCCCTTTTCCGTTCAAACAGCAACAGATTCTTCAGCCGCTTCGCCGGCTTTGCCGACACCTCGTCCCATGAAAGTGAAAATGACGATTGCCGTCAGAACCGTGATGCCGGTTAGAAACCACAGAAGCAGGCCGAAAGCATCATTATAGGCATGGATGAGTTCCAGTTCGCCCATTCCGGAAAGAGCCTGGCCCGCACCCTTGAGATCGCCCGTCACCAGGCGCTGTGCCGCCACGATCGCTTCATGGCTTGTTCCAAGATAGGACTGCGTCAGCGCGGAGAGGACCGCACTCACGATGGCGAGCGCCACTCCTTCACCGGCGACGCGGGTCGTGCTGAAGATCCCGGTTGCCATGCCGGCACGCTCCTTCGGTACGACACTGACGGCAAGCCCGTCCATGAGGCCCCAGGGCAGGCTGATGCCGATACCGATCGTCAGCAACGGTGCAACAAGCGCCACATGGTCCGAACCGACGGGGATCTGGGCGAGCCAGAAGAGACCGGCAGCCGAGACGACGAGACCGGCGCTGCAGATCGTTGCCGCCGGCAACCACCGGGTCAGCAACCCGGCCGCGATCGGCAGGATGAGAAGCGGGCCGGAAAGCGCGATCATCATCTGTCCCCCAGCAACCGCACTCAAACGCTCGATACCGACGAAACGCACCGGCAGCAGGATCAAGAGAACAACGAACGCATAGGCTGGAGCAGCCGCCAGCAGTTGCACGCCGACGAAACGGGGATACCGGAAAAGCGTTAGATCGAGCATGGGCCGCATTACGAGGTGCTCGATGAAGCAGAAGAGGGCCATCAGCAGCACCGAGCCCAGAAGGAGCCCAAGCGTGAAGACGTCGCCCCAGCCGCTCTCAGGCGCCCGCAGCACGCCATAAGTAAAGAGCGACAGAGCGAGCGTGAAGCTGATTGCGCCCGGCCAATCGAGCCCCCTTGCCTCGGGATCGCGGGTTTCCGTCAGGAATACCGCACCGAAAATGAAGGCGATGATGGCGAGGCCAACAACGAGTGCGAAGATCGCCCGCCAACCGAAGGCTTCAATCATCATGCCCGACGCCATCGGTCCGAAGGCCAGGCCAATACCGAAACTCGCGCCGACGAGACTAAAGGCACGCATGCGTTCCTTTCCGTCGAACTCTTGCGCCAGCGATGCCATCCCGCCAGAGAAAGCCGCGGCCGAGCCGAAACCCTGGAGCGCGCGAAGACCGTCGAACCAGACGATATCAGGCGAAAAGGCAAGCCCGCCGGAAAACAGGATGAAGGCGGCAAGGCCGCACAGGAAGATGCGTTTGCGGCCATAGCTGTCCGCGAGCGCACCGGCGGCCATAAGCGTGCTGCCAAAGGTAAGCATGAAGGCATTGGTGACCCAGTTGTGGGCAATGGGGCTGCCGCCGAGTTCGGCACTGATTGCCGGCAGGGCCACGGCGGGACCTGTAAAGGTGAGCGGCATTGCAGCAGCAGCCGAGCATACGGCAATCAGAACGAAGATTCTCTCCGCGATGCCGGTTGGTTTGGATTTATGGGTAGCAGTCATAAGATATCCGCTGGTTCGAGTGTGAGGACGCGCTTGGGAAGTTCGCGCAGGCAGGCGTCGAAACGCCTGGACTTCGAATGCGGAAAGCAGCATAAATTGAGTGTAATTCTTCGATAACCTATAGTTTGTTCCGCCCATAGCGGAATAAATCGCTCGAAAGGATCTGCGGATGGATCAGCCTTTGGGTGGCCTGACAGCCTTCGTCAGAACCGCTGACCTTGGAAGTTTCGTTGCCGCTGGCCGCGCGCTTGGTCTCTCGCCCTCCGCTGTCGGCAAGGCCGTAACCGCGCTTGAACAACAGCTCGGCGTCCGCCTGTTCCAGCGCTCGACGCGGAGCTTGCGGCTGACGGAAGAAGGTCGCCTGTTCCATGAGCGCTGCCGGCGCATCCTTGATGACCTGGAAGATGCCCAAGCCTCGCTCGCTCAGGCGGTTGCGACCCCTCGAGGACGGTTGCGCGTCAGCGTACCGCTTGTCAGCTACCATCTGATCCTGCCGATCCTGCCGGAATTCGTGAACCTCTACCCGGAGGTCGAACTCGATCTCGACTTCAACGACCGGATTGTCGATCTGATCGAAGAGGGCGTCGATGTCACCATCCGCAGCGGAACCTTGCCGGATTCGCGGCTGATGTCGCGTGCACTTCGCCCGTTCCAGCTCCTGCTATGCGCGGCTCCCGCCTATCTGGAAAAACACGGCACGCCGGATTGCCCACGTGACCTGGAAGGTCACTTAGGCGTCCGCTTCCGATTCCCGAATTCCGGAAAACTTCAGCCCTGGCCGCTCAGCCTCTCTCCCGATCATCCGGAAATCAGAACCCGCACGGTGCTGACCTGCAACAACATGGAAGCCCTTCGCGGCGCCACAATCAGTGGCATGGGCATCGGCTGCATGCCGGATTTCCTCGCCCGCGATCCGCTTGCAGATGGCAGGCTGCGCACGGTGCTCGATGCCCATATCGATGCCCCCGCCCAGTTCCACCTGCTCTGGCCATCCAACCGGCACCTTTCGCCCAAGGTCCGCGTGCTTGTCGATTTCCTCAGCGAAAAGCTCTTTTCCGATCGTTGCGAGAGCTACGCAGGAGATACTTCAGCGCTGCATTCTCCGAGTCATTGAACGCCTGCATCACCACGATCGTGATGCTCTTGCCGAACCGGATATGCATCGTGCCGGCCTACCAAATTGCGAACCCAAATGACAGGCCTTCGAATATCCTCAGCGCATAGGATGCATAGCTTGCATAGGATTTTCTCTACGCCGTGTGGGAAATGTCAGACGGTGACATTACAGGCATTGAATCTGAAATTTCCTATAGAGCCGTTGAAAATATGCATCCTATGTATCCTATGCAGGCCCCGAAAACAAATGGGCCTTTCTCGCCGCTGACTTCTCCCGACGCCCCTCTTTCTCCTGACGTCTGTCTCGAACTCGACCTTTCTTGCTGATGGTCTCCGTGATTAGCAACTCAGGCAAGGCGAGGCGAACGCTTCGAAGCTTTGCGACAGCAATCAGTCACTCATGCCCTTGGAGGGGTGCCAAGGATTATCCCGGCACAGACGTCGTCGATTAACCGCAATCCAGAATATGCAGCGTCGCGCCTACAACAACCTTGTCAGCTTGAGGTCTATGTAGTTTGATAATCTTGCGCTGGGAGCTTGTTCATGCGTAAATTGCTTCGATCTGCCGCGTTTAGCGCTGCGCTATGTGTAACAACAATGATCAGCCCTGCCACCGCGTCTGAGAAAATCTTTGGTCCGTTTGTCGTGGATGACGCCAAGCCAGATGTCATAGCGATGAACGGAGATATCGACGTCGGCTCCGCCCTCAATTTCCGACGGGCTCTTCACGCAGCCCCAGGCGCTAAACTTGTTACCTTGAACAGCTCAGGCGGCGCCGTGCAGATGGGTCTGCTGATGGCAGACGACATTCATGAGCGAAAGCTAGCAACTTACATCCCGAAAGACAGCGCATGCCTATCCGCATGTGCTTATATGTTCCTTGCAGGTGTCGAGCGGAGAGTCGACGGCAAGCTCGGCGTGCATCAGATTTCCTCGGATACCTCGGATCTTGTGGGAGCACAGCTCACGATTTCCGACATCATTGACGTCCTCAACCGCTTCGACACTCCTGCCGACGTGTTGAGCGTCATGTTCAAGACGCCGCCGAATGACATGCACGTCTTCACGCCAGAAGAGATTGAGCTTTATAAGCTCAATCGAACTGGCGACGGGGCAAAGCCCTCTGCCGCGGGCACGTCGGCAACACCAGATACATCTCCGCCCACCCAAAACAGGACGACCACAACGGAATCAACTACGCAGCCAGTGACGCCGGAGCAGCCGCACTCGCCCGAAACAGCGGTAATCACAACACCGACGCCACAGACACAAGCGAAACTCTCACCGATCGAAGAGTTCACAAAGCGCCCAAATCGGATCGCTGTCTATACCGGCTTAGATCTCTTCGGCGGCGACATTTCTTCGATCCGAACAAGCGACGCTGCCGAATGTGCTCAGAGTTGCCTGGTGATGAACGGTCAATGCAAGGCTTTCACCTTCAACGCCAACCCAAAGATCACAAAAGGGCCGAACTGCTTCCTCAAATCCAGTGCAGGCCGGGCCGATGGAAACAGTGTCGCCTTCTCAGGCCGATTTCTCAGCGGTGCCGAAGCCGACCCGCCCACATTTGCTCTTGGAACAATCGACCCGCAGAGCGCACTCTTTCACGACGTTGACTTTCGAGGCGGCGATCTCTCCCCGCGCCCTCATAGCACCGCCAAAACGCCGCTCGACTGTCGCCTCGCCTGCGTTGACGATAATCGCTGTATGGCATTTTCCTACAATTACTCGAAGAAGCAGTGCTGGCTGAAAGGATCCATTGGCACCCCCCTGCCGGGCAAGGGAATTGTCAGCGGGTTTAAGAAGTTTCAGAACTTCTCGCCCGCGAAAATCATCAGCTTGAACTGAGGGACAGCCGTGCGATTTTCTGAAGAAGTGTGTGAGCGGCTTGGTAATTACGTCTATCGCCTTATCGATCCGCGGAACGGCGAGACGTTTTACGTCGGCAAAGGGCGCAACAATCGCGTATTCGATCATGCCGCCGGCGTCGCAGACTTAGCAGATGACGATAGCCAAACGCTTGGATCAAAGCTCGATCGCATCCGGGCGATAAAGAACGCTGGGCTTGAAGTGCTGCATGTCATCCATCGTCATGAGATACCTGAGGCAGCGATCTTTGAAGTCGAGGCTGCATTGATCGATGCCTATCCAGGCCTCACCAACACCCAGGGCGGCCGCGCCAGCAGCGACCGCGGTCCCATGAACCATGACGAGATAGTCGACAAATATAGTCTGCCGACATTTCCTTCGAATCCTGAGCATCGCCTTGTGCTGATCAACATCAACAAGCTTGATAATAGGTTCGATCGTCGAGCAATCTACAATCTCGTCCGCTATTGCTGGAGAATATCAAGGTCACACGCTGAGAATGCTCAGTATGTGCTCGCTGTTGTCCGCGGTGTAGTTGTAGGAGCGTTTGAGGCCGAGAGGTGGATGGCCGCAACTGCCGAGAACTTCCCTGACATCCCATATGCCGACGGATCTGAGGCACATAGGCTCGGCTTTGTCGGGCGGGCTGCGCCAAAAGAGATATGGGATCTCTATGTGGGCGCGAGAGGGAAGCGGATAACGACCGCCGAGCTCAAGCACGTTCAAAATCCCGTCCGGTTTTGGAATTGCTGAAGAATGGCCGATGGGCAGAATAATATTGAAGCGTCTCAACAACTCTGCATTTTGATGATGTATTGCACTTCAATACACAGTTTAACAATCGGATTAATTGTCATTTTACACCGGGAGCGGCCCAATGGCGAAATCTAAGATAACTAAATCGCGCGCGCAACTTCTCGCGAGAGCTAGAACATATAATTGGTAGTAATTGCTATAACGGAAACATACAGAATTACGCTCCTGGTGGATTCTATGAAGGGTCCGGTCGCGATTTTCGCTATCCCTTAACAATGATTGATGAGAACGGTGATAAGATTAAGAGAAGCTATCCGGCTACGACGGACGTTTCACCGCAAATTCTATCATCTGGCTACTACGCATTCGGCGCCAATCGCCTTCATATTATTCACGCATTGAATGAAGTCCTCGAATATTTAGAAGAACACAAAGGTCTAAAAGTTTAACTTTGGAAGAGCATCGATGGTTTTTGTAGAGCTACAGCATCTCATCCTCGAAAAGGAACCTCCAGAGAAGAGACTGTCTAAAGCCGACGGCAGCACAGAGCGGCATATGAGCGAAGCAGCGGTCATGCTCGCCTTTGCAATGCATCTATTCTCACGCGGCGCTAAGAACGTATCCGTTCATCCAGACGGTGAGCACGGCAAGCGGTTCGAGATTCAAGCTTGGTTGATGATGCACGGCTTCACCTGGCACAAGGGCTGGGGAACGACGAGCTATGCTGGTCGGTATATGAACGGCGACCTAACCCTTGAGGTTCATGTAAGCCCCGGACAGGGTGACGTCGTTGCGACGATCGGAGGTTGCCCAGTTATTGCAGAATGCAAGGGCGGCATCATAAACTCACGTCATGCCGGGCAGGTGTCTCGTCTGCGGAAGGGACTGCACGAGGCAGCCGGACAACTCCTTGCGAGGGCAGGAGAAGGTGAGATTAACGTCGCGGCGGTCCCAAACACGACTACAACGCGCAATCTCGCAAGCAAGATGGCACCACGAGCGAATCAGGCAGGTATTGTCATAGCGCTTGTCTCGGCGACCGGAGCCGTTGAATACTACGGCGCAGACCCGTTTAGTGCCGGGGTCGTGGCTCTCCGATGAAAAATGCCAACACGTCGCTCAGAACTCGCCTGAACCAAGTTAGTCGTCACGCCACAAGAGCTTGATCCCAAACGAAAATTATGGCGGAGAGGGTGGGATTTGAACCCACGATACCCTTGCAGGTATGCCGCATTTCGAGTGCGGTGCATTCGACCACTCTGCCACCT
>Ga0055526_1001340_pt1 | contig 17636 bp, 19 predicted proteins | sample AraplaCol_mMF_r2_FD_55013 | JGI IMG/M metagenome (GOLD analysis project Ga0055526, IMG submission 55013) | Arabidopsis root microbial communities from North Carolina, USA - plate scrape MF_Col_mMF_r2 | ecosystem: Host-associated > Plants > Roots > Endosphere | place: USA: North Carolina... | reverse complement strand
GCATGAACGCCAGGTCGCCCGCTTCGGCGGGCCGCATCTCAATCGAGCGAGAGGTACGGGAGGGCATATCACTCTTTCCTTTAAGAATGAAGTAACTGCTTTTCCATCATAGCACGTTGTAATTTGACAAAGCTCATTCCCTTGGCCATTGTTACGCCTTATGACTGAAAAACGCCACATTGACCCAGAGCGCGCCGCCAACCGCCGCCGCCAGGTACTGGACGCCGCCGCCACCTGTTTCCGCCGCAGCGGATTCCACGGCGCGAGCATGTCCGAGATTTCCAAGGCGGCCGGCATGAGCGCCGGCCATATCTACAACTACTTCGCCAGCAAAGACGCCATCATCGCCGCCTTCGTGGAAGAAAACGAAACGCGGGTGCATGAGATCATCAGCAATATTGGCAGCCGGCCGGACCCGCTGCAGGCGATCATCGACGACGTCGAGCAGAGTGTCCACGACAACCTGGACCCGGATCACTGGGCGCTGCCGCTGGAAATTGCCGCGGAAAGCGCCCGCAACCCCGCGATCGCCGCCTTGAGCCGGGATGCCGACCGCCGCATGTGCGCAGGCCTGCTGGCGCTGCTGAAGGCCGGCCGCGAAAAGCATGGCCTGCCGGCCGACGACGTCACGGTCGAAGGACGCATGCAGGCCGTGATTTGCCTGCATCAGGGCTTGCAATTGCGGGTGCTGAACTATCCCGACTTGCCGGTCCCGGAACTGGTAGCATCCTTCCGCATCGCCATGCGGGCGCTCCTGTTCACTTGAGGATATTAAGAATGACTGATTACGTATTTCCGCCGCACCAGGCCGCGGCACTGCAGATCAACGGTACCGACGCGCGTTTCCCGGTGCGCCGCGTCTACTGCGTGGGCCGCAACTACGCTGGCCACGCACGCGAAATGGGTTCCGATCCGGACCGCGAGCCGCCATTCTTCTTNTGCAANCCNGGCGATGCAGCTGCCGTGGTGCCGGTCGCTCCTGGCACCGTGGCTGAACTGCCATACCCGCCGCAGACCAGCAATTTCCACTTCGAGTGCGAACTGGTGGTGGCGATCGGCACCGGCGGCAGCGATATTTCCGTAGCAGACGCGCCAAAGCACATTTTCGGCTACGCCGTGGGCCTGGACATGACCCGACGCGACCTGCAAGGCAAGATGAAGGACGCCGGCCGCCCATGGGAAATCGGCAAAGCCTTCGACTATTCGGCGCCAACAGGTGAGTTGCGCCGCGCAGCCGAAGTGCCCGGTGTCGAAAGCGCTGCCATCGCGTTGGCCCTGGACGGCACGGTCAAACAGTCGAGTACGACCGACCACATGATCTGGTCCGTCTCCGAGACCATCGCCAACCTCTCCACGCTATTCCGCCTGGAACCCGGCGACCTGATTTTCACTGGCACCCCCGAAGGCGTCGGTGCAGTAGCGCGCGGCCAATCCCTCACCGCCAGCATCGAAGGCCTCGCCAGCCTGTCCGTAAAGTTCGTCTAGCTCCAGGCCAGCGCGGATGGTGTCAGACCCTGCGGGTCTGACACCGGTTTACCGGTTTTGACTTCGCGTCCAGCCGCTACCCCATGGCTGCCCTAATCGCCCTCAACCCCTCCAGCGCCCCCGCCGCAATTCCCACATCCGCCGCGCTGCCAACCGCAAACTCTCGCGGATTAATCCGCACCATCCGCCCACCTCGCTGCACCACAGCATGCCCAAAGTGCCGCACCGAAGGAATCGCCGTCCCCGCTCCCAGTTCAATCACAAGCGGCCTGCGCACCTTCTCCAGCCAAGCCTCCAGCCGCGCCGCCTGCATCTCGCTTCGGCGCTCAAGCCAGCCCCAATCCCCAAACATCAGGATATTCGGCCGCGCCAGCCCACCACAATCCGGGCAGCGCGGCGCTTCATTCCGCAGCCGGCAAGCATCAGCATCCACCTCCGGCGCAAAGTCATCCGCCGGCCAGATCTTGCTTCCGCAGGGTTCCAGGCATTGCAGATGGTGGATCGACCCATGGCACTCATAAATAGCGCGCGGGTCAAAGCCCGCCTTCTGGAACTGTCCGTCCACATTGCTGGTGAAGACAAAACAGCCATGGTCCATCGCTTCGCCCCACGCCTTCAACAGCGCAAACCCCTCATGGGGCACGGTTTCGCGATAAAGCTTCAGCCGATGGCCATAAAATCCCCATGCCAGCGCCGGATCTTCCTGAAAAGTGCGCGGCGACGCCACGCTGGTGAACTCCATCCGCGCCCGCCCGAGGGCAGGGTAGGCTTTCCAGAACCCTTCATTGCCACGAAAGTCCGGCAAGCCCGAATCGACGCCAATGCCCGCGCCGGCGGCAATGACCAGGCCATCAGATTGCGCAAAGAGTTCGGCAGCGCGCGCCGCCAGTTGAGGTTCGATCGTCATCCGTATAGTTTGAGGTAACTTTGACAAAACCACAAATTGCTCTGATATAATCCGTGGCTCGAGTCGGGGCGTAGCGCAGCCTGGTAGCGTACCTGCATGGGGTGCAGGGGGTCGGAAGTTCGAATCTTCTCGCCCCGACCATACAAATCAAAGGGTTACAGTTTTTGGACTGTAGCCCTTTTTTGTTATCGGCAGATCAAGCCTAGTGATGCTTGCCCCGATCGTGTCCACCTTCGTTATCTTCTTTCTTAGGCTTGTCGGGGTGGCCGCCATGTTCGGGCCTTGCAGTCCGGGCGAACTCGCGCTCCTCGACACGTCTATGCTGCGGCTCGGGAGGAGCGAATACGGCGCCGCGTTGTGGCGCATGGCGCGGGGCGGGGACATTGTCATGTTCGACCGCATGCCGGCCATGGACGCGCGTTTCAAGGTCCTGCGTTCGCACGGGCTCTTTCCTGGTTTCGCGATGAGAGTTAGAGCGCGCTAGCGGTTGCATGGGGACTTCGCCGACGTGCGAATGCCAATGTTGGCGTGCTTGCTTGTCATGCGGCATGTATCTGTAGTGCTGTTGCGCGAGCTCTCGGCGCTGGGCGTCATCCGGGTAATTAGCTCGTGTAAAGCGCTGCTGATAGCGCGGTAGCGGAGCAGGGGCCGGCGTAGCGGCGCGATTCCAGTGCTGCCATTGCGGGTGGCGACGCGCCCAGTCGGGACCCCACACCCTATCCCATCGCGGAGGTGCATCCATTACCCATTCGCGGAATATCACTGGCGGATAGCCGTAATAGCGCACAGGAACCCGCAGTATGAACAAAGGCACGCTATCGATAGGTACGAAGTCCCAAGGGCCGTCATACCAGGGACTGACATACCAGCCATCGGGCGCATAAACCCAATACAGTCCGTCGTAGAAGAAGTAGTTGGCGTGCAGGCGTGGCACGTAATAAACCGGATAGCCAGGAATACGCCGCAGGGTTGGGTAGGCCGGCACATTAATGCCAATGTCGACGCTGACTGTGGCGCGTGCCGGCAAGGAAGTCAGCACCGCTATCGCCAACATGATGAGGAGTTTGAGCATGTTATTCCCCCTTTCCGTGGAGCTGGGGCCGGCATGGCTATAGTTGCCTATAGCCTTGGAAGTCAGTCTGGCTCGACTGCATTGTCGCGTCCGTACGGTGGCGCACTGATAAGCTTGTGCCGGCAGGCCTTCCGGCTCCATTGTAGCCGCACGAGTTCTTGAAAATCATGAAGCTTCATGGTGTTTTTTATAATTGACGGAAAAATATGCCGCAGGGATTATTCTGCGCATGATCGAACTGAGCAACATCCGCAAAACGTATCGCCAGGGCGGCAGCGATATCCATGCACTCGATGGCATTGATCTGCGGGTCCCGCCGGGCGAGTTCATTGCGGTCATGGGGCCTTCCGGCTCCGGCAAATCGACGTTGCTTAATGTGCTGGGTGGATTGGACCGGCCTGACAGTGGCCGCTATCGCCTTGCGCAAGACGAGATCAGCGCGCTCGATGATGACGCCGCCTCCGATGTCCGCAACCGTCGCATCGGCTTTGTATTTCAATCCTTCCACCTGCTGCCGCGCCTGACCGTGCTGGAAAACGTGCTTCTGCCGCAGCGCTATGCGCGCGAAGAGGATCCCCAGGCACCAGCGCGCGCCCGCGAACTGCTCGAGCGCATCGGCCTTGGCAAACGGTTCGACCATCTGCCGGGCCAATTGTCCGGCGGGCAGTTGCAGCGCGCCGCGATTGCCCGCGCGCTGCTGAACCAGCCGGCCTTGCTGCTGGCCGATGAGCCTACGGGCAACCTGGATTCCAACAGCGCGGCAGATGTGATGTCGCTGCTGCGTGAACTGCATGCGGGCGGCCAGACCCTGGTGCTGGTTACGCACGATCCAGCCATCGCCGCCAGCGCGCAACGCACCATCCACCTGCGCGATGGCCGCATCGACGCTGACCACGCATGAAACGCCGAAATGTCTGCTTGTTGTGCGCAGTGCCCGTGCTGGCCTTGGCGATCGCTGGCGCGGTCGGCTACGCCAATACGTCGGCGTCGCCTGCGCCTGTCTTGGCCGCAGTGAAAGCAGAAGTGCGGCCTGTATTGTTGACCGGCGAAGTGGAGGCGCAGGACTCGCAGACCATCTTCGTTCCGCCCTCGAACAGTTCGCCGATCGTGCTGCGCAATTTCGTTGCCGAGGGAAGCCAGGTCAAGGCGGGTGACCTGGTACTGCGGATCGAAACTGCCGGTGCTCCCAATATCGATCAATTGAAGATCGAGCTGGTACGAACCCGCGCGCGCGCCGAGCGAGAGATTTCGAACCTTGNGGTTACCTCGGTCGAGGCGGAAAAGGCCNTGGCCAGCGCCAAGGCAGCGCTGGACAAGGCCCGGATCGATGCTGCCTTGCCCANGCAGCAGGTGGCGGGCTTGAANTATGACCGCTACCAGGCCGANTTGGACCGTGCCACACGCGATCTCGCGATCAAGCAGGAGAGCTTGCANAACGCCCGCCGGGCCGTGGCGCGCCGCAGCGAGGACAGCGAACTTGAAGTGAAGAAGGCGCAGGTCAATATCGCTTTCCAGATTGCCCAATTGGCGCAAGCGGAAGTGCGCGCCACACGCGACGGCGTGGTGGTGCACGGCTTCAGCCCTTGGCGGGGTGAACGGCTGGACGAGGGAGCGAGCGCCTGGCCCGGCAATGTCGCAGGCAAGGTGCTGGGCCAAGGCCGCATGGGCGTTACGGCCAGGGTATTGGAAGCGGATCGCCCATACCTGCGCGAAGGCCAGGCGGTCAGCCTGCGCTTCGATGCCTTGCCAGGGACGGTGTTGGACGGCAAAGTCGCCTCCATCACCAGTGCGCCGGAGTCCTATCCGCGCTGGGGGATGGGACGCTATTTCCGGGTCAAGATCGAACTGCCCGAGAACCAGGCCTTGCCGCTGGTGGCTGGAATGAGTGTGCTGGCCGAACCGCTGTCCGGCGCTGCGGCATCGGCGCCAACGGCCCGTCCCGCCGCTGCCGCGCTGACTGTCGAAGGTGAAATCGCCTCGCGCCGCACGATGCCGGTAGCACCGCCCACCATTCCCTTTGTCTGGACATACAAACTGGCACAGCTCGCGCCCGAGGGAATGATGGTGGAAGCGGGCCAACCCATTGCCGTGTTCGAGTCGATGGAAGTGACTAACCAGCTGATCAGCCTGCAGGGCACGCTGAAGGAACGCGAGCGGGCGCTGGAAAAGCTGCAACTGGACCAGGCGGAAGCCGACCGCAGCGGCATGCTGGCGCAGGCCGAAGCACGCAGTAATGCCGAAAAGGCCGAGCGCAAGGCCAGCCAGCCGAAGGAATTGATACGCCGTGTCGATTACGACAAACTGGTGATCGAGCGCAGTGAGAAAAACGAACTGGCGAAATTGGCGCAGTCCCAATATGAGGCGCAGCGGCGCGCCCGCCAGGCCGAACGCGCGGACCTGCAATCCGAAGTGGCCCAGTTGCGCGGCCAGATAGCTGCTTTGCTCAAGGGGCAAGCCGAGCTGACCGTCGTGGCGCCGCGAAGAGGAATGGTACTGCACCGGAGTGTTTCGAGCGGTGAGAAGTTCGTTATCGGTAGCCAGGTCTGGATGGGATTGTCGGTGGCGACGCTGGCCGACCCGGACCAGCTTTGCGTCAACGCGACGGTGCCGGAGGTACAGTCTGCCGGCGTGCATGTAGGGCAGGCTGCGCGGGTTACCGTGTCCGGTGCGCGCCAGGCATTGCCGGCGCATGTCACTGCCCTGGGGCGTGCCTTCCACAGCAAATCCGCTGCGCAATCGATCACTGTGCGCGACCTCGAGCTTCAGTTCGACGGCCCGCCCAAAGATCTCAAGCCGGGCGCCGCGGTCCAGGTGGAGCTGCTGCCGGCACCTGCCAAAAAATCATGAGGAAGCCGATGCTAAACCGATCCATGCCGGCCGCCGGCGCGGCACTTGGCGCCTTGCTGGCGGCGGGGTTGGCGATTGCAACGCTGTCCGGCTGCGATGGCGGATCTTCTGCTGCGGCCAGTCCCAGCGAAGCACTGGCCGCACGGGCGTGGAATGAAACCCTGGAAGCTGACGGCGAAATCAAGGCTACCGCCAGCACGCCCTTGGCGGTACCTGGCAGCGGCTGGTCCAACCGCATCCTGGTGGAGATGGTACCCGACGGCAGCAGCGTCACGAAAGGGCAGGTAGTGGCGCGCTTCGACGCGCCGCAGGCACGCATGGAGCTGAGCCAGAGCGAAGTCGAACTATTGCGCAAGACCTTGGCCGAAGAGGCCAGCCGGCAGAACGCCGCAGTCGAACGCGCGGTGCTGGCAGGAGACCGTGCCAAGGTCGACGACGATCTTGGCCTGAGCCAGCGGTATGCCAACGTCGACCTGAGCGTGTTCGCCAAAAATACCATCCTCGATGCGCTGGCCGACGTTGGCTTCCTCACTACCAAGCGCGGCTACCTGGATTGGAAGGACGGCCAGGCGAAGGCACGCAGTGCTGCGCAAGATGCTGTGCTGCATTCGCAGCGCGATAGCGTGCAGCAGGCCGCCGCGCAAAAGCGCCAGAGCCTGGAGTCGCTGGAACTGGTGGCCCCGCACGATGGCGTGTTCCAGCAGGCCGCGCGCTGGGATGGCGCAAAGGCGCAGGTTGGCGCCAACCAGATGGCCGGCGAGGCTTTCGGTTCGCTGCCGAACCTGGACCGGCTGGTTGCGCGCTTCAGCGTGGCGGAAGGACAGGCCTATGGGCTTCGGGCGGGCATGCNGGTGCGNGTACGCCTGGCCGGTACCGGGACCGAGCTGGACCTGACGGTGGACAAGGTCGGAAACAGCGCCAGTGCCATCTCGGCCGAATCGCCGGTCAAATACATTGAATTCGATGCCGCCATCGGCACCGGCGTGGCGCACCGGCTGGGATTGAAACCCGGGCAGGCTTTGCACGGCACGGTCAAGCTGGTGGCGCAGGCCTCGGCGCTGACGGTGCCGAACATCGCGCTGGTGCAGGAGGGGAGCGCGTACATCGTGTATTCCGACGATGGCGGCCGGCAGGTAAAGCACCAGGTTGAGTTGGGCCAGCGCGGTCCCGTGCGCAGTGAAATCAAGAGCGGCCTGGCGCCGGGTGCGCGCATTCTCCTGGTGCCGCCAACGGACAAGAAAACATGAACCGGGCATTGATTATCGAAGCCGTCGCCGAACTGCGGCGCCGCAAACTGCGCACCGGGCTCACGCTGCTGGGGATGATCTTTGGCGTGGGCGCCATCGTCGCCATGCTGGCGGTGGGCGAGGGCAGCAAGCGCGAGGCGCTGCGGCTGGTGGCTGAACTTGGGTTGAACAATGTGCTGGTCGAAAGCAAGCCGATCGAGGACGGACAACTGAAAGAGCTGCGCACGCGCTCACTGGGATTGTCCGCCGCAGACGGCACCGCCGCGCAAGTGGTGGTGCCGGGTGTGCGTTCGGTCGCGCTGAAAAAGGAAATCAAGGTCGAGCAGCTGGTGTTTGGCAACCAGGTCGCGAGCGGGCGTGCATTTGCCGTGTCGCCGGGTTATGCGGAGCACAGCGCGCTGGCGCTGAAGTCCGGCCGCTGGCTGGCGCAGGCCGATGGCGCCACCCTGGCGCCTGTCTGCGTGGTGGGCGCCCGGCTGGCGCGCTCACTGTTCGGCACAGCAGCGGCTGTCGGCCAGCGCGTCAAGCTCAATCACGTGTGGCTGGAAGTGATCGGCGTTCTCGAGGACCGCACGCAAAGCAAAACCGAATTCGAGGGCGTCAAACTGGGGCTGGATGACGAGCGCCTGTTCGTTCCATGGGAGACAGGGCGGGCCCGCTTCAGTTTCAAGCGCATCGAGGATGAAGTGGACGGCATTAGCGTGCGGCTGGACGGCAAGGTGGNGCCGGATAGCGCAGCACGCGTCTTGCAGGCCTTGATCAAGCAGCGGCANGGCGGCATCGACGACACCAACCTGATCGTGCCCATGGGCCTTTATCGCCAGAATCAGCAGACGCAGCGCATCTTCACCATCGTCATGAGTTCGATCGCGGCGGTGTCGCTGCTGGTGGGCGGCATCGGCATCATGAATATCATGCTGGCCAATGTGCTGGAGCGCCGGCGCGAAATCGGCCTGAAGCGGGCGCTGGGCGCACGCCGAAGGGATGTGGTGGAGCAGTTCCTGGCGGAGGCGCTGGTGATCGCGGTCAGCGGTGCCCTGCTGGGCATCGCGCTGGGGGCGGTGGCGGCTTACAGTATTGCAGCGCTGGCCGGCTGGTCGGTGGCGTGGTCGCCCTTAAGCCTGGCCGTCGCGGTGTTCCTTTGCGTGGCGGTTGGCGTTGCCTTTGGCGTTTATCCTGCGCGCCAGGCGGCCGCACTGGATCCGATGGCTGCACTGCGCAGCGATGGCTAAGGGGCCAGCTGCTTCATTTTGTGCGCTGGGCCTCGCCCAGCCTTGCGATCGTTCGCTGCCACATCTCCTCAAGCTGGTCTTCGAATTCTTCTTCGAGTCTCTCGATCTCCTCGCACGCTTCTTCGCCGACCGTAGCGTAGGGATCGCCGTCGGGATTTGCCGTCCACCAGTTGCTGTCCGGTGCAGCCGTCAGCAACGGTGCTGCAAGTTTGCACAGGCTTTCAACCATCTCGCTCAACACAGGATCGAATTTGCTCAGCACCGCCCTGGTGTGCGCGATTTCCAAGCCGGTGAAGTTGTATGGCACCGAGAGCATTCCATCCCAGGCTATCGCGCCCTGCATGAACCAGACGGTTTGAAANTAATCCAGCGCGTCGTACAGCTGCTGGAGGCCGTGCGGCAGCGTGCTGCCGTCCTGGTGTTCGTGGATGCGNATTTTTTCGCGGCCCAGCACAGCCTCAATCGCATCCTGCAGCTCGTTGAGATTGTCTGTCGAAAGGGAATCGTAGCGGGGCAGGGTCNGCTGCAAGTCCTGGAGGATGCCGGTCAGGTTTGGCTGGGTCATAAGTGCTCCTGGACTAAGCGCCNTATTTGACGATGCGCACGCCCATCTCGCGCAGGCGCAGCAGGACTGCCTGCGCCAACTCTTCGTCATTGATCGGAAGGTCGAACTCGCGTCCCTCTTCGTTCACGTAGCACAGCATCTCGGAATAGGGCGTCACCTCGATGTAGTAGCTGTCGAGAGTCTGGCCGCGACCGAAGAGAAATTCCGTGACTCGCTCTTTCAATTCNGCTTCATTCATCTTTTGTTTCCNATTTTAGGGACCGGGTCTTTGTAGAAGCCCGGATAGTACACCGTATTGTCTGCATCGCCTGGACCCCAGAAGATCCTGGTTGGCACGGGACGGGCATCGGGATTGACCAGCAGTTCCTTGAAATAGCGGTTGTTGATCATGTCCATATCTGCCGGCGAGGGCCATTTCTGCGTGCTGATCTCGTTCGGGTGTACGTGACCGATCAAGCGTCCATTCTTTGGNACTGGACTACTCCAGGCATCGCCACTGTAAAGCGTCTTTACAAGCTTGCCGTTGATGCGCTCACTCACCAGCGCAAATTCAACTTTGCGGCCTCCCAGCGTGCCGAGTTCGTACACATCGCCAAAACGAATGGTCTTATCCGTGACGATGACGCCATGTTCGCCAGGCAGGTGGCCGGTCGCCTTCAATTCTGCCATTGTGGTGTGGGTACCAAGGCCTTCGCTCTTGGGGAACTTGCCGCCACTGGTCTTGCCGCCAGCCTGGTTGAGAAGTTCAGGACTCGACGTCTTCGGCGCCACTTTCGGCGGGCCAAAGCGGCCGCCAGCCCAATTGGCGCCTTTGGCGCCGAAGATCCCGCCCAACACGCTGCCGGCGAGCATCGACCATTTCTGGCCGTCCGAGCCTTCGCCGAAGATTTTGCCGCCCAGCCAGCCGCCACCGAAGCCTCCCGCCAGTCCACCAACCAGGCCGCCGGCGGCCAGCAATGGGCCGCCCAGTACAACTGCGGCTCCGGCGCCTACGACGAACAGTCCGACGTGCACCCAGGCCGGTACCAGGTCTTCTGCATGCATTTCATCCGTCTGCACCGTTTCGCCGCCGATGTTGACGTTCTTTGAGCCTTCTGTGATTTCGGCACTGCAGCTTGTCTTGTCGGATTCCCGCGCTGCGGGCATGCCGTTGATGAAGACCGTGCCGCTGCCGGTGGCAATGACTTCATTGTCGGTATGCTTGTCGCATTTGGCGTAGTCGAGGTGGGCGCGCGCGGCTGGGCGCCGGTTGGTGAAGACGTTGGCGGAGCCTGCGCGCATGATCTTGCCGACGACTTCTTTCGGCGCCCAGCTCATGGTGCTCATTACTTCCCCCAGCCCGGCGCCGGCTGCCGCCATCCCGCCGACGATGGCTGCTGCAGCCAGGCCACCGGTGCCGACGATAGCAACTGCTGCGACGGCAATTGCGGCGCCAGCCAAAAGGCCTGTGAGCAACCAGCTCATTGTGGGGCTGTGCCCAATGGGATCGTGCAACCGGGCTGCTTGTGCCATAGCCTGCTACGGAGTGGATAAGGCTGGCGAAGTTAACAAAAAATTATGGATGGTGACGCACGGTTTGAGGGATGCCCGAAAACTGGCCTGCAGCTTTCGGGTTACTGGCGCGAATCAACGGCCTGTTGGGGCGTTAATCGTGGCCGACTGGTTTTGCATCTGGCGTGCCAGTTCTTCTTTATCGATGACGCGCGTGTTGGTGAACGTCGCGTTGCTAGCCTTGCGCGGGATGTGTGAGCCGGTCATCACGATCGTTTCTTCCTTAACTCCGGTATCACCTTCTTTCGGCAAATCAGCACAGCCAGCCATGAGTGCTGCAGACATGGCAGCAAAGATCATTTTCTTCATACTTATTCCTGTCTCTTGTGGATTTGAAAAACCCAGAGCGCTCGCGCTCAAGGTGCACCTATGAATCTAGCATGTCATTTGTCACAAATTTGTATTTTTTAATAATATTTGTGTTTGTGACAATCTGCGAACTTTTTGCTTGAGGCGGAATGCTATATTCGCGCGACCCATGCGCCCCTGAAACTTTTTTTGCGTTTGATGTCGATTTGAAGAAAGCTGGCGCGTCATAGGATTACAAACCACCCTGTTAATCCCTTTGGAGAAGCCAAAATGAACAAACAAATCTTCGTCAACCTGCCCGTCAAGAACCTGGAAAAATCGAAGGCATTCTTCGCCGCCCTGGGGTACACCTTCAATCCGCAATTCACTGATGAAAATGCAGCCAGCATGGTGATCCATGACGGCAGCATCTATGCGATGCTGTTGGTCGAAGACTTCTTCCGCACCTTTACGGCGAAGCCGATCGCCAATGCTAAAGAAGCGACCGAGGTGCTGGTGTGCCTGTCCTGTGAGAGCAGGGAAGAGGTCGATGACCTGGTGCGCAAAGCCGTTGCCGCCGGCGGCAAGACGCCGCGTGAGCCGAAGGACTATGGCTTCATGTACGCACACGGCTTCGAAGACCTGGACGGCCANATCTGGGAACTGGTTTATATGGCCCAGCAACCCCAGCAATAAAATCTTCAGGGCCTGTGACAATAGAATAGAATCCCGGCAAATTTCGACACTAAACTAATTAGTAGAAGAGTTTGCCGGAGGCTATCGTGTTGTCCTCGTGGGTACGCTGGTTATTGATCGGAACGGTTGGGCTCGCGGCGTCCATGTATGCCATGGATACGGTCCGAGTGGCCTCGATGCTGCCGGTGCCTCCGCCGGCGCAGCAGGCCAAGGACTCGCAAAAAGATCAGAAGAAGCCTGCAAATGCAATTGCCAAGGCGTCCCAAATGGACAAGGTGGCGGATGCGTTGGCCGGCAACTGATTCCAAAATCTGGCGCGCCAGGCGATTTGACGCGCTAAATTTCATCATGTTCTTATAGAAGTGTTGCTTCCTGGTAAGTTACTATCGAGCCCGCGCGGCGTCTTGCGCGCGCGTCGTTCGAAAGGTAACCATGTCCAAGCAAGACCAAGATATTTCCCTCCCACGCAGGACTTTTTGCGCCGGTTCGCTTAGCCTGGTGGCGATTGGCTCGCTCCAGCTCAGCGCCTGTGGCGGCGGCGGTGGCGGTGGCGGGGCGCAGGGCACGCCTGGTGCCTCAGCCGCCGGCTCGCAAACTGCCCAACCTGCGCAGCCCGCGCAACCTGTCAAGCCGCGCACTTTCGTGCACCCAGGCCTGCTGCATACCGAAGAGGACTTCGCCCGCATGCGCGCCAAAGTCGCGGCGGGCGCGCAACCCTGGCTGGACGGCTGGAACAAGCTGCTGCGCTCAGGCCACTCGAACCTGGATGCCAGCCCACGCCCCTTGCAGACCGTGATCCGCGGCGGCGATGGCAGCAATTTCTGGCAGTTCTTTACGGACGTGGCGCGCAGTTACCAATTGGCGTTGCGCTGGAAGGTGACCGGCGACACGGCTTATGCCGACAAGGCGGTGGAATTCCTGAATGCCTGGTCGTCGACGCTGACTTTAGTCACCGGCAATTCCGACCGCTTCCTGGCCGCCGGCATTTACGGCTACCAGTTCGCCAATGTCGGTGAAATCATGCGGACTTACTCCGGGTGGGCCGCTGCGGACTTTGCGCGTTTCCAGAACATGATGCTGACCGTGTTCTATCCCATGAACCACGAGTTCCTGATAACGCATAACGGCTCCGAGATCACCAATTATTGGGCCAACTGGGACCTGTGCAACATGGCCTGCATGCTGGCCATTGGCGTGCTGTGCGACCGCCAGGACGTATATGACGAGGCGGCGTCCTATTTCCTGACTGGCCGCGGCAACGGCTCCTCAAGCCAGTCCGTGCCCTTTGTCCATCCGGGCTATCTGGGCCAATGGGAGGAGAGTTCGCGNGACCAGGGCCACAGCACGCTCGGCATCGGCCTCGCCGGCGCGTTTTGCGAAATGGCCTGGAACCAGGGNGACGATTTCTACGGATACGACAACAACCGCTTCCTTGCGGGGGCCGAATACGTGGCCAAGGCCAACCTGTCCGATGCCAGCGGCAATCGGTACTATCTCTCGATGCCCTTCGATACCCTCGTCAACAGGCAGGGCACGGGCACTGCCATCGCGGGAGGCCCCTTGCCGCATTTGCGCCCGATCTGGGAAATGATCCATAACCATTACGTCAACCGGCTTGGGCTGGCAGCGCCGTTCAGCGTGCAGATGGCAGCCACGGTTGGTCCGGAAGGCGATGGCGGCGGCGGCGACCAGTTTGGCCTGGGAACGCTGACATTCAGCCGTGATCCGCTGGCAGCGAACGTGGCGCCGAGCGGCCTGACGGCACGGCTGGTGGGTGGCAAGGTCGAGCTGTCGTGGTGGGGGATAGCAAAGGCCAGCAGCTACACGCTCTTGCGCTCGACCAGCGCGGGTGGACCGTACACCGCCGTCGCTACCGGCATCAGCGGCCTGCTGACCTATACCGACAGCGGCATGGCGCCCGGTACCTATTATTACGTGGTCACGGCGCAGACTCCGGCGGGCAATAGCGCACCATCGAAAGAGGCGCGTGTGCTCACGGCGGTCGCACCGCATACCGTGCTCCAATTCAGCGAGTCCGAAGGCACGACGGTTTCCGATTCCAGCGGCAATGCACACCACGGCGTGTTGATGAACGGAGCCCAATGGACCCAAGGCAAGCTGGGCAATGCCGTCCAGCTGGATGGGGTAGACGATTACGTCGCGCTGCCGGCAAAACTGGTGAATGACCTGGCCGATTTTTCAGTCGCGGCCTGGGTCTTCTGGGAAGGCGGCCGCAATTGGACCCGCATTTTCGATTTCGGATCTGGCCCTACCCATTACATGTTCCTGACGCCGCAAGCCGAAGATGGCAGCATGCGCTTCGTGATCAATCTNATGAATGGCTGGGGNGACCAGGCGTTGACAACGGCGGCTTTACCCACGGGGCAATGGGTGCATCTGGCGGTGACCCTGTCGGGCAGCACGGGCACCTTGTACGTGAACGGCAGCGCGGTGGCGACCAATACGGCCATGACNCACGCACCGTTNCGCATGCGCAGCACGACGCAGAACTGGCTAGGCCGTTCGCAATTCCCGCGCGATCCGTACTTCAAGGGNAAAATAGACGACTTCCGCATCTATAATGGTGCCCTGAGTGCGGCGCAGGTCGCCGCTTTGGCCACCTAGGAGATTGAGCGATGCGGTTTGCAGTGATGTCGGATATCCATGGAAACTTGTGGGCCCTGGATGCGGTACTGGCCGACATCGCCCGGCGCAATGTTGATGTCACGGTCAACCTCGGGGACATTTTGTCCGGCCCATTGCTGCCTGCCGAAACAGCCGAGCGCCTGATGGTGCTGGGACTGCCGACGATTCGCGGCAACCACGAGCGCCAGGTGCTGGAACATAATCCGGCACGCATGGGGGCCTCGGACCTGTGGGCGCATGAGCATATGGCTCCTGCGCATCGCGAGTGGATCGCGTCCCTGCCTGCNTCCATGCGCTTGCAGGACGACGTNCTGCTGGTCCACGGCACGCCCGGTTCCGACCTGGTTTACTGGATGGAAACTGTTGATCCTGGCGGGCAGCGTACGGCAAGCTACGCGGAAGTGCTTGAGCGGGCGGGCGACGCACAAGCCTCGCTGATCCTGTGCGGGCATACTCACGTTCCGCGTACGGTGCTGCTGGATGACGGACGCCTGATCGTCAATCCGGGCAGCGTCGGCTTGCAGGCCTACGACGATGACATGCCTTATCCGCACAAGGCCGAAAACGGTTCGCCGCATGCGCGCTATGCGATTGTCGAACGGACTGCCGGCGGCTGGGCGGTCGAGCAATATGCGGTCGCCTATGATTGGCATGCCGCAGCGGAAGTGGCGCAACGCCACGGCCGGCCGGATTGGGTGGTCGCCCTGCGCACGGGGCGAATGGCCTAACCGGGGCGGTGGCTGACTTCGATAAGGATGCCGCCGGGTGCTTCGCACCAGAACCCCAGGCAGCCGTAACTCACCGCCGGAGCGGGCGGCTGGGGCAGGCCGGCGTTGGCCAGTCGCTGGTAGGCGGCGTGCACGGCGTCGTCGGAAGGCTGAAGGAAGCCGATGTGGAATCCTGGCGGGTAAGCGGCTTGGGGCACCTGCTGCAGGATCAGTGCAAAACCGTCTTCGCCGCGCAAGATTGCCATGCCATCGGCGGGGGCCGGTACCCGTTCAAAGCCAAAACCGCGCTGGAAATAGTCGGCTGCCGCTTCCAGCTCTGTTACGGGCAAATCAATATGGTTAAGCTTCATTGTTGATCTCCGGTATTAATGGCATATTTCTATCCTAAGCTGGAAATGCCCTGGAGAGCGATATGCCGAACCATGTACTGTGCGCTGCCTTTGCCTTCGCGTTGCCTTTGTGCTGCGCGGCGGGCGAACCTGATAGCTGGATCACCACCGACCGTCCCGATTTCGTGGATGCACCCGAGGTGGTGGGCAAAGGGCGCATGCAGCTGGAGACCGGCATCCTGCAATCGAAGGAAGCGCGCAGCACGCCCACGCTGCTGCGCATCGGCATAGCGGACGACCTGGAATTGCGCCTGGAATCCGATGGCCGCCTGACCGACCGCAGTGACCCGGCGCGTACGCGCGGCTGGGGTGATGCTGCGGTGAGTTTCAAGTGGCAGGTGCATGAGGGGGAGGCTGGCGCGCCCTCGGTTGGGCTGATCATGCAGACGGACTTTGCGACAGGAACGCGCGATTTCAGGGGCAATGGCACCCGCCCATCATTCCGCGTGCCGATCGAATGGGAGCTGCCGCATGACCTGGAACTGGGCGTCATGCCCGGCTTTTACCTCGACCGCGATGAACGCGGGCGCCATGTCTCCACCGGCCAGTTCGGCGTAACGCTGGCGAAGAACCTTGGCGAACGCGCTTACACTTTCGTCGAAGTGGCGGCGCCGCGCATTGCCCGCGCACGTGACGGCGGCAGCACCGCCAGCTTTGACTTTGGCGGCGGATATTCGTTCACGCGCGACCTGCACGTCGACGCCGGCGTCATGCTCGGCCTGAACCACCGGACGCCGGACCTGGCATTTACCGTTGGCCTGTCGGTGCGCCTGTGAAGAAGGGCATGCCAGGACAGGTGGTGCTGGTGCTGCAGGGCGGCGGTGCGCTTGGCGCTTACCAGCTCGGTGTCTACCAGGCGATGCACGAAGCGGGCGTGGAACCGGACTGGGTGATCGGCACTTCGATCGGTGCGCTGAACGGCGCCATCATCGCCGGCAATCCGCCGGAGCAGCGCTTGCCGCGCCTGCGCGCCTTCTGGGAGGCGATGGAGCGCCACGATATTTTCGGCAGCCTGCCGCCTGCCTTTGCCAATGCGCTCACGCTGGCGCAGGGCATTCCGGCCTTCTTCGATCCCAATCCGCTTGCGTGGTGGAATCCGGCCGCGCCGCTGGGCGTGGAGAACGCCTCGTTCTACCGCACCAACGCCTTGCGCAACACGCTGGAAGGCCTGGTGGACATGGCTTACCTGAACGAGCGCCACACGCGCCTGACGGTGGGCGCGGTCAACGCCCGCAACGGAGTGATGCGCTATTTCGATTCGCGCAAGGAAGCACTGGAGCTGTCGCACGTGATCGCATCCGGCGCAATTCCGCCGGCCTTCCCGGCGGTGCGCATTGGCAGCGAGCCCTATTGGGATGGCGGCATCTACTCGAACACGCCGATTGAAGCGGTGCTCGATGATGAGCCACGGCGCGATTCGGTGATCTTCTCGGTCCAGGTGTGGAACCCGGACGGCAGCGAGCCGCAAAGCGTGCTTGACGTGCTGGAGAAGCACAAGGAAATCCAGTACGCCAGCCGCGCCAGCCACATTGAGCAGCAGCGCAAGCTGCACCGCCTGCGGCGCGTGATCCGCGAACTGGCGATGAAACTTCCGGAAGACGTGCGCGCCACCCCGGAGGTGCGTGAGCTGGCGCTGTGGGGCTGCGGCACTTTGATGCATGTGGTGCTGCTGAAGGCGCCGCACCTGAGCTGCGAAGACCACACCAAAGACATCGACTTCTCGAGCGCTGGCATCAACCAGCGCTGGCAGGCCGGCTACGCGGATGCGCAGCGGGCTTTCAAGGCAAGGCCGTGGNCTGCAGGAGCGGACACTTTCGAGGGGATTGCCATCCATGAACAATTTTGACTATCNNTTTCATAGGNTTAATCAAATTTATTAATNGCTCGTGTCTCTTTAGAATGATTTCACCGATCACATGAAGGAGCCAGTAAATGAGCCAGACCCCGATTACCACCGCATCCGGCATTCCAGTCGTCGATAAC
>Ga0055526_1001322_pt1 | contig 17731 bp, 18 predicted proteins | sample AraplaCol_mMF_r2_FD_55013 | JGI IMG/M metagenome (GOLD analysis project Ga0055526, IMG submission 55013) | Arabidopsis root microbial communities from North Carolina, USA - plate scrape MF_Col_mMF_r2 | ecosystem: Host-associated > Plants > Roots > Endosphere | place: USA: North Carolina... | reverse complement strand
TCGCGTCGGGCGTGATGGCATAACTGCTGCGGCGGCCGTCGCGCTGGGCGCCCAGCCAGCCTTCCTGCGCCAGGCGGAATACGGAGGTGCGCAGCAGCCGGTCGTTCACGCCGAAGGGCGCCAGCAGTTCGATCAGGCTGCCGGTCCACACCATGCCGCCATGCGGCACGATGGCGTCGCCAAAAATGGTCATCACCAGCGATTTGGAGCGCGGCGGGTCACTGGCCAGGAATTCTTCGATCCAGCTATTGATTTTCCGGTTTTTTTGCATAGACCTCAGTTTATACACTGTCATTGATCTGGATACAGAATTTTTAAATGACACACAAAATTCGTTTGCAAAGCCGTTTTTGTATCGTATTATGAAGCTATCCCGAACAAGGAGGCCCTCCTTATGTACGCACAAATGGTGGAAACCGGCCTGAAAAAGGTCCAGACCGCAGAAGATATGGACGCGCAGGAGCGCGAATTCCAGGCGCGCATCGACGCCGGCATCAAGATCGAGCCGAAAGGACTGGATGCCGGAGGCTTACCGCAAGACCCTGGTGCGCCAGATTTCCCAGCATGCCCACTCCGAAATCGTCGGTCAGTTGCCTGAAGGAAATTGGGTGACCCGTGCCCCGAGCCTGAAACGCAAGTCGATCCTGCTGGCCAAGATCCAGGACGAAGCGGGGCATGGCCTCTACCTGTACAGCGCCGCCGAAACCCTGGGCGTGTCGCGCGACGAGCTGCTGGCGGCCCTGCACAGCGGCAAAGCCAAGTACTCGTCCATCTTCAATTACCCGACGCTGAGCTGGGCCGACATGGGCGCCATCGGCTGGCTGGTGGACGGCTCGGCCATCATCAACCAGATCCCGCTGTGCCGCTGCTCTTATGGCCCGTATTCGCGCGCCATGATCCGCGTCTGCAAGGAGGAGTCCTTCCACGCCCGCCAGGGCTACGACATCATGATGTCGCTGGCCAAAGGCACGCCGGAACAGAAGGCGATGGCGCAAGATGCGCTGAACCGCTGGTGGTGGCCTTCGCTGATGATGTTCGGCCCATCCGACGCAGCTTCGGTCAACAGCGCGCAATCCGCGCAATGGCGCATCAAGCTGTTCTCCAACGACGAACTGCGCCAGCGCATGGTCGACCAGACCGTGCCGCAAGCCGAATTCCTGGGCCTGACCATCCCCGACCCGGACCTGAAATGGAACGAGGAGCGCGGCTCCTACGACTTCGGCGAAATCGATTGGGAAGAATTCCACCAGGTCCTGAAGGGCAACGGCCCTTGCAACCGCGAGCGCCTGCGCACCCGCGTCAAGGCTTATGAAGACGGCGCATGGTTCCGCGACGCGCTGGTGGCTTACGCCGACAAACATAATAAGGAGCAGGCTGCGGCCTGAGAGGAGACAAGATGAGCAAAGAATGGCCACTGTGGGAAGTCTTCATTCGCAGCCAGCACGGCCTGGCGCACAAGCATGTGGGCAGCCTGCATGCTCCGGATGCGGAGATGGCAATCAACAACGCGCGCGATGTCTACACCCGCCGCAATGAAGGGGTGAGCATCTGGGTGGTGCGCGCCTCCGATATCGTCGCCAGCGCACCGGCCGACAAGGGTCCTCTGTTCGAGCCTTCCAACAGCAAGGTGTACCGCCACCCGACCTTCTTCCCGATGCCGGAAGAAGTGAAGAACCTGTAAGGCTTCCTGCTATGGATAACAAGGTCAATTACCTGCTGCGCCTGGGCGACAACGCCATGGTGCTGAGCCAGCGCCTGTGCGAATTGTGCGGCAAGGGCCCTGCGCTGGAAGAAGACATGGCGCTGTCGAACGTGTCGCTGGACCTGCTGGGCCAGACCCGCATGTGGTACACCTACGCCGCAGAACTGGAAGGCGCGGGCCGCGACGAGGACAAGCTGGCTTACCTGCGCGATGCGCACGATTACAAGAACGTGCTGCTGGTCGAACAGCCGAACGGCAACTACGCGCACACGCTGGTGCGGCAGTTCTTCTTCGATACCTGGCATTATTTCCTGATCGGCGCGCTGACTCGTTCCTCCGATCCGCGCATCGCGGAAATCGCCGAGAAGTCGCTGAAGGAAGTGACCTATCACCTGCGACGCAGCGGCGACCTGATCGTGCGACTGGGCGACGGCACCGACGTGTCGCACCAGTTCACGCAGACTGCGGTCGATGAGCTGTGGATGTACACCGGCGAGGTGTTCAACTACGANGCGGTGGATGAAGCCATGGTTGCGGAAGGCGTTGCGCCGCCGGCTGCCATGCTGCGCGAGCAATGGCTGTCGCATGTTTCCGATATCCTCGGCGAGGCGACGTTGGCAATGCCGGCGGCCGATGCGTGGATGCAGAAGGGCGGCAAGCAAGGCCGCCACACCGAGCACCTGGGCTACCTGCTGGCCGAGATGCAGTTCCTGCAGCGCGCTTACCCGGGTTCGGAGTGGTGATGGACGCAGCGCGTGTCTGGTCCCTGCTGGAGCAGGTTTCCGATCCCGAGATCCCGGTGATTTCGGTGGTGGACCTGGGCATCGTGCGCGATGTGCAGGTGACCGGCCCTTCCTCGTGCGCGGTTACGATCACGCCGACGTATTCCGGCTGCCCGGCCATGCAGGTGATTGCCGACGCGGTGCAAGGCGCCCTGAAGGATGCCGGCATCCGGCAGGTCGACATCATTACCCGCCTGTCGCCCGCCTGGACCACCGACTGGATGAGCGATTCGGGCAAGGCCAAGCTGAAAGGCTACGGCATCGCGCCGCCGGCGCAGCGCGTGGTCGACATCAGCGGCTTGCGCGCCCCGCGTCCATCTGCCGCGCCGTTGGATCCGCTGAAGGCGGGCGTCGCCCGCGGCGCTGTTCCGGCGCCTAAAGTCGTCTGCCCGCACTGCGGCTCCAGCCACACCGAAATCACAAGCCAGTTCGGCTCCACGCCCTGCAAGGCGCTGTACAAGTGCCTCGATTGCCGCGAGCCCTTTGACTACTTCAAGTGCCACTGACACCATGAGCAAATTCTATCCACTGTCCGTCGCCAAGGTGCAGCAGGAGACGCGCGACTGCATCGCCGTCACCTTCGCCGTGCCTGCCGAACTGCAGGAAAGCTTCAAATACCAGCAAGGCCAGCACCTGACCCTGCGCACGAACATCAATAACGAAGACGTGCGCCGCTCGTATTCGATCTGCTCCGCGGTGCAGGACGGCGCCTTGCGCGTGGCAATCAAGCGCACGCCGGGCGGCATGTTCTCGACCTGGGCCAACGACGCGTTGAAGCCAGGCGCCACCATCGAAGTGATGCCGCCAATGGGCCACTTCAACGTGCCGCTGGATGCGGGGCAGAGCAGGAACTACCTGGCCTTTGCAGCCGGTAGCGGCATTACGCCTATCCTGTCGATCATCAAGACTACGCTGATGACCGAGCCGACGAGCCGCTTCACCCTGTTCTACGGCAACCGCGCTTCCTCGTCCGTGATCTTCAAGACGGAATTGATGGAGCTGAAGGATGCCTATCTTGAACGCCTGAACATTGTCTATGTAATGTCGCGCGAGCAGCAGGATATTGAGCTGTTCAATGGCCGCATCACCAAGGAAAAGACCGAACAGTTCCTGCAGCATTGGATCGACATCAAGGATTACGACACTGCCTTCATCTGCGGTCCGGAAGACATGATGCTCGGTGTCTCCGCTGCGCTGCAGGAGGCGGGCATGCCGAAGTCGAACATCAAGATTGAGCTGTTCGCTGCCAGCATTCCAAAGCACCAGCACAAGCCGCGCGTGCAGGCCGATGCGGCGCCTCACCTGACGGAAGTCACCGTGATCATGGACGGCAATGCGGCTTCGTTCACCATGGAGAAGGACAAGGAGTCGATCCTGGATGCCGGTTTGCGCGCGGGGCTGGACATGCGCTATTCCTGCAAAGGCGGCGTATGCTCTACCTGCCGCTGCAAGATGGTCGAAGGCAAAGTGGACATGGACGTCAACTATGCGCTGGAAGACTACGAGATTGCACGTGGCTTTGTATTGAGCTGCCAGGCGTTTCCGGTCACTGATAAAGTGATTATTGATTTCGATCAGGCAGAGTAAAACCGGAGAACCGGTGTCAGACCCGCAGGGTCCGACACCCGGCCCGCGACCGCCGCGTATCGGTGTCTGACCCTGTGGGTCAGACAACGTTTTACCGGTTCTAACAGGAGACAAGAGTGAGCTACGAGAACATCCAATTTGAAATCGCAGCAGGCGTCGCAAAACTGACCCTGAACCGTCCCGACAAATTGAACAGCTTCACCCAGGCCATGCACCTGGAAGTACGCGAAGCCCTGTCCCAGCTCCGCGCCGACAAATCCGTGCGCGTGCTGGTGCTGACCGGCGCCGGCCGCGGCTTCTGCGCCGGCCAGGACCTGGGCGACCGCGCAGTCGCCCCAGGCGGCGCCGCAGTGGACCTCGGCGAATCCGTCGAAAATTCTACGCCCCGCTGGTGCTGGCGCTGCGCGAGCTGCCGATGCCCGTCATCTGCGCCGTGAACGGCGTTGCTGCCGGTGCCGGCGCCAACCTGGCCCTGGCCTGCGACATCGTGCTGGCAGCCAAATCCGCCAGCTTCATCGAAGCCTTCTGCAAACTGGGCCTGATTCCGGACACCGGCGGCACCTGGCACCTGCCGCGCCTGATCGGCCATGCACGCGCCACCGGCCTTGCCATGCTGGGCGAAAAGCTGTCCGCCGAACGCGCCGAGCAATGGGGCCTGATCTGGAAAGCGGTTCCCGACGAAGAACTGATGAACGAAGCCATGGCCATGGCCAAACACTTCGCTACCGCACCAACCAAGGGCCTGGCCTTCACCAAGCACGCACTGCAGGCCAGCTACGGCAACACCCTGTCCGACCAGCTCAAGCTGGAAGGCGAAATGATGCGCGAGCTTGGCTACAGCCACGACTACCGCGAAGGTGTGGACGCCTTCATCAACAAGCGCACTCCAAACTTCAAGGGAGAATAAGCATGGCGGCTCTGGAGAAAGGCAGTGTCGTTGCCGTGATCGGCAGCGGGGCAATGGGTTCCGGCATCGCGCAGGTCGCAGCGGCTTCCGGCTACACGGTCAAGCTGTTCGACACTCGCGCGGAAGCGGTGGATAAGGCGATTGCCGATATCGGCAAGGTGTACGGCAAGCTGGTTGAAAAGGGCAAGATGTCCGGCGCCGATGCCGACGCCGCGCGCAGCCGCCTGCACGGCGTAGCCGGCCTGTCCGACGTCGCCGATGCAAAGCTGGTGGTTGAAGCCATTGTCGAAAACCTGGACGTCAAGCGCAGCCTGTTCGCCGACCTGGAAGGCATCGTCGGCGACGACGCCATCCTCGCCACCAATACNTCCTCGATTTCCGTTACCGCCATTGCCGCCAAGCTGCGCAAGCCGCAGCGCCTGGTCGGCATGCACTTCTTCAACCCGGTGCCGNTGATGGCGCTGGTGGAAGTGATCAGCGGCCTGGCGACCGATGCCGCCGTGGCCGAAACCGTGTACGACACCTCGATCGCCTGGGGCAAGAATCCAGTGCACGCCAAATCCACGCCCGGCTTCATCGTCAATCGCGNGGCGCGCCCCTACTACGCCGAAGGCTGGCGCCTGCTGAACGAACAGGCCGCCGATGCCGCCACCATCGATGCGGTGATGCGCGAAGGCGGCGGCTTCCGTATGGGCCCTTTCGAGCTGATGGACCTGATCGGCCACGACGTGAACTACTCCGTCACCGAGTCCGTATTCCGTGCTTACTACAACGACCCGCGCTTCACGCCGTCGGTGCTGCAGCAGGAGATGGTGAACGCCGGCTTCCTTGGCCGCAAGTCCGGCCGCGGCTTTTACGACTACAGCGAGGGAGCGGCAGCACCGCNGCCACGCTCCGAAGCGCCGCAGCCGCTGCCGGAGTACATCGGCTACAGCTTCGAGCCGGGCGACCACACCGCCATCGCAACCACGATNATCGAGCGCCTGAAGGCGCGNGGCGTTNCCGTCACNAAGCGCAACTCCGCCGAGGGNCACCGCTCGTCCGAGGCGCCTGCTTTCCATACCAACGGCGCCGCGATCTACCTGACCGATGGCCGTACCGCCACCCAGCGCGCGCGCGACGACAAGCATGACGACATGGTGCTGTATGACCTGGTATTCGACTTCAACGCTTCGCCGCGCATTGCCATTGCCTGCAGCGACCAATGCAGCCCGCGCGCCATGGCATCGGCCATCGGCATGTTCCAGGCAGCCGGCTTCACCGTGACGCGAATGGACGACGTTCCGGGCCTGGCCGTGATGCGCACGGTCGCCATGCTGGCCAACGAAGCGGCCGACGCCGTCAACCAGGGCGTATGCAGCGCGCAGGCGGCCGACCTGGCGATGCAAAAGGGCGTCAACTATCCGCGCGGCCCGCTGGCCTGGGCGGACATGGTGGGCGTCAGGCATATCGTGACAGTGCTGGAGAACCTGGCAAGCAGCTACGGAGAAGACCGCTACCGCGTGTCGCCGCTGCTGCGCCGCCGCGAACAGAGCGGAGCCAGGATCCATGCATAACCCCAAGATGCACCCGCAGGCCCTGGCCGAAGCGGCAGGCGCAGCGATGTTCGCGCGCGATGCCGCCAGCCAGGCCCTCGGCATGAAGTTGGTAGAAATCCGTCCCGGCTATGCGCGCATGACCATGCCGGTGCGGAGCGATATGCTGAACGGGCACCAGACTTGCCACGGCGGCTTTATCTTTGCGTTGGCGGATAGTGCTTTCGCATTCGCGTGCAACAGCCATAACCACACGACGGTTGGCGCGGGCTGCACGATCGACTACCTCGCCCCCGGGCGGATGGATGACTTGCTGACGGCGGAGGCGGTCGAACGCACGCTGGTCGGCAAGACCGGCATCTACGATGTCACCGTCTGCAACCAGGAGGGCAAGATGATCGCCACTTTCCGCGGCAAATCGCACCGCGTCGCCGGAGAGGTGGTTCCAACCCATAGCTAGTTGATGGAGGTAGCACCGTGGTCCAACGCATTCCCGCCCCTTCCGACCTGGAGCCGATCGAGCGCGCCAGCCGTGACGAATTGCAGGCGCTCCAGCTGGAGCGCCTGAAATGGTCGCTGATGCACGCTTACGAGAACGTGCCGCATTACCGCAAGGCCTTTGACGAGAAGGGCGTGCATCCGAGCGAACTGAAGTCGCTGGCCGACCTGGCCAGGTTCCCGTTCACGGACAAGAAGACACTGCGCGACAACTATCCTTTCGGACTATTCGCCGTGCCGCGCGAAAAAGTCGTGCGCGTGCATGCCTCCAGCGGCACCACAGGCAAGCCGACCGTGGTCGGCTACACCCAGCGCGATATCGACATGTGGGCCGACGTGGTGGCCCGTTCAATCCGCGCAGCTGGCGGCCGCGCCGGCGATATGGTCCATATCTCCTACGGCTACGGCCTGTTCACCGGCGGCCTGGGTGCGCACTATGGCGCTGAACGCCTGGGCTGCACCGTGATCCCGATGTCCGGCGGACAGACCGAAAAGCAGGTGCAATTGATCCAGGACTTCAAACCATCGATCATCATGGTCACGCCGTCCTACATGCTGAACATCGTCGAGGAATTCCAGCGCCAGGGCCTGGATTGCGCCAAGTCCTCGCTGCAGGTCGGCATTTTCGGCGCCGAGCCGTGGACCAACGCCATGCGCGGCGAGATTGAACGGCGCGCCGGCATCGACGCCGTGGACATCTACGGCCTGTCGGAAGTGATCGGCCCCGGAGTGGCCAGCGAGTGCATCGAATCGAAAGACGGCCCGGTGATCTGGGAGGACCATTTCTACCCTGAGATCATCGATCCGGAAACCGGCGAAGTACTGCCCGATGGCGAGGAAGGGGAGCTGGTGTTCACTTCCCTCAGCAAGGAAGCCATGCCGGTAATCCGCTACCGCACGCGCGACCTTACGCGCCTGCTGCCGCCGACTTCGCGCGCCATGCGCCGCATCGGCAAGATCACCGGCCGCTCGGACGACATGCTGATCATCCGCGGGGTGAACGTGTTCCCGACCCAGATCGAAGAACAGATCTGCAAGCTGCCCAAGCTCGAACCCCAATACCAGCTGGTGGTGACGCGGGATGGCCACCTCGACAAGCTGGAAGTGCTGGTGGAGCTGAGCGCGGGCCTGGCGCGCGCCGATGCGGGCGACGTGGCGCGCGAACTGGAACAACGTATCAAGACCAATGTCGGCGTGAGCACCACTGTCACGCTGGTCGGCGTGGGCGGCATCGAACGCACCGCGACCGGCAAGGCCAAACGAGTAATCGATAAACGACCCAAGGAATAATAATGACCGAAGCATTCATCTGCGACGCCGTTCGCACACCGTTCGGCCGCTACGGCGGCGCACTGGCAGGCGTGCGTGCCGACGACCTGGCGGCGATCCCGATCGCAGCCCTGATGGCGCGCAATCCTTCCGTCGACTGGAAACAGGTGGACGACGTCTACTACGGCTGCGCCAACGGCGCCGGCGAAGACAACCGCAACGTGGGCCGCATGGCCGGCCTGCTGGCCGGCCTGCCGGTGGAGGTGCCGGGCAATACCATCAACCGCCTGTGCGGTTCGTCGCTGGATGCAGTCGGCATCGCCGCGCGCGCCATCAAGTCGGGCGAAGCGCAGTTGGTGATCGCGGGCGGCGTGGAAAGCATGACGCGCGCGCCTTTCGTCATGGGCAAGGCCGACAGCGCCTTCTCCCGCAGCGCGAAGATCGAAGACACCACCATCGGCTGGCGCTTCGTGAACCCGCTGATGAAGGCGCAGTACGGCATTGACTCGATGCCGGAGACCGCGGAAAACGTGGCAGAACAATGGGCCGTGGCACGCGCCGACCAGGATGCCTTCGCCATCCGCAGCCAGCAGCGCTGGGCAGCCGCCCATGCGGCCGGCTTCTTCAAGGGCGAGATCGTGCCGGTCACCATCCCGCAGAAAAAAGGCGAACCGAAGGTGGTGGACACCGACGAACACCCGCGTCCGGACACCACCATTGAGGCGCTGGCCAAGCTGAAAGGCGTGGTCAAGCCCGATGGCACGGTCACCGCCGGCAATGCCTCCGGCGTGAACGACGGCGCCTGCGCGCTGCTGCTGGCATCCGCCGCGGCGGTCGACAAATTCGGCCTGAAGCCGCGCGCCAAGGTGCTGGGCATGGCGACTGCCGGCCTGGCGCCGCGCATCATGGGCTTCGGTCCATCGCCGGCCAGCAAAAAGCTGCTGGCGCAACTGGGCATGACCATCGAACAGATGGACGTGATCGAATTGAACGAAGCCTTTGCCGCGCAGGGCCTGGCAGTGACCCGCGACCTGGGCCTGAAAGACGACGATGCCCGCGTCAACCCGAACGGCGGCGCGATTGCCATCGGCCACCCGCTGGGCGCCTCGGGCGCGCGCCTGGTGACCACCGCGCTGAACCAGCTCGAACGCACCGGCGGCCGCTACGCGCTATGCACCATGTGCATCGGCGTCGGCCAGGGCATCGCGCTGGTGATCGAGCGAGTCTGACCATGCCTTGCTACGAGATCAATGGCGTGCGGCCGGTGGTGCATCCAACGGCCTATGTGCACCCGACCGCGGTGCTGATTGGCGACGTGATTGTCGGTCCGCGCTGCTACGTCGCGCCGCTGGCATCGCTGCGCGGCGACTTCGGGCGCCTGATCCTGGAAGAGGGCGCCAATGTGCAGGACACCTGCGTGATGCACGGCTTCCCCGGCGGGGACACGGTGGTCGAGCAGGATGGCCACATCGGCCACGGCGCGGTGCTGCACGGCTGCCGTATCGGCCGTAATGCCTTGGTGGGCATGAACGCGGTAGTGATGGATAACGCTGTGGTTGGCGCAGAGAGCATCGTCGGCGCAGCGGCTTTCGTCAAGGCCGGGATGGAAATCCCGCCACGCAGCATGGTGGTCGGCGCACCGGCCAAGATCCTGCGCCAGGTCAGCGACAGTGAAATCGCCTGGAAGACGCTGGGCACCGGCCAGTATCACGAGCTGGCCGTGCGCTCGATGCAGACAATGGTGGAGTGCCAGCCCGACACCGAGGCAGCGCCGGGCCGCCAGCGCATGCAATGGGACACTTCGCTGCCCATGCACCTGCACAAGCAGGCATTCGACAATAAACAGTAATCGGAGACTACAAATGGTACACACCCTGCAAAGCTTCATCGGCGGCCGCTGGCAAGGCAAGGAAGCCGCGACCGCGCTGCACAGCGCCCTGGACAACCGCGTCATCTACCACACCCACGCCGAGAAGCTGGACTTCGCTGAAGCCGTGCACTACGGCCGCAAGACCGGCATCCCGGCCCTGATGAAGCTGGACTTCCAGACTCGCGCCCAGCGCCTGAAAGCCCTGGCGATGTACCTGATGGAGCGCAAGGAAGAACTGTACGCGATCTCGCACCTGACCGGCGCAACCCGCCCTGATAGCTGGGTCGACGTGGAAGGCGGCATCGGCACCCTGTTCGCCTACGCCAGCATGGGCAGCCGCGAGTTGCCGTCGTCGAACGTGCTGCATGAAGGCCCTGCCATGGCGCTGGGCAAGCGCGGCGGCTTCTCCGGCACCCACATCCTGGTGCCGCGCGGCGGCATCGCGGTGCACATCAACGCTTTCAACTTCCCGATCTGGGGCCTGCTGGAGAAGTTCGCGCCGTCCTTCCTGGCCGCCATGCCGTGCATCGGCAAGCCTGCCAGCGCGACCTCCTACCTGACTGAAGCCCTGATCCGCATGATCAACGATTCCGGCCTGCTGCCGGAAGGCTCGCTGCAACTGGTGATCGGCAGCACCGGCGACTTGCTGGACCGCCTGGGCGGTGCCGACATGGTGACCTTCACCGGCTCGGCCGATACCGCAGCCAAGCTGCGCTCCAACCGCAACCTGATCGCCAATTCCGTCCCGTTCACGGCCGAAGCGGATTCGCTGAACTGCGCCATCCTGGCGCCGGACGTTACGCCTGACGATCCCGAGTTCGACCTGTTCGTGAAAGAAGTGCAGCGCGAAATGACCACCAAGGCGGGCCAGAAATGTACCGCCGTGCGCCGCATCATCGTGCCGCGCCAGCATGCGGACGCGGTGGCGGAAAAGCTGCGCGAACGCCTGGCCAAAGTCGTGGTGGGCGACCCGTCGGTGGAAGGCGTGCGCATGGGCGCACTGGCCTCGAAGGACCAGCAGCGCGACGTGGCCGAGCGCGTGGCGCAACTGGCGCAGGGCAATGAAATCCTGTTCGGCGGGGCCGGTGCGCTGAAGCTGGTGGGCGAGGGCGTCGAAAATGGCGCCTTCTTCTCGCCGACCCTGCTGCTGTGCCGTAACGCCCTGAATAACGATGCCGTGCACGATGTGGAAGCGTTTGGCCCGGTCAGCACCATGATGACCTACGACTCCATCGACGAGGCGCTGGAGCTGGCTGCGCGCGGCAAGGGGTCGCTGGTGTCGACCCTGGTGACCAAGGACCCTGCCACCGCTGCCTACGCAGTGCCGATTGCCGCTGCCTCGCATGGCCGGGTGCACGTGCTGGATCGCGAAGCCTCTGTGGATTCCACCGGCCACGGTTCGCCGCTGCCGCAACTGAAGCACGGCGGTCCTGGCCGTGCGGGCGGCGGCGAGGAGCTGGGCGGCATCCGCGCCGTGCGCCATTTCCTGCAACGCGCTGCGGTGCAAGGCTCGCCGACGATGCTGACTGCCATCACCGGCGAGTACGTGCGCGGCGGCGCGGTCAAGGAAGGCGACATCCATCCGTTCCGCAAAACCTTCGAAGACCTGGCAATCGGCGATTCGCTGCTGACCCATCGCCGTACCGTGAGCGAAGCCGACATCGTCAACTTCGGCGGCATTTCGGGCGACTACTTCTACATGCACTTCGACGAGATCGCGGCCAAGGACACCCAGTTCGGCAAGCGCATCGCCCACGGCTACTTCGTGCTGTCGGCGGCGGCTGGCCTGTTCGTGTCGCCGGCGCCGGGCGCCTGGTCCGGTGCTGGCCAATTACGGCCTGGACAACCTGCGCTTCATCACCCCGGTGGCAATCGGCGACACCATCCGCGCCCGCCTGACCTGCAAGCGCAAGGTCGACCGCAACCGCACCGACGACAAAGGCCGCGGCCAGGGCGTGGTCGCGTGGGACGTGCAGGTGACCAACCAGAACGACGAACTGGTCGCCAGCTACGACATCCTTACCCTGGTGTCCAAGCGAGCCTGAACGCGCAATGCCAGCCAGCAAGCGGAGCCGCCAGTGGCTCCGCTTGCAGCCAGGAGCAAGAACATTGCGAACAGATTGGACGAGTCTTCTCCGTCGTCGCAGGCAAATGCGCTTGCCGCCAGAATCACAGCTGCCGCCGTGATTGCCGCCAGGGTGCCGCTTCCTGCGAAATAGGCCAGGCTTCTTTTGCCCAGCTTGTTGGCGCGCCGGATGGTCAGCGTGAACGGAATCAAGCCGCAGACGAAGGCTGCAAGCCAGGCGAGGCCGAACATGGCTGCAACTTCCGATAGCCTGCCGCCGAACAGGGTTGGGGAAATGCAGAAAACTGCTGCTCCGGTGACGGCAGCAATGTAAGCCACGCAGGCATGGCGAAGGGTGATTGTATTTTCCATGGCCTGCACTGTAGCGGGCCATTGTGCGTTCATGATGAAGCGGCTGTGAAGCCTTTGCTACAACATCATGTAGACGACGCCCGCAAATGCCAGGACGATCAACGCTACGGCGGTCCACTTCAGCTTGTAGTGGCGGGCATGGCAGCGCTGGCAAACGCGCATCTTCGCGCCGCCGCCGCTTGCCAGCGGCAGTTCCTCATAGGTATTCCAATTGATTTCAGCGCCGCACAGCGCGCAGGCGCCGCGCTGATTGCGCCGTCCGCCGCGCCACTGCCGCAGCCGGTCGGTCACCAGCGCCGCAACCAGCAGCGCGCTAAATAGCAGGAACAGTATCTTCATCGTGCGCCGACTTTAGCACAAGCCAGCAGGCAACGCCGGCTGCGAGCCCGGCGACAAAAAGCATGGGCGTCAGCCGCACCAAATGGCGCGGGGAATAGGCGCAGGCCAGCAGAGGCAGGAATGCCAGCGCGGTAAGAACCGCGCCGCCAATGTAGAAGCAGGGGCTGCTGATGCCGCGCCGAACCGCCAGCGCCATGGCCGCCGCATACGGCAGGACGGAGGCGGCGAAGGCCATGACCCATGCCAGGACCAGCGTGGCAAGCGGGAAGCGGAAAGTCGTGTCTCCGTTCACGGCGAAGTCCCACAGCTCATTGCCGAAGACGAACGTGATCGCGGCGCAGCTTACCGCAAGAAGGTGTGCGTACATGACGCGCTGCAGGGAAGTAGAGGTGTCCATGGCCGGCACTGTAGCGGGCCTGTATGCGGACAGTATGAAGCGGGCAAGAAGTGCCCGCCTGTTGAGTGAATATCATTGCATTCGTGGATTGCTGTGCAAGGATGAATGCTTGGCAAACAGGAGGCAACCATGAGAACAGGCGGCTGGATGATCGCCTGCGCCGTGCTTTCGGTGCAGGTAGCGCAGGCGGGAGACACCCAGCTGGCGCGCGGCAAGTACCTGGTGGAGGGCGTGCTGGCCTGCGCCAACTGTCACGCGGTGCGGGACGAGAAGGGCGCCGTGATTGCGTCCAAAGGCATGTCCGGCGGCTTTGAATTCGCGGATGCGATGTTCAAGTCCTATGCATCAAACATCACGCCCGACCGCGAGACCGGCATCGGAAAATGGACGGATGCCCAGTTGGGCAAGGCCATTCGCGAAGGCATCCGACCGGATGGCAGCACCATCGGGCCGCCGATGCCGATTCATTTCTACCGTTCGATATCGGACGCCGACCTGGCGGCGACCATCAAATATCTGCGCGCCCAGCCCGCGGTCGCAAACAAGGTGCCCAAGTCTGCATTCAACTTCCCCTTGCCGCCCAACTATGGCCCGCCGCTGAAGAAGGTCGGCGCGCCCGCGCCGAAAGACAAAGTGGCATATGGCGGCTACCTGGTTGCGATCGCGCACTGCATGGAATGCCATACGCCACGCGACGAGAAAGGCATGCTGGTGCAGGCCCGGATGGGAGCAGGTGGGCAAAATATCAAAGGCCCTTGGGGCGACAGCATCTCACGCAACCTGACATCGCACGCCGAAGGCCTGCGCGACTGGAGCGATGAACAGATCATGTCCGCCATCCGCACCGGCAAGGACCGCAATGGACAGCCCTACAAGCCGCCGATGGCGTTCGACTGGTACCACAATATCAGTGACGGCGACATGGCCGCCATTGTCGCCTACCTGCGCACGCTGCCGCCGCAGCAAGGAGCGCCCCAACGTTAGAACCGCGGGGAGCCGGCTGGTGACGTACACTGCAGGCTACGTTGCCCTCAACTTCTTAAGGTTTGTAATGAAATTTGTATCGCTGGCGGCAATTGCCGCCATGGCCCTTGTTGCGGGCTGCACTTCGGTATCCGGCACAAGGTTCGCGCAGCAGGAAGCTGCCATGCCAAAGCTCTCGCCCGACCAGGGCCGCGTGTATTTTTACCGCGTTGACGCCTTTACCGGCGGCGGCATGAGCGCCCCGCTCAAGCTGGATGGGGTCGTGGTAGGCGATTCGCTACCTGGCGGCTATTTCTTTGTCGATGCCGCCGCAGGCAAGCATGAAGCATCCGCCACCACCAGGGTTACCAGGAAGCTCAATTTCGTTCTCGAACCCGGGGAAACAAAGTACGTGCGCACCAGGGCGCAGTTTGAAGAGAAGGTCGGCCGCATCGTGCCGGAATTGGTCAGCGCCGAAGAAGCCCGCAGGGAACTGCCTGCCCTGAACTTCACCGGCGCCGCAAAACCTGATTGATCAGGCGTCCAGGCCGAACGGATCGTCGATGGAATGGGACGGCTTGGTGAACCAGCGCGGGCCGTCCTCCGCCATGTAGAAGTGGTCTTCGTGGCGCACGCCGAATTCACCCGGCACCACGATCATCGGCTCGTTGGAGAAGGTCATGCCGACGTCCAGCGGGGTCTTGTCGCCGCCCACCAGGTAAGGCCATTCATGGATGTCCAGGCCGATGCCGTGGCCGGTGCGGTGCGGCAGGCCTGGCAGCTTGTATTCCGGGCCGAAGCCGGCCGCCTGCAGTGAACGGCGCGCGGCCTGGTCCACTTCTTCGCAGGGCACGCCCAGTTGGGCTGCTTCAAACGCGGCCAGTTGCGCCGCCTTCTCCGCATTCCACACGGCGCGCTGGCGTTCACTGGCTTCGCCGTACACATAGGTGCGGGTGATGTCGGAGATGTAGTTGTGCAGCTTGCAGCCGGTATCGATCAGCACCGTGTCGCCTTGCTTCAGCGTCTGCACGTATGAAACGCCGTGCGGGAACGAGCTGGCCACGCCGAACAGCACGATCACGAAATAGGAACCGGCAGGCGCGCCGACCTTGCGGTGCGCCTTGTCGATGAATTCCGCTACTTCGGTGGTGGTGATGCCTTCGCGCAGGATGCTGGCGGTGGCGATATGCACGGCCAGGGTCATGTCCTTGGCGCGCTGCATCAGGGCGATTTCCGCTTTCGATTTGCGGGTTCGGCAGTGGGCCGTGACCGCGCGTGCATTCTCCAGCGCATAACCTTCGGCCAGCGGGCGGATGCCGTCGTAGATGAAGAAGGCAGCGCTTTCGTCGATGCCGATGCGGGGCGCCTGTGCGGCATTCGGCACAATGCCCATTTTCTTCAGGACCGCGATGAACAGGGCGTAGGGGCTTTCATGTTCGTGCCAGCAATTGACTGCGCCTTCCACCAGCATGAAGTCGTTCAGGGTATCTTCTTCAAACGCCGGGGCGATGTATTCGACGGCGCCGCTGGCAGGCAGGATGGCGCCGACCATGCGCTCGCTCGGGTACCACCTGGTGCCGGTGAAGTAGAGCAGGTTGGAGCCCGCATTGATGTAGATGGCGGCAATGCCTTGCTGGCGCATGTAGGCTTGCGCTTTTTCGATGCGCGCCAGGTGTTCGTCTTTGCCGATCGGCGCAGCGCCCGCCGTCATGTCCGACAGGGATGCCAATGCCTCTTCGATAGTCTTGCCGCCAATACCAATGCCCATGCTGTCCTCCTTAAAAACAAGGGGAACATCATAGCACCGCACAGGCGTAAAAAAGCCGGCTATGCAGCTATCGTATCGGGCGATGACGATAGCCGCATACCGGCCGGGATGATGACGCTTACTGGACTTGCAGGCTTACCTTATCAACAACGAAGGAGGTTTGCAGCGAATAGTCTTCCGTCATGTTGAAGTGGATGCGCACGGTCTGGCCTTTGTAAGGCAGCAGGTTGAAGCTGCGGATCTGGTAGCCGCTGGCAGGCATGGTGTTGTTGTAGGTTGCCAGGGTGCCCAGGGTGGTGCCGGAAGAATTCTTCACGGTCACGACCATCTTGTCGTACACGGTGCTGCCGGTTTCCGCGGTGTCGATATGCAGCGCGAACGACAGGGTTGCCGCCGTTGCGGTGGCTGGAATGGTCACGGTCTGGTACAGGCTTTCGGTAGCCGTGGTGCCATTGCCGCCCAGCCAGGCGAAGCGGCTGCCTTCGTACGCCGTCTGGCCGCTGTAGTTGCCGATCACGCCCGTAGTGCCGGCCCATGGCGAGGTGCCGGACTCGAAGCCGCCGTTGACGATCAATTCGCTCTGCGGAGGAGTCGTGCCGACGGTCAGGGTGGCGTTGTTCGAGGTGGCGGTCTTCGCCGGCGACGAGGAATCGCTGACGATGGCCTTGAACACGGCGCCGTTGTCGGCAGTCTGCGCGGTGAACGAGTAGGTCGCCGAAGTAGCGCCCGAAATCTGGGCGCCGTTACGGTACCAGGCGTAGCTGTAAGGCGCAGTGCCGCCGGTCGCCGCCACCGTGAAGGTCGCGGTGCCGCCAGGAGCCACCGTGACGTTGTTCGGCTGGGTGGTGATGGTCACGGTGTTCGGATTGGCTTCATCCACGTCGGTACCGACGTTGATCGCAGCGTAAGCACGCTTGACGGCGGTCGATTCAGCGCTGCCGACGCCATACAGCTGTTCGGCCGACTCGATCATCTTCAGGCGGGCGTTGGCATAGTTGGTCGAGGCGGTGAACTTGGTGGTGTTGGCCTTGAACCAGATGCGGAACGCCTTGTCGCTGCCGATGCCGGTCATGGCCAGCGGCTGCTTGTTCAGGTAGGAGCTGTACATCTCGCTCGAGGACGAGGAGTTGGAGCCGTTGGCCAGGAAGTAGAACATGCGGTTGTTCGGGCCCGAGGAATAGTGCACGTCGATATTGCCCAGGGTGCTGCTCCAGGCGTCGCGCGATGCGCCATCCTTGGAAGGCTTCCACATCCAGCGCAGCGGCTGGCCGTTCTTGGCGATTTCCTTGCCCATCATCCAATCGTTGCCGGTCGGGATGGTGGTGCCGGTGCCGCCTGCGCGGGCATAGGCTTCCACCATTTCGCCGGTGATGTCGGAGTTCGACTCGTTCAGGCCGCCGGACTCGCCGGAGTAGGTCAGGTTGGACGTGGCATCGGTTACGCCGTGGCCCATTTCATGGCCGATCACGTCGATTGAACCCAGGCTGTAGAAGCTGGAGCCGTCGCCGATGTACATGCACTTGCAGCTTGGATCGAAGAAGGCGTTGTCGTAGTTGTTGTCGACGTGGACGGCGATGTAAGTGGCGGTGTTGTTGCCGTCCAGCGAAGACCAGCCCATCACGTTCTTCAGCGTGTCGTAGGTGTTCATCAGGCCCCACAGCGCGTTCACTGCGGCGG
>Ga0055526_1001317_pt1 | contig 17783 bp, 14 predicted proteins | sample AraplaCol_mMF_r2_FD_55013 | JGI IMG/M metagenome (GOLD analysis project Ga0055526, IMG submission 55013) | Arabidopsis root microbial communities from North Carolina, USA - plate scrape MF_Col_mMF_r2 | ecosystem: Host-associated > Plants > Roots > Endosphere | place: USA: North Carolina... | reverse complement strand
GCAATTCACCGCTAGCTATATGACACACACGGGTATGCCGCTAAGCTCGGCAGTTGCCGAACTGGCCCAATCGGCGGCGAATGACTATGTGACGGGTGTGAGACCCTAAGCTCGAGACCTATTAGGTTGGATTGAGATGTGCTTCACGGTTTCAAAAAAGAGCCAGTGATGAGCGATTTGTTTCCGCGGAGCGAGCGCCAGGTGGCGCGCATTGAACATATTCCCTTTGGCACATGATGTTCCGCACGATAGCGACCGCCGCGTGACCGGCGGCATTGTTTACGTCATCAAGCATTGCCTGCAATGGGAGGACCATCGAGGGCCTACGGGCCGTAAAAGACGCTCTAAAATCGCTTTATCCGCCGGAGCCGCAAGGAGACGCGCGTTCCCAAAAGCGCCACACGGTTACGAATCTCTTTGCAAAGCTCAAGGACTGGAGACGTGCAGCAAGACGATGTGGCCGACGCGCTCACGCCTTTTTTCTGCAATCGGTATCGCAGCGGCTGTTATCTTCTGGCTCTGATCAATGAGGCACCTAGACACGCATCCCTCACGCGAAAGCAACCCGAGGCCACACAACGCGCCGGCCCGCGATCGTGCGCAGGTGCCGAACCCGCAGACGTTCCCAACAGAAATGCACGCATCTTGAACGAAGCCTACCCAGCGCGCAAAAAATGCGATACCAGGTCAAGGCAACGGCAGGCATAACCCCATTCGTCGTCGTACTCGGTAGAGACGACGGGCTCGTCGCAATAGGCGAGGATGCCGCCCATCGCGTTCGTCGCCTGCGCGCGGATCGTCGTGCAGATGTTCTTGTAGGACACGTCTTCTCTAAGCCGGCACGTGAGATCGACCAGTGATACGTCCGACACCGGCACACGCACCGCCATGCCGTTGATCCGCCCATTCAGTTCGGGCACCACCTTGCCGATCATGCGTGCCGCACCGCTCGTCACCGGGATGATCTTCTCAAGGGCACCAGGCCCGAAACGCCAGTCGTTGCGCACCACACCGCCGACCGTGTTATGACTCGACGTCGTCGCGTGAACTGTAAGCATCAGCGCTTCTTCGAGGCCGAAAGCGTTGTTCAACGCCTTGGCGAGCGGCGCGACACTATTGGTGGTGCATTAGGCGTTGGAGACAATGCTTTCGCCGGTGTCATCCAGTGCGACAACTCACTTTTTGTTTAAACAGGAAGCATTTTTATGGCCTATCGTACGGCCGAACACCCGCTCTGGTGACGAATTTCATATCACTAATGCCGTCGGCAAGCGCAGTGGCTTCCAACAATACACTTCAGCGAAATAGGGGCGCGGAGGACAGGATCTAGCGGAAAGGCCCGCACAATGGCGATCCGCCCCCGCGCGTCAAATGCTAGGAAAGGCGCCTGTACTTTTCCATCGTCACGGACTCGATCCACTTTCCGGCTCTCTCGCCGAAGGCTTTCATGTTGGGCGTATTGTTATGCAAGTCCAGCGAGGCTTCGTCATCCCAGATTTCATAGAACACGAATTCACCCGGCCGTTCTTTCGATACGTGCAGGTCGTATTGAACGAAGCCAGGTTCCGTCTTTGCGACAGGAATAAGTGTCAGGAGCGCCTCCTGAAGTTCATCATGCGCCCCGTCCTTTGCCTGTATGGTTGCAACTACAACAAGCTTGTCCTTCATTTTTTCCTCCATGACGATTTTGATCGTGTTGAAACAGCAAGAAGCAGCTGTCAATCGAGTTGGATCCGGACTTCCGATTTGATCGAGTTCGCTATGAAACAACCCTTGTGCGCGCGGTGATGCAGACGCGCCAGCATTTCTTTGTCTGGCTGCTTTTCAGAACTAAATGTAGCCTGTGGGCGCAGGATAATCTCGGATACCCAAAAGCCTCCATCCGCGCCTTTTGTCACCTTCCCCACCGCGTTGTCCGTGTAGGTATTCACGACATAGCCGCTGCCTTCGCATATCGCCAAGAAGTAAAGCATGTGGCAACTGGCAAGTGCGTTCACGAGCAGTTGCTCGGGATCGGCAAACTCGCTGTTCCCGAGGTAGCTTGGCGCCGCCGAGACGGGTAGCGATACCTCGGCACCATAAACAGCTTTATGATCACGGTTATAAGTGTCAGGTCGTGTTGCATGCGGAGCGAAACTCCACTCCAGCCTTATGGTGTGTTCCGACATTGTTTCATATTCTCCTGGTAAGTGCGGGATAGACATGCGGCGCGAGTGTTGCCTACGGCTAGGCACTTACGCGATGGTCATTCCCAGGTCCCAATTTCGCTGGAGGACATTGACCATCGCCTGCGCAATGGCAACGTCCGCTTCTACCGGTCCGCCCGATACACCTACCGCCCCGACAACCTGTTCATCGTCACAGACGGGCAGACCACCCCCGAAGATCACGAATGGGCGAGCACAAGCGCGCTCGAGCCCATAGAGCGCTGCGCCGGGCTGCACCAGCTCCATCCATTTGTCTGACGGCGCTCTCAGGGCGGCTGACGTGAATGCCTTGTTATGCGCGATCTCGATGGTGCCGAAAGCTGCATCATCGACGCGGATCATCGCGATAAGATTACCGCCTGCGTCGACAATAACGAGAGAGGAACGTTGTTTGAGTTCCCGAGCCTTGGCGACGCCGGCGTTGATCGCCTTGAGCGCAACTTCGTGATTGATATGCTTAGCCAATGAATTTATCCCTTCTACGCCGTTAGTTGTAGATGCCGCCATCGACATTTATCGACTGCGCCGTAACGTACGAAGCCTCGTCCGATGCCAGATATACAAAGAGGGGAGCGACCTCCTGTGGGGTCGCCTGTCGGCCAAGGGGAATAACCTTCGGCACGAGGGCTTCCTGCTTTTCACGCCCCCCGATGTAGCTGATGGCAGGCTGATTGAAAGGTGTATCGATCCAGCCGGGACATACCGCGTTCACACGGATACCGTCGACGGCGAGTTCGAGTGCCAATGTTGTGGTGAGGCCGATCACAGCCGCCTTCGACGCTGAATAAGCAAGAAGACCGGGAGCGCCGCGTTTTCCAGCCAGTGATGACATCATCACGATCGATGATTTCCCACCTTCGCGAAGGTATTTGATTGCCTCTCTTGCAAAGACAAAGTTCGCTCGGACATTGATTGTGAAAACCTTATCCCAGTCCCCAGTACTGAACTCTTCAGCCTTTCCGGAAAGTTGGATACCGGCGTTCAGGCACAGTGTATCGAGACCTTTCATCCATTCAGCCGAGGCGGAAATCGCTGATTTGATATCACTTTCCTGCGCGAGGTCGGCTTTGAAGAACTTCACGCGCCCGGAATGGCGCTTCTCGACCTCAGCGCCTTTCGCAGCATCGATATCGACAACCGATACAATTGCGCCTTCACGCACGAATGCATCGAGGATTGCTAGTCCGATGTTGGCAACTCCCCCCGTCAAAAGAACGCGTTTTCCTGACAAACGTCCTGACATACCTTGTTCCTTTCGATTGCCTTTTGCTTGCACTTCGGGGACCAATGCCCACTCAAGCTCGGTTGATATTTTCGATGATTGCGTCGTTGACGGTTGAGGACGCCTCCATCTGGGGCATGTGGCCGACGTCCGGGATTATCCGCAGCTCGACATTTGCCGGCAGGTCGCCTGCGTTTGGCGCGGGAACGATCTGGTCCTGCTCGCCCCAGATCAACAGGACAGGGCAGGCAAGAGCGCCGAGCGTTTCGCCAATGGACTGCAGCTGCCTGTCTTCATCGGCGATGGCATCCGCGATTGCCGACAGCGCTTCCGGCACGCCTTCGAGACGCTTGAAGCGCAGGGTGCCCTCGACCATGTCATTGGTGATCTTGGAGGGGTCGGCGAACAAGCGCTCCAGCACGCCCTGCAAGGGCCGTCGGCGTTCTGCCGCGATGAAGTCGACCAGGAAGTCCCGGCTCATCGTCTTGCTCAAGCCAATCGGCGCAAGCAAGGTCAGCGAAGCCACCCGGGTCGGATCGCTGGCAGCGATCCTCGCGGCGATGGCACCTCCGAAGGAATGGCCGACAAGATGGATTTTGCCCTGGCCCAGGTCCCGTGTCGCTGCCCCGACTGTGGAGGAGATGGTGGAAACCACATCGTTTCCGGCAGCGGGAGAAGACCCCCCATGGCCCGGCAGATCCACCGAGACCGTCCGCATCTTTTCCGCCACCGCCGGCTGGTTGAACAACCAGGTGGTCAGGTCGCCACCAAACCCATGGAGGAACAGGACGATATCCTCGCTTGCCTCTCCTGCTTCCAGGAGGTTGATCGTCGCGCCGTCTACCGTGACAGTGCGAGGTGCCGCCGCTCCGCCTTCACCACCCTCGCCCGTTCCCAACCGGTCGGCATAGCTTGCTATGAACGCATCGATCTCCTCGGCCGTGGCGGCCTCGTCCGCAATAACCCCGGCAAGCGCGCCCACCGGAGCTGTCGTACCTTCTGGCAGCACAACACGCCTCAGGATACCGCCGGCGGCCGCCTCCAGAACGTTGGTCACCTTTGTCGTTTCGATTTCAAGGATTTCCTGGCCTCGAACGACAGTCTCTCCTTCCCCGATCATCCATTGGGTGATCGTACCCTCGGTCATCGTCATGCCCCATTTGGGAATGGTGACAGCCTCGATAAGCGACATAGCAGTTACCTCTTCACGATGGATTTGACGACCTTCGACACCGCTTCGGGCGTCGGAATGTAGGCGTCTTCAAGATTGGGAGCGTAGGGAACCGGAGCATGCGGCGCAGTCACAAGCTTGATCGGCGCCTTCAAGGCGTCGAAGCACTTATCGGCAAGCAGCGCCGAGATGTCGGTTGCTACGCTGCATCGGGGGTTTGCCTCATCGACGATGACGACGCGGCCGATCTTCTCGGCAACCTCCAGCAGCGTGTCCTCGTCAAGCGGCGACGTCGTGCGCGGATCGACGATGCAGGCAGAGATGCCTTCCGATGCGAGCTGGCGCGCCGCTTCCTCCGCAACGCCCACCATCCGGCCGATCGCAACGATCATGACGTCCTTGCCGTCACGCACCACCCGAGCTTCGCCGAACGGGATCGTGTAAGATCCGTCGGGAACTTCCCCAACAGTGTCATACAGCATCTTGTGCTCAAGGAAGATCACCGGATCATCATCGCGAATGGCCTGCAACAGAAGTCCCTTGGCGTCGTAGGGATTGGACGGAATGACGACCTTCAGGCCCGGAATGTGCGTGAAGATCGGATAGAGCGCCTGGGTGTGCTGTGAACCGGAACGGCTACCGGCACCATAAGTGGCGCGGATAACGAGCGGGGTCTTGGCGCGGCCGCCGAACATAAATCGGAACTTTGCCGCCTGGTTCATGATCTGGTCGAGGCAGACGCCTGCGAAGTCGACGAACATGATTTCCGCGATCGGACGCATGCCCGTCAACGCTGCCCCGGCGGCAGCCCCAACGAAAGCTGCTTCACTGATCGGCGTATCGCGAATTCGCTCCGGGCCGAAGGCATCGAGCAAGCCCTTGGTAACACCGAAGGCTCCACCCCAGGCGTCCTGCACGCCCTTGGCGCCGGCTCCCCCGGTCAGGTCTTCCCCCATCATGATAACCCGGGGATCCCGGGCCATTTCCAGATGGAGAGCTTCGTTGAGGGCTTGGCGGAAGGATTTCTTGGCCATGGTCGTCCTCCTTAGAGATACTTGACGTAGACGTCGGTGGTGAGGGCCGACAACGGCGGGAACGGTGCAGCGCGAGCGGCTGCGACCGCACGATCGATCTCAGCTTCCACCATCTGATCGACAGCATCGAGTTCGCCAGCATCCAGCAGCGACACGTCCTTGACCCGCTGGCGGAAGTTGACCAGGCAATCGCGTTCCTGACGCATCGCCGCCTTCTCTTCCGGGGTCCGGTAATTGTCCGGGTCGCCGCTGTAGTGGCCATAGTAGCGCGGCACATGGATCTGCAGCATCGTCGGGCCGCCGCCCGTACGAGCGCGTTCCACAGCTTCCCCTGCCGCCGTATAGACCGCAAACACGTCCGTTCCATCGACTTCGATGGCCGGAATGTCATAGCTCTCGGCGCGCCGCGTGAAGCTGCCGGCCGAAACATGCTCGTTCGCCGTCGCTTCGCCGAAGCCGTTATCCTCAATGGCGAAGATGATCGGCAGGTTCCAGATCTTCGCGAGGTTAAAGCTTTCCGACATCACCCCTTCGTTCATCGCGCCGTCACCCGCAAAGGCAACTGCAACCTGCTTCGTGCCCTGCAGCTTTGCGCTCAACGCCGCACCGCACGTGATCGGAGCGCCGGCCGCAACGATCCCGTTCGCTCCAAGCATGCCCTTGCGAAGATCCGCAATATGCATCGAGCCGCCTTTGCCACCACACGTGCCGGAAGCCTTGCCGAACAGCTCCGCCATCATGCTGCCGATGTCGACGCCCTTGGCGATGCAGTGACCATGGCCGCGATGGGTCGAGGAGATAAAGTCCTCCTCACCAAGGTGTAGACAGACACCGACCGCGCTTGCCTCCTGCCCCGCATAAAGATGGGTATTGCCGGGGATATCACCGGTCGCCATCTCGTCCATCACCCGCTCCTCGAAGCGGCGGATCGTGCGCATCGTGCGATAGACCTCGATGAGTTTGTCGTGTGGTAGCTGCAGAGCAGACATCAAATTTTCCTCCTTGTCGGCTATCGTGTTTTGAAGGAACAACACGCTTTTTGCCGGTTGACACGTATTCTGCGGCTGCGGTTGCCCCAACGACCACCGCAGCCGCTGGGTCCGCCCCTCTTGGGTAGGGCGGACCTCGAAGGCCTTCAGCGAAAGAAACCTAGAAGCTCGCGAAGGAGAGCCTCAGGCTGCTCTTCCGCTAAGTAGTGGCCACAACTCTCGATCGCGGTCCCTTGCACATGGGAAGCAACTTTTTGCAGCTGCGCTACGAGATCAGGCATCGACCCTTGGTCTGCACGTACCGCGAGAACCGGCATCTCAAGTTTTGGCTGTTGAGCCAGCGCCCTGTTCTGCTCGGCCGAGACGGAAACAGCCCTGTAGTAGGCGAGGCCGCCTTTGAGGCCATTGCTCAGGAAAACCCTGAGGTACTCCTGGAAGTCAGCATCTGAAAAGACTTGTGGGTTCGCCGCCTTGCGTTCCAGGAACCAGCGCAGGTAGACATCTTCCTTCCCCTCAATGAGGGCCTCGGGCAGATCGGCAACATTATGGAAGGCCACATGCCACGTACGCCAAGCCACATCAGAGGACCAAGGCAGCGCGTCGGGTAAGCTGATACCCGGTATGCCAGTATCAAGAATGACGAGGCCAAGCACGCTCTTGCGGTTTGTTACGGTGTACGGATAGGCCACCCAAGCGCCCACATCGTGGGCTACAACATAGTGGCTCTCAACGCCAAGCTTCTCAAGAAGACCTCGAACAAGTGTCGCGGCACCCGAAGTGTCGCATCCATTAGCCGGACGGTCAGAATCACCTTGTCCCGGAAGATCGAGCGCGATGACCCGGTATTTCTTGCCGAGGGCCGGCATGATCTTACGCCACGCATACCAACTTTGCGGGAAGCCGGGAAACAGCACCACTGCGTCGCCATCAGCTTTTCCACCCATAACATAATGGAGACGAACTCCGCTGACGGTGGTAAAACCACGCTCGAATCCGTCAAGGCCTGTGTCCGGCCAGTCCAATCCCTGTGGCATTTCATTCTCCTTACGTTTCACATGCCTTCGGCTGCGCAGGAACCAGCCGGCTTGCGTTCGATTGAGATAAGGGGCGTCCGGCTGATCCTTAAGTCGCGGTCAACCGGCCGGTTTTAGCTGGTGCTCATTCTCTTGGTCGACGCCGCCCGCCAATTGGCAATGGTTGCCACGACAAGGCAGAAGACTAGGAGTATGGAGAACACGGCATTGACCGAAGGCGTGAATCCGAACCGCATCTGGTTGAATACCCATATCGGCAATGTCGGTGCGCCACCGGACAAGAAGAGCGTCACCATCACGTCGTCGGCCGACAATGTCAGTCCCAGGAATGCTCCCGCAGCGATCGTGCCCCTGATCATCGGGAACAGGACGTGAATAAAGCTCTGCCAGCGGGTCGCTCCAAGATCCAAAGACGCCTCCATTAACGACGGATCAAGCCGCCGGAGCCGCACCAGAAGAAGGAGGAATGTCACGGGCATCACGAAGCTCATCTGCCCAATGACGATACGCGGGATCCCGGACGGAATCCCGAAGATCTCCGTCCCTAGAACCATCTCGATACCCAAAACAACGCCAGGCGTTGCAATGGGAAGCGCGAAGGCCATTTCAAACAAGCGCGCACCCCTCGGCTTGGCATAATGGACAATCAACGCGAAGATGGTGCCGACAACAACCGATACCGAGACAACAAAAAGTGCGACGATCACCGAGCGCTGAGCGGCTTCGACCAGGGACGCATCATTGGCGAGTTCCCTGTACCACTGCATGGTCAGGCCCTGAAGGGGAAGGGTCTGCAGATTGGCGGCGTTAAACGAGAATAACACAATGATCGCCAGGGGCGCATAGAGATAGACGATGGCAAGCGCGTAACCGATACCTCCCAGACGCCGACCGCGCACGCCAGAGCCGGAATGATCGCTCGCACTGTCGCTTTCGCCCCCCGACATCACGCCTTTGACAGGCGTCAGTGCTATGAGGACGCCGAGAAGCAAAATCACGCTCAGCATTAGCGCAACCGCAATGGCCGCGCCATATGGCCAGTTGTTCGCGAAACCGAACTGGGTTGAAATCACAACACCCAAAGTAGTTCCGTCGATACCGCCAATCATTGCAGGGGTGACGAAGTCTCCGACGGTTACAAGAAACGCCAGCGAGACCCCGATAGCCAAATTTCGCCGGGTCAACGGCCAGATCAAGTGGAAAAACGTTTGAAGCGAGCTTGCGCCTGAGTCTTGAGATGCCTCAATCAGATCGCGAGGGATCTTTTCAAATGCGCCCATCGTCGAGATAAAGATGAACGGGACCGAAATATAGGCAAATACGATCACCACAGCGGTTGGGCTGTACAGAAACGCCTCGGAAGGGGTGTCCAGTATGCCGCTCGACAACAGGAAGCCGTTCAGCAATCCTGACTGGCCAAGGATAATGCGCCAGGCAAAGATCCGCATGAGCAGGCTGATCCAAAGCGGCAGCACGATTAGAATAGTAAGCAGCGCCCTATTCTTTCCGGCAACGCGACCAACATAGTATGCAAGCGGATAGGCAATAAGCGTGGCGATCAGACAGCCTGCAAAACTATACGAGAGCGTTCGGAAAAGCAGGACCCAAAAGCCCGCTGAGTTCCAAAGTCGGGCATAGTTGACGAGAGATGGCTCGAAAATGATCGAGCCGGCTGAACTCTTAAGGAAGCTTGTGCCAACGAGGAGCAGGTTGGGCAGCACGACGATCAACAGCAGCCATGCGAGCACAGGAGCGCTCGATATCTTGAACCTTAGCGCCCGCGCCAACGTTAGTGTCGATCGGGACTTCAGGTGCCCATGCGTCATAGCCTCAGTCATGGAACACCTGAACGTTAGACAGGTCAAACGTGACTTGCACCGGAAGGCCCACTACGAAAGTCGTCTCTCGCGTAGTAGGCACCGTCCCGATCAAACTGAGATCACCACAGCGAACATTGACCTCACAATTCGTGCCCAGGAACAATACGTCCTCGACCTCACCTTGAATTGCCTCGGCTCCACTGGTGGACACTTCCGCGGGCTTCAAGTTGATTGCCTCGTATCGGACCGCCATTCGCGCGGACCCGGCCTTGGTGGACGCCAGACCGGCTACCTTTTTGCCGGCGACATAGCCCTCAAAACCACCGTGCGCCGCCTTGAACTCGACCGGCACCAGATTGGAGCGGCCAACAAACCGAGAGACGAACTCGTTGGTCGGGGAAAAGTAAATTTCTCTTGGCGATGCCAACTGCGCAATTCGGCCTTCGTTCAGGACACACACTCGGTCGGACATCGACAACGCCTCGCCCTGATCATGCGTGACGTATAAGAACGCAATGCCGAGCTCTTTCTGGAGTGCAACGAGCGTATGCTGCATTTGTTGCCTAAGGCGAAGATCGAGCGCAGCGAGAGGTTCGTCGAGAAGGAGCAATTTCGGGCGGGATACGATCGAGCGGGCTAATGCAGCACGTTGACGCTGTCCACCTGAGAGTTGATGGGGAAGCCGGTCTGCAAACGCCGACATCTCAGTCAACGCCAGGGAGTCTTCTGCCTTCTTGCGCCGGACACTCTTGTCCTCTGCGCGCATTCTTAAAGGATATTCGACATTTTCCCGCACCGTAAGGTGCGGGAACAATGCATAGCTCTGGAAGACGGTTCTGACATCGCGCTTGTTCGGCGGGACTTGATTAACAACCTCAGCATTCATGAGGATTTCACCGCTGTCAGGCGTCTCGAAGCCAGCGACGGTTCGAAGAATGGTTGTTTTGCCGGATCCACTCGGTCCAAGGATGGAAAAGAACTCTCCCGGCCTGACCGAGAACGATACGTCGTTCAAGGCGGGTTTCGTGGCCCGGTCATATGTCTTCGATACGCCGCTCAGCGACAGTACCGAGGCGAACTCGCGCGATGTCATTTTTTCACTCCAAAAGTGTAACGTGCGCCGTCAGAGCGTGCCGGCGAGAAAATCGTTCCAAATCTGGATGCGACGCTCTACATCCTCCGGCTCCTTGAAGAACACCAGGTTATCCTTGAAGCTGGAGTCTTCTGAGTCGAGGATATTGGTTGCCTTCAATTCATCTTCCGTCAGACCCGCCTTGCGAGAGGCTTCCGGCGTCAAAATGCCGTTACTTCCGGAGAATTTCATAAAGCGCGCCTGCCATGAAACTGACATGGTGTCGTTCAGGAACTTGTAGACAATGTCCCGCTGGCCCTTGGGCGTAACATAAGTACCCTCGATCCAAGCAGGCGTACCTTCCTTTGGAAGAGAATACTTTGCATTGTTCCCTTTCTTTTTCAGCATGTTAACAACAGTCACGTTGTGACAATAACCGAGCACTGCCTCACCAGACGCATAGAGGTTCGCCGCATCGTCGAAACCTCTCGTGACGACGCGCACCTGGCTTCGAAGTTCCCGCAGGGCTTCAGCCACGCGCCCGAACTCATCTTCGGTCAAATGGAAGGGATCTTTTGCTCCAACATAAAGCGCGACCATTGGAATGGTGACCGTCGCATCATCAAAGATGGTTACCTTGCCTTCATAAGCCTTGTCCCAAAGGGCAGCCCAAGATGTCGGCGCCTCTTTGATGATGTCCGCGTTGTACTGCAGCGGCTGGGTTCCCCAATGAAGCGGGATTCCCATCAACTCGCCGTCCACACTGAGCGGGTCTTTCCAGTTGAGGCTGGGAAGGACATTGGAGATATTCGCCACCTTGGACACGTCGAAGGGGGTGATCTGCCCTGCCTTCTTCAGCCGACCAGCCGTGGAAGCCTCGGAATAAACCACATCGGGCTGCACCGCCCCGGACTGAAGCTGAGCGAATACTTCATCCAAAGAGGAAACAAAGACCGGTTTGATTTTTGCACCGTTGGCTGCTTCCCACTCCGCGATCCAATCTGGCTCGGCGTAGGTTTCCCACGTCATAAGTGTGATTTCGCCTTCGTCGGCCCATGCTCCGCGGATCAACGCGGGTGTTGTGAGCGCGGCTGAGAGCGCAACTCCACTGTATTTGAGAAAAGTGCGCCTCGTTGCGAGATGCGACTCTACCTTGTTCATTTTCGGAACCTTTCTGACGATAGATTGACAGACTGCGGTGAAGGGCCTTCGACCCGTCCCGCCCCCTTTTTTTGTGCTTATCTAACTAACGGCAGTTCGACTGATTTTTTAACGCAAGAAGCAGGTGAGAGTCAATCCTGTTCACACCAGCTACCGTTATCTTGTCGAGACAGCGCGAGCGCTTCATTTCATGAGTTTTCGGTCCGCGGACGAGGTTTGAACCCCGAAAGCTACGACACAGTGCGCGTCCTTAATTCCTCCCGAGCGCAGTACATGTATCCTTCATAAAGAAAATATGTACGTCAAATTCTGGTTGCTAATCGCCGGTGATAAACAGATGTTATCGTCGTTGGACGAGGTGCAGAAACCTTCTCGAGGGGCCGAGCTATGCTCCGCCCTGGCGAACCAGACGGAGACTAAGCCACTGACCCGTCGTGATCGAGCAAAGTTCTCCGACCGATCATCACTTAGCGCTTCGGAAACGCCGGCTGTGGGCCGAGCGCAGGCTACGTGATCACACGGCTTTATCTGAGGTTATCCGAATTTGAAATTTGACCGGGATCTGGCAACGGCACATTTAAAACCTCTCGAGTGAAGTGACGACCCAATGAGGAGTGTTATGGCGAACCCCAATCAAAGCAACCTGGTTAAAGGAACGCCCGCACAAATTCGCGGCGAGATACGCTCGGGCAAGTTTTACTCCCAGACATCCGGCATGGCGCCTGGCTATGCCCAGGGAAATCTCGTGATTTTGCCGAGGGTGTGGGCGCAAGACTTTCTGCAGTTTTGCCTCGCAAATCCAAAGCCATGCCCATTGCTCGCGGTGAGCGAAGTCGGCAATCCCGCGCTCCCGGGCGCTGGCGCCGACATTGATATTCGATCAGACGTTCCAAGCTATCGCGTTTTTGTACAGGGCGAACTCGTGGACGAGGTCACCGACATTCGTGAGCTTTGGGAGGATAGCTTCGTATCGTTTCTCATCGGTTGTTCATTTTCATTTGAATGGGCGTTGATGAACGCCGGAATCGGCGTTCGGCATATCGAATTGGGCTGCAACGTCCCGATGTTCAAAACAAACATCGCATGCGCGTCGGCCGGCGCATTCCAAGGCCAGTACGTGGTTTCGATGCGCCCAATGAAGCCCGCGGATGCAATCCGCGCTATCGAAATCACCGCGAAAATGCCCCAGGTTCACGGCTCCCCTGTCCATTTTGGCGACCCGGCAGCGATTGGGATCAGCGACATCTCGCGGCCAGACTACGGCGACGCCGTTCCAGTCGGCGATGGCGAAGTGCCTGTTTTCTGGGCCTGTGGCGTGACACCTCAAGTTGCGCTTGCAAACGCCAAACCACCGATCGCTATAACTCATAGCCCTGGATATATGCTCATTACCGATATCCCCGACGGGGATCTCTTGAGTGGAAGGTTTCAGTTCAGCCTCCCCTTTCTCAGGTGAGGGTCGCCGCTCATCGCAGCGCCGGCTAAATGGACGTCAATGATTTTTTGGCGGCCGCCTTTTCGATCGTAACGTGTGGTTCCACCCATCATGGCCGGATTTATGTCCGACCATACTTGGCTCGGTTGGTTTTGCCGGCCATAGTAGAATGCGGCACGTGCGGTGGGGCACGGCGGGCAGGTGTCAAATCGGACAAGCGCACCATGTTTTGCCAGCAGCGCGTATCGCGGCAAGAGGAGGTGGCTTTTGATTGATCTACGTACATTGGAGACGTTTGTTGTCGTCGCCAGCACTGGTGGCTTTCATCGAGCGGCCGAGAAGCTCCACACCACACAGCCGGCCGTATCCGCACGGATAGCTCAGCTCGAAAATGAACTTAAGACACGCCTTTTCGAGCGCGATAAGCGGGGCAGCCGTCTCACCGTCAAAGGGCGGGATGTGCTTTACTATGCCGAGCGCATATTATCGCTGCGAAGCGAGCTCATCAATTCGGTCGCCGGGACTGACGCACTTGAAGGCACGGTTCAACTGGGTGTTTCGGACACCATTGTCCATACCATGTTGCCTGTCCTGCTCAAACGCTTGAATGAAGTGTATCCCGCAATCACGCTGGAGATTAATGTTGACAGCTCTTCAAACCTCTCCAATGCTCTCCTCAATCGCTCGCTGGACGTCGCTCTACTCATGGGACCCGTCACCGCAAATGGCGCTGTGAACCTTCCTTTGTGTAGCTACGAATTAAGTTGGATTGTGCCAAACGACTTTCCACTTGGTCCTGATCCGGTTCGCCTGGATGAACTCGCAGCGTATCCAATCATCACATTCGCCCGTCAAACGCAGCCATTTTGGCAACTGACCGAGCTTTTTCAGAGCGCTAATCTTAGGAGAGTTCGCCTATTTGCAAACTCATCGCTTTCATCGATCGTCAGGATGACACTTGATGGAATTGGAATTGCCGCTATCCCCCCGCAGGTCGTCCAGGACCATCTTGCGAGCGGTCGCTTGCGCGAGTTGAAAACACTGGACCAGAGAATGCCGCAAATGCAATTCACCGCTAGCTATATGACACACACGGGTATGCCGCTAAGCTCGGCAGTTGCCGAACTGGCCCAATCGGCGGCGAATGACTATGTGACGGGTGTGAGACCCTAAGCTCGAGACCTATTAGGTTGGATTGAGATGTGCTTCACGGTTTCAAAAAAGAGCCAGTGATGAGCGATTTGTTTCCGCGGAGCGAGCGCCAGGTGGCGCGCATTGAACATATTCCCTTTGGCACATGATGTTCCGCACGATAGCGACCGCCGCGTGACCGGCGGCATTGTTTACGTCATCAAGCATTGCCTGCAATGGGAGGACCATCGAGGGCCTACGGGCCGTAAAAGACGCTCTAAAATCGCTTTATCCGCCGGAGCCGCAAGGAGACGCGCGTTCCCAAAAGCGCCACACGGTTACGAATCTCTTTGCAAAGCTCAAGGACTGGAGACGTGCAGCAAGACGATGTGGCCGACGCGCTCACGCCTTTTTTCTGCAATCGGTATCGCAGCGGCTGTTATCTTCTGGCTCTGATCAATGAGGCACCTAGACACGCATCCCTCACGCGAAAGCAACCCGAGGCCACACAACGCGCCGGCCCGCGATCGTGCGCAGGTGCCGAACCCGCAGACGTTCCCAACAGAAATGCACGCATCTTGAACGAAGCCTACCCAGCGCGCAAAAAATGCGATACCAGGTCAAGGCAACGGCAGGCATAACCCCATTCGTCGTCGTACTCGGTAGAGACGACGGGCTCGTCGCAATAGGCGAGGATGCCGCCCATCGCGTTCGTCGCCTGCGCGCGGATCGTCGTGCAGATGTTCTTGTAGGACACGTCTTCTCTAAGCCGGCACGTGAGATCGACCAGTGATACGTCCGACACCGGCACACGCACCGCCATGCCGTTGATCCGCCCATTCAGTTCGGGCACCACCTTGCCGATCATGCGTGCCGCACCGCTCGTCACCGGGATGATCTTCTCAAGGGCACCAGGCCCGAAACGCCAGTCGTTGCGCACCACACCGCCGACCGTGTTATGACTCGACGTCGTCGCGTGAACTGTAAGCATCAGCGCTTCTTCGAGGCCGAAAGCGTTGTTCAACGCCTTGGCGAGCGGCGCGACACTATTGGTGGTGCATTAGGCGTTGGAGACAATGCTTTCGCCGGTGTCATCCAGTGCGACAACTCACTTTTTGTTTAAACAGGAAGCATTTTTATGGCCTATCGTACGGCCGAACACCCGCTCTGGTGACGAATTTCATATCACTAATGCCGTCGGCAAGCGCAGTGGCTTCCAACAATACACTTCAGCGAAATAGGGGCGCGGAGGACAGGATCTAGCGGAAAGGCCCGCACAATGGCGATCCGCCCCCGCGCGTCAAATGCTAGGAAAGGCGCCTGTACTTTTCCATCGTCACGGACTCGATCCACTTTCCGGCTCTCTCGCCGAAGGCTTTCATGTTGGGCGTATTGTTATGCAAGTCCAGCGAGGCTTCGTCATCCCAGATTTCATAGAACACGAATTCACCCGGCCGTTCTTTCGATACGTGCAGGTCGTATTGAACGAAGCCAGGTTCCGTCTTTGCGACAGGAATAAGTGTCAGGAGCGCCTCCTGAAGTTCATCATGCGCCCCGTCCTTTGCCTGTATGGTTGCAACTACAACAAGCTTGTCCTTCATTTTTTCCTCCATGACGATTTTGATCGTGTTGAAACAGCAAGAAGCAGCTGTCAATCGAGTTGGATCCGGACTTCCGATTTGATCGAGTTCGCTATGAAACAACCCTTGTGCGCGCGGTGATGCAGACGCGCCAGCATTTCTTTGTCTGGCTGCTTTTCAGAACTAAATGTAGCCTGTGGGCGCAGGATAATCTCGGATACCCAAAAGCCTCCATCCGCGCCTTTTGTCACCTTCCCCACCGCGTTGTCCGTGTAGGTATTCACGACATAGCCGCTGCCTTCGCATATCGCCAAGAAGTAAAGCATGTGGCAACTGGCAAGTGCGTTCACGAGCAGTTGCTCGGGATCGGCAAACTCGCTGTTCCCGAGGTAGCTTGGCGCCGCCGAGACGGGTAGCGATACCTCGGCACCATAAACAGCTTTATGATCACGGTTATAAGTGTCAGGTCGTGTTGCATGCGGAGCGAAACTCCACTCCAGCCTTATGGTGTGTTCCGACATTGTTTCATATTCTCCTGGTAAGTGCGGGATAGACATGCGGCGCGAGTGTTGCCTACGGCTAGGCACTTACGCGATGGTCATTCCCAGGTCCCAATTTCGCTGGAGGACATTGACCATCGCCTGCGCAATGGCAACGTCCGCTTCTACCGGTCCGCCCGATACACCTACCGCCCCGACAACCTGTTCATCGTCACAGACGGGCAGACCACCCCCGAAGATCACGAATGGGCGAGCACAAGCGCGCTCGAGCCCATAGAGCGCTGCGCCGGGCTGCACCAGCTCCATCCATTTGTCTGACGGCGCTCTCAGGGCGGCTGACGTGAATGCCTTGTTATGCGCGATCTCGATGGTGCCGAAAGCTGCATCATCGACGCGGATCATCGCGATAAGATTACCGCCTGCGTCGACAATAACGAGAGAGGAACGTTGTTTGAGTTCCCGAGCCTTGGCGACGCCGGCGTTGATCGCCTTGAGCGCAACTTCGTGATTGATATGCTTAGCCAATGAATTTATCCCTTCTACGCCGTTAGTTGTAGATGCCGCCATCGACATTTATCGACTGCGCCGTAACGTACGAAGCCTCGTCCGATGCCAGATATACAAAGAGGGGAGCGACCTCCTGTGGGGTCGCCTGTCGGCCAAGGGGAATAACCTTCGGCACGAGGGCTTCCTGCTTTTCACGCCCCCCGATGTAGCTGATGGCAGGCTGATTGAAAGGTGTATCGATCCAGCCGGGACATACCGCGTTCACACGGATACCGTCGACGGCGAGTTCGAGTGCCAATGTTGTGGTGAGGCCGATCACAGCCGCCTTCGACGCTGAATAAGCAAGAAGACCGGGAGCGCCGCGTTTTCCAGCCAGTGATGACATCATCACGATCGATGATTTCCCACCTTCGCGAAGGTATTTGATTGCCTCTCTTGCAAAGACAAAGTTCGCTCGGACATTGATTGTGAAAACCTTATCCCAGTCCCCAGTACTGAACTCTTCAGCCTTTCCGGAAAGTTGGATACCGGCGTTCAGGCACAGTGTATCGAGACCTTTCATCCATTCAGCCGAGGCGGAAATCGCTGATTTGATATCACTTTCCTGCGCGAGGTCGGCTTTGAAGAACTTCACGCGCCCGGAATGGCGCTTCTCGACCTCAGCGCCTTTCGCAGCATCGATATCGACAACCGATACAATTGCGCCTTCACGCACGAATGCATCGAGGATTGCTAGTCCGATGTTGGCAACTCCCCCCGTCAAAAGAACGCGTTTTCCTGACAAACGTCCTGACATACCTTGTTCCTTTCGATTGCCTTTTGCTTGCACTTCGGGGACCAATGCCCACTCAAGCTCGGTTGATATTTTCGATGATTGCGTCGTTGACGGTTGAGGACGCCTCCATCTGGGGCATGTNNNC
>Ga0055526_1001290_pt1 | contig 17969 bp, 18 predicted proteins | sample AraplaCol_mMF_r2_FD_55013 | JGI IMG/M metagenome (GOLD analysis project Ga0055526, IMG submission 55013) | Arabidopsis root microbial communities from North Carolina, USA - plate scrape MF_Col_mMF_r2 | ecosystem: Host-associated > Plants > Roots > Endosphere | place: USA: North Carolina... | reverse complement strand
TCGATCGGAAAGTCCGGATGGTGCCAGTCGAGCAGCGAATAATAGAAGCCGATCTTCAGTCCTTCGGCGCGAAAGGCTTCGACCAGCGGCGTCAGCAAATCTTTGCCGCAGGGCGTGTTCGTCGCCTTGTAATCCGTCACCTTGCTGTCCCAGAGGCAGAAACCCTCGTGATGCTTGGTCGTCACCACGACGTATTTCATGCCGGCAAGACGTGCCCGGCGGGCCCATTCCTTGGGGTCGTAGAGATCAGGATCGAAATTTTCGAAATAGCGCTGGTAGTGGTCGTCGGTCAGCTCTTCGCGGTTCTTCAACCATTCATGCCGGGCTCCCAAGGCATAGAGGCCCCAATGGATGAACATGCCAAGGCGGTCGTGGCTGAACCAGGCGTGCTTGCCCGCTCCTTCCGATGCCGGATTTTCCGACAGGCGTTCCGAATTCGTCACAGGTTTCTCCTCCCTGCTTTCCGGCTCAATATCATATCGAACCGGTTCGGTGAGTAACAATCTTACTTGATCCAGCACCTGTCAAGCCAAATTCGCGGTCGCAGTTTTAGAAATGCAAGCCCTGCGGAATAACCAGTTTGAGGCATGGATGTTGCGCCGATCAATAAAATCGGACATAACAATGCATTAGAACCGGTTCGACAGACATGACCACGATACGAGACGTAGCGCGCATTGCGGGGGTTTCCATCTCGACCGTCTCGCTCGCGCTCAACAGCCCGAAGCGGGTCGGCGCCGAGACGCTCGACCGCATCCAGCAGGCGATAAATTCGACGGGCTACCGCATCGACCCGGTGGCCCAGACGCTGGCGCGCGGACGCAGCTCGCTGATCGGTTTCGTTTCGGCCAATCTCGGCAACATGTTCTTCGGCGACATCCGCCGCGAGATCGAGCACCAGGCGCTCGATCACGGCTATTTCGTCCTGATCGCCGACTCCTCCGGCAGGGCCGACCTCGAGCGGGCNCTGCTGGAGCGGCTGGAGGCGCAGAANATCGCNGGCATTGCGCTGGCGGCAAACGGGCGCGGCGAGGAATACGCCACGTTCCTGCGCGACTTCAAGACGCCGATCGTGATGTTCGACCAGAAGGTGGAGGGTGCAGAGCGCGATTTCGTCGGCTCCGACAATCCGCTGACCACCACCATCCTGACGGAACATCTGCTGCAGCTCGGCCACCGGCGTATCGGCTTCATCTCCGGGCCTTCCGGTCTGCACACCGCCGACGAGCGCCTGAAAGGCTTTCTGAACACGATGACCGGCGCCGGTGTGGAGATCGACCCTTCGCTGGTGGTCGAAGGCGGCTACACCAGGACCGGCGGCCATGCGCAGGCGATGCGGCTGCTGACGCGCCGCGACCGGCCGACCGCCATCATCGGCGCCAACAACATGACTGGCCTGGCCGCACTGCAGGTGATGCAGGAGATGGGTTTCCGCTGCCCTGACGACGTGTCGCTGGCGATGGTCGACGACGTGCCATGGAGCAACGTCATCACGCCGCGCATCACCATGGTGGTGCAGGATGCGCAGAAGCTCGGGGAATTGGCGGCACAACGTCTGCTGACAAGAATAGCAAGCCCGGAGGGCGCCGCCGCGCCGCCTGAGGATTTCATCCTGACGCCGAGATTCGTGCGCGGGGAATCGACCAGGCGGCTGTGAGNGCTTCTACCGATCTTCCCNCGTATGCCAAAGCCGCAATACATAGATTGTCGACTGCTGGATTTCGTAGCGGAGCTCGTAACGGCCGACGAGAATGCGGCGAACCTCTCGAGGATCAAACTCCTCGAGTCGCTCGCCGAGACGTGGCTGCTCAAGCAGCCGCGCAGGGGCTGCCGTCAGCGCCTGTACGGTTCGGGCCGCAGCCCGCCGGTCGACCGGAGAGAGAAAGTCGTATAAGCGGGTAACATCCGAAACCGCTTTGNTCGTCCATTTGACTTCCATCACCGGGGCAANGAAANCGGCTCGTCACTGTCAAGACTATCAGCCCAGGCCTGAACAGCCTGGTGATCGACAACGTTTCCACTATCCACGTCGGCCAACGCCTCAAGCGTCAAACGCCGACGCTCCTCTTCCTGGTCGATCCATGCAGTCAGTGCCTGCTTGACGATCCAGCCGCGCGAGCGTTCGAGCCGCGANGCAAGTTGATCGACCTTCTGCGCAAGCGGCAGTGGAACATGGGCAGTCAGAACTTTGGTCTCCATCGAAAACTCCTTGTCAATCACTTATAATCATAGCGATTAATTCTGATTATATCCAGTCACCTATATCTCAGAAAAGCTCGAAACATGTCGGCGGACTGACGGAATGCCGAGAGTTTGCGATAAAACACAGCGGCTGATCTCCGAGTAAAAACCGCCAAGGAACAAGCCCGACTGCCGCGGCCATTGAAAGAGTGCGAAATTTGTCATACATGTGTGATGAATCATGAGTTTCGCAGTGCCGCGCGTTTGGACGGCATTCGGATCAAGCCGATGCGGGGGCAGGCGTGGCTATGCAGATGAAGGATCGCAGCAAAGGCTCCGGGTCGCTGGTCTCACAGGTCGGCGAAAGCCTTCGGCAAGCCATATTGAGCGGCCAGTATTCTGCCGGCGACAAGCTTCCGAGCGAGCATGAACTGACCGAAACGCANAGCGTCAGCCGGACCGTCGTGCGCGAGGCGGTGGCCGCGCTTCGCTCCGACGGGCTTGTCGAGGTGCGCCAGGGGGCAGGCATCTTCGTCCTCGGCGCCGATCCGGCTGTCTCCGCTGGGAAAGCCGACAAGGCCCGCGTTGTTTCCGATCTGGAAGTGCTCGAGATCAGAACGCCTGTCGAAATCGAAGCTGCCGGTCTTGCGGCCTTGCGCCGCTCGCCCGCGCAGGAGGAGGCGATTTTCGAATGCCACCGGAAAATTCTCCAGTGCATCGAGAGCGACCAATCCATTCGCGAGGCCGATCTCGAACTCCATGCCGCCATCGCCGAAGCTACGAACAATCCGCTGTTCCGGCAGTTCCTGGAGTCCCAGGGCTCGGCGATCATCCCGCAGTCCAGGCTGGTCCCGGAAACAAGGACAGCCGAACAGACTGCTTACCGAANGCTGATCCANAGNGAGCACGAGGCGATCGTCGTCGCCATTTCCGACAGGGACGATCAGGCCGCCCGAAATGCGATGCGCGAGCATCTGGTCGGCAGCCAGGCAAGGTACCGCAACCTGCTGAGGGATCTGCGAAGCTTTACCAGCTGATAGTCGGCCCAGGAACTGTCTGAAAGCGCCCGTAGCGATTGGCGCGAATTGTCCGCTATTTGTCCGGCGCGCGCATTTTCCCGTGCCATCAAATTGCCGAATATGGCTTCATGATCAACCGCCATGGAGCAAAAAATGTCCGGCCATGATACTGTCCTTCTCGTTATCGACGCCCAAGAGTCTTTCAGACAACGCGATTACTGGGATGAAAACCTGGCATCCGCCTACATCGATCGTCAGCAGGCGTTGATCGACGGCGCGGAAGCCGACGGAATACCCGTCATCCAGATCTTCCATGTCGATGAAAACGCGCCGTTTTCGGAGGCATCCGGGTTCGTCAGGACACTCGCACCGCTCAGGATCGCGCCGAAGGCTACATTCAGGAAAAACCGCCATAGCGCCCTGGTCGGTTCGGGTCTCGACGTGTGGCTGACCGAGAACGGCGTCCGTCGTCTCCTCGTCTCCGGCATCCGCACCGAACAGTGCTGCGAGACCACCACCCGCCACGCCTCCGATCTCGGCTATCAAGTCGACTATGTCGGCGAAGCGACCCTGACCTTCCCGATGACCGACGCCACAGGGCGCACCTGGAGTGCGAGAGAAATCCGGGACCGGACCGAACTGGTCCTGTCAGGCCGTTTCGCTCGGATCGCGACCGTCGAACAGGCCCTGGCGGGGCGTGAAAAGCCACTCGCCGCATGACAGACGCCGTGCAGCCCTTCGATATTCCGGTCTTCGTCGTCGTGCCGCCGCGCGTGCTGCTGCTCGACGTGGCCGGTCCGATCGAAGTGCTGCGCAAGGCAAACCTCGAACAGCCCACAGTGCGCTTCACCGTCACCTATATCGGCCCGTCGGCGACGGTCGGCAGCTCGATCGGCCTTGCCGTTACGGGCGTCGCAGCATTGCCGGAATGCTTGCCCGATAGCGCGCTTGTCGTCATTGCCGGCAGCACCGACGTTCCGATGGAAAGCAGCCATCGGCGGGACGAACAGGAACGCGCCGACCAGGCTGCCATTGTCGCATGGCTGCAGCGCGCCATTCGTCCAGGAATTCGACTGGTCTCGATCTGCTCGGGCGCATTGCTCGCTGCCGAGGCCGGAATGCTCGACGGCCGCGAGTGCACCACCCATCACGGCTGCATGGAAGATCTGATCCGGCTCGCGCCGACGGCGCGCGTCCGGGACAACCGGCTCTATGTCGAGGATGGAGACCGCCTCACCAGCGCCGGCATCACCGCCGGCATAGACCTCATGTTGCATATCGTCGCCGAAGCGGCGGGACATGCCTGTGCGCTTGCGGTGGCGCGATACCTTGTCGTCTATCTCAGGCGCGGCGGCTCGGATCCGCAACTTTCGCCCTGGCTCGAAGGTCGCAACCATATCCACCCGGTCATTCATCGTGCGCAGGATGCAGTGGTCGCCGACCCCTCTCGGGACTGGTCGGTGGCATTGCTCGCCCGCCTCAGCGGCGCCAGCCCGCGCAACCTTTCACGGCTGTTCAACGAGCAGACGGGCATGAGCGTTACGGATTTCGTCAACCGTATGCGCGTGGCTCTTGCCCGCGAGATGCTCGCCGGTTCGCGACTGGACATGGAGGCCGTCGCCATGCGCGCCGGCTTCGGCTCGGCGCGGCAGCTGCGCCGAGCCTGGAATCGTCTGAATGATGGCCCGCCGAGCACGGCACGGTCGCGGCTGCAGCTGAAAGCTAGTTGAAAGCTTCGACGTCATAGGAAGGGGCAGCATCGTGGAGGAGACACGGGTCAAGGGTGGCGAGACGACGATGCGAGCAAACCACAGGAGGAGATTTCCATGCGTTCTTCACGCAGCCTTTTTCACACCGTCGCCTTTTCGACGCTTCTCGCCGCAGCATCTTTCGCTACGAGTGCCGCAAACGCAGCCGACAAGATCACCATCATGGTCGGCGGTTATGAGAAGCAGATCTATCTGCCCGCCAAACTTGCCGAATCGCTCGGTTATTTCAAGGACGAGGGTCTCGACGTCGAGCTCTTGAACGAAGCCGCCGGCGTCGATGCTGAAAACCAGCTTCTGGCCGGCGCCGTCCAGGGCGTGGTCGGCTTCTACGACCACTGTGTGGACCTGCAGGCCAAAGGCAAATTCGTCGAATCCATCGTCCAGTTCAGCCAGGCGCCGGGCGAAGTCGAGATGGTCTCGAGCAAACATCCCGACATCAAGTCGCCGGCCGACTTCAAGGGCAAGAGCCTCGGCGTCACCGGTCTCGGCTCGTCCACCAACTTCCTGACCCTCTTCATGGCCTCGAAGGCCGGCCTGAAGCCCGGCGACGTCGTGACGGTTCCAGTCGGCGCCGGCGGCACCTTCATCGCCGCCATGCAACAGGACCAGATCCAGGCCGGCATGACCACCGAGCCGACGATTTCGCGCATGGTCAAAACAGGCGAAGCGAGTGTGCTCGTCGACATGCGCACGGTCGAGTCGACCCGTCAGGCGCTCGGCGGCACCTATCCGGCCGCCTCGCTCTACATGGAGGCCTCCTGGGTCGACGCGCACAAGGAAGAGGCACAGAAGCTCGCCAACGCCTTCGTCAAGACGCTGCGCTATATCAACACGCATTCCGCCGCCGAGATCGCCGACAAGATGCCGAAGGACTTCTACGTCGGCGACAAGGACGGCTACATCAAGGCTCTCGACGAGGGCAAGGGCATGTTCACGCCCGATGGCGTCATGCCGGAAGACGGTCCGAAAACCGTGCTTGCCGTGCTCTCGGAGTTCTCCAAGAACGTCAAGGGCAAGCAGATCGACTTGTCCAAGACCTACACGACGGAATTCGTCAAGAACGTCAAGTAGGGCGTCACGCCGCTTCCGGCACCAACCGGAAGCGGCCAACCGATCGATCCATGGGCATTGCGTGCACGCGCCCAAAGGCACGCTTCAGGTATCATCATGCAACATGACAACAACCAGATTCCGGCGATCGAGCTGATCAATGTCAGCCGCCGCTTCGTCTCGCCGACCGGCAAGTCCCTTGCCGCCTTGCGCGATTTCAACATGACCGTCGCCCGCGGAGAGTTTGTCGCCGTCGTCGGCCCCACCGGCTGCGGTAAATCGACGACCCTCAACCTCGTGACGGGTCTTGCACGCCCGAGCGCCGGCGAAGTCCGGCTGATGGGCGGCCCGATCACCGGCATCGACCCGCGTGTCGGCTTCGCATTCCAGACCGACGCGCTCTTTCCCTGGAAAAACGTCATCGACAACGTCATGGCCGGCCCGCTGTTTCGCGGCAAGTCGCGCACTGAAGCGGAAAAGAGCGCACGCGACTGGCTGGCCCGCGTCGGCCTTTCGAAGTTTGTCCATCACTATCCCCACCAGCTTTCCGGCGGCATGCGCAAGCGCGTCTCGCTGGCACAGACCTTCATCAACGAGCCGGAAATTCTGCTGATGGACGAGCCTTTCTCGGCCCTCGACGTCCAGACCCGCACCGTCATGCATGAAGAGCTGTTGAAGCTGTGGGCGGAGCGAAAGGCCTCGGTGGTGTTCGTGACCCATGATCTCGAAGAGGCTGTCGCGCTCGCCGACAAGGTCTATGTCCTGACCGCCGGCCCCGCGACGGTCAAGTCGGTCTATACGATCGATCTGCCGCGCCCGCGCGTCGTGTCGGAAATCCGCTACGAGCAGAGCTTCATCGACTATTGCAAGACGATCTGGGAAGACCTCCGCGAGGAGGTGGAGACCAGCTACCGGCGCGCGAGCGAAGCGGCCTGAGGGAGGATATCATGGCACACACCACTCTTGAGGCCGGTTCGGCCACCCTGTTTCGGCCGGGCACGTCGGACTCGGAAATCGAGGCGTCGGCGCTGAAGGCGATGCGCCGGCGCAACACCGCGGTGCGCTTCTGGCAGATTGCCATCCTGGTCTTCGTGATCGGCATGTGGGAGCTTTCTTCCAACATGCAGTGGATCGACCCGTTCTTCTATTCGAGCCCGAGCGGCGTCGTTGAGCGCCTCTACGAATGGGCGACCGAAGGCACCACGGAAGGTTCGCTCTGGTATAATCTATGGGTGACGATGGAGGAGGCCTTGATCGGCTTCTTCGCGGGCTCGATCACCGGCGTCTTCGTCGGCATCGGTCTTGGCCGCAACCGCTTCCTGTCGGACATCTTCTCCGTCTACATCAAGGCGATCAACTCGATCCCGCGCGTCGTTCTCGCCCCGATCTTCATCATGATCATGGGTCTCGGCCTGCCGTCCAAGGTTGCTCTCGCCTTCATCATGGTGTTCTTCGTGGTGTTTGCCAACGCCTTCCAGGGCGTGCGCGAGGCCGACCGCAACATGATCGCCAATGCGCGCATCCTTGGCGCCTCGGACTGGCAGGTCACCCGCACGGTGGTCATCCCCTCGGCGATGAGCTGGATCTTCGCNAGTCTGCACGTCTCCTTTGGTTTCGCGATCATCGGCGCAATCGTCGGCGAATTCGTCGGTGCCCGGTTCGGCATCGGCCAGCTGATTTCGATCGCCAAGGGTACGTTCGATGCCGCCGGCATGTTCGCGGCAATCCTCCTCGTCATGGTCGTCACGCTTTTCGCCGAATATATCATGACGCTGATCGAGAACCGCCTGGCGAAGTGGCGCCCGCAGCAGCATCTCGATACGCAGTGATCCAATCCGACCTCCTCCCAAGGCAGATCGAACAGGAGGCCGGGTGCATGCCCGGCCTTCTGTCATTTGATGCACTTGAGGTTTAAGCAAGCGGAAGCCGCACCGTCACGACCAGCCCACNGCCTTCCGCGTCATCGAGCGAGACTGANCCTCCGGCGCCTTCNACAACCTCCCGCACGATCGCAAGCCCCAGACCGCTCCCCTCGGCTTCGGTCCCCATNATCCGGTAGAAGCGTTCGAAAACCTGCTCGCGCTCGCCGATCGGAATACCCGGTCCGTCGTCCTCGACGGTGACGACGGCGTTGCCGTTCGCCTGGCCGATCGCGACGGTCACCCGTCCATTGGCACAGGTATAGCGTATGGCGTTGTCTATGAGGTTGACCAGCATCTCGCGCAGCATCGTNNCNTCGCCTTCGACGATGACCGGTCGGTCCGCTTCCAGTCCGAGATCGATGTTGCGCTTGAGCGCCTCTTCGGCATGCGCTTCCAGGATCTCGCGGGCAGCCTTGCTGAGATCGGTCGTATCGCTGCGCGGACGGCGGCTTCCGGGCTCGGCCCGTGACAAGGTGAGGAGCTGGCTGGCAAGACGCGAAATCTGCTTCGTGCTGGTGCGAAGGGCGAAAAGCGCCTCGTCGCGGCGAGCCGNATCGGCTTCGCGGGCNGCCACGCTCGCCTGCGTCGAAATCAGCGCGAGCGGCGTTCTGAGTTGATGCGCGGCATTCGATACNAAGCGTCGCTGTGCGGCCATCTGGTTCTGGACNCGCTCCATATGGTCNTTCAGGGCATGAACGAGCGGTCGCAGTTCGCTCTGCACCATCTCGGGCGGCAGCGGATCGAGACGGTTGCGCCCGCGCTGGCGCACGGCGTCCCGCAGTCTCAGAGCCGGTGCCAAGCCCCGCTGAAGCCCGAGGATGGTCACCAGGCTTGCGACGAAGACGAGCACGAACTGCTTCGAAAAATCCGAAAGCCATAGCTGCCTTCGCATCGCATACTGGCTGTTATGCGTCACGGCGACGGTGACCGAGATCGTGCCATCATCGGGAAGGCCGACGACAGGATGGTCGAGCATCAGGACGCGCACATCGGCACCATGGAACGCACGATCCTCGCCCGCCCGCTGTACGGCTGGCAACGGCAGGTCGGGAAGACCGCTCACCAGACTGCCCCATACAGTGATGACCTGGTAAAATACCCGGTCGCCGAAGCCTGTATCGAACATCTCCAGCGCGGAAGGCGGCACGTCCACCTGAACATTGCCACCCTCATCGACGCGGACGGCTTCAGCTATGACGCGGGCAGAGGCCAGAAGCGTTCGATCCGTCACCAGCTTTGCTGTCGCATCCGCCGTCCAGAAGCTGTCGTAAAGATTGAAACCAATCGCGCCGAAGAGAGTGAGCAGCACCCAGCAGAGCAGCTGTACCCTCAGGCTCTGGCTGAGCCGCGCGATCGTGGCGCCCAGCTTTGTGACGAGGCTACTGGACATGTCGGAGGAGATAACCGAGCCCGCGCAACGTCGCTATCTGAACCGAACTGCTCTCGAGCTTCTTTCGCAGCCTGTGGATGTAGATTTCGATGGCGCTCGGATCCGCCTCGTCGTCGAAACCGAACACGCTTTCGGAAAGAGCGGCTTTCGAGATCGTGTTGCCGAGCTTCATGACGAGCTGTTCAAGAACGGCATATTCGCGCGGCGTCAGTTGCAGCGGTTCGCCTGCGACGAAAAACTGCCGCGTTCCACCGGAGAAGCGCAAATTGCCGACGGTGATCTCGGAGGATGCCCGATCCTGGCCGCGGCGGACCACCGCACGGATCCTCGCCTCGAGTTCGGCAATTTCGAAGGGCTTGGCGAGATAGTCGTCGGCACCGCTGTCGAGCCCCGCCACACGACCGTCCAGGCTCGCATTCGCGGTCAAGATGATGACCGGCAGTTTGTTCCCGGACTGCCGCAATCGTTTCAAGAGCGTCAAGCCATCAAGCTTGGGCAGCGCCAGGTCGAGGATCATCGCGGCATATTCCGCCACCTTGAGCATGTGCTCCGCATCCTCGCCATCGTGGGCAATATCGATAGCATATTGCGCCTGTCGCAGGGCTTTCCCCAGCCAGGCCGCCAGATCCTTGTTGTCCTCCACCACAAGCAGTCGCATCCGACCTCCTTAGCATGTGCAGAGTGCTTGGCGGAAGCGCATCCGTGGGGTCATAAGTTGAGAGGAAGAGCGGCCGGCTCTGGTTTATCTTCGGCCGCAACTGCGACGTCCCGATCGACGGCGCCCGGCACTTCCGTTCCCCAGATCTCGATCTGGGTCAGCGCCGGAAAGGGCGAGGCATCCTCGGCCTTGATCAGNCCATGCAATTCCACCCATTCGACGATACAGGGTTCTATGGAAAAGCTCTGAGCAACACCCGATTTCACCAAGGGAAAGCGGGAGGTCCTGCCGTTCGAGAAAGTGACGCTGGCCTCATTCCACCAAGAATCATGCGGGAAATCGGCCCGGAGATAGAAGACGATCTCGTCAATGCTGACCGGCCGGCCGAATTCCAGCTTCAGCGCCGCCTGCGGATCGCGATTGATGCCCCAGCTCGTATAGGGCCAGAAGCCGTGATCGTCGTTGGCCTTTTCGCCGTCGATCGCGTTGCGCGCGGCAAAGGCCGCTTCGCCCCGGGTCTCCACATTGGCGCGCGCATGCGGAAACAGCGCCCGGTTGGCATGATCGTCCCAGGGGTTCAGAGCGAGATTACGGCGTTGCACGATCTCGTCGGGGCGCGCGCTTCGCGCCGAAAGCCGGTGGAGATCACCCCGGAAGGCATTCGGCGAATAGGGCTTGCGCTTGTCGCCGAAGGGCACGGCGAGGGCATAGGCGCATTCCTTCATATAGACCAGGCCGGGTTGGATCGCGCCATCGAGGGCGAGGAAGACATGTCCAGGCTCGGAGACCTCCAAGACCACGCGATCGCCTTCGCGATAGCTCTGTCGATAGACCAGGAAGGTCTCNTCCCGCCCTGTGGAGCTTGCCAGCACCAGCCCATCGGCATCCACGATCTTCANCGTCAATTCCATGCTCGCCTTCCTCATACGATCCGCAATCTCAGAACCCTGCCGGCGAACGGCACGCGCAGCCGGTAGATTTTCCCGGGCCAGGCCGATCTCAGCCGGGCGTCCTCCACGTCGATTTCGTCGATTTCGATCTCGCCACCGCCATCGACGAAAATGCTGCCGAGATCGGCGAGATCGATCCTGTCCGGGACGACGGTCGGCGCCAGGCACGTCATCAGCGACAGCACCGCCGGCTTGCCGCCGTCATAGCTGTCGACGATCTCGACATGGCGGCCGCGCAGCAGGGAAACGATGCGCCGGTAGCTGTGCAGCTCTGCTTCGGCGGGATAGGCGCCTGCTATATCGAGCGATATGCGCGCGCGCTCCTCGTCAAACCCGACCTCGACGTCTCGCGCGCCGAATGTGTCGCCGGCCGACTGCATGACGCCTGCGAATGTCGGCAGGTTGTGGAACGCCGATTGCATCGTCCAGATCTCGTAGCGCCGCGCCGAAAAGGTCTTTGCGGTATAGGTCTCGACACCGACATCGATCAGGAACGGGCGCCCATTCTTGTAGAGCGTCACGCTTCCGACATCGTTGTGATTGTGGCCCTCGCCATTGTTGCCGCCCTTGACGGCGAGCGAAAACTGCTCGTCGCGGGCGATGAACAGGCCAATGCCGGGATAAAACATATCGCGTCGGGACGCAGGATGCGGCGGGGCGGCATCGGGAAGCGTCGGGCCGATCAGCACTTCCTGCACGCGATACCAGAGGTTCCATTCTCCGGGCAGGTGCGAGCTTCCGGAGGCCGCCCTATCGGCCGCGGCGAACTCAGCCAGCACCTGCGAACCGACCGCCTGTCCGAACAGATATTCCCGCACACTGCAGGGTTCGACCACCGCGGAGGAATCGGCGAAGTTGAAATAATAGCGGCCGGCCACATGCATATGGGCGATATATTCAGCCATGCTGCGGATTTTCGGCTGTTGCCAGAGCTTGCCGAACAGGCCCGGCGCCACGCCATCCAGAATGGTCAGCGCGCCATGCAGGCAGAGTGCTGCGTGGCGATAGTAGAGCACGCCTTCCTCGCAGGCCCCGTCCTCGGCATAGTCCTTCAGGAAAGCATCGAGGCTGCCGAGCGCCTTTTCGACAACAGCACGGCGCGCCGGCTGGTCGGTTTTCAGCGAGAAGACCGTCAACAGGACATTCTGGCTTATCCAGGCCGTCCAGTTGTTCATTCGCTCCTCGCTGCGGCCCATCCACCAGAAATGCCGGCCGAGATAGGGCGAGAGGATGCGGATCTGGATCTCGCGTTCCACCCGGGCGGTAATTTCAGGGCTGATGCCGTCGAGCGCGTCGCCCAGCAAGGCGACGACGGTGGCAAGCAGCGCCGCCGTTTCGGCGGCGAAGAGATCGACGACAGGCTGTGAATTGTCGGGAAGCGGCAGCCGCGCGCCGCTTCGTTCATAGGCGTTGTGCGCCGGGAGCTGCCAGCCGCTCTCCTCGGCAATCAGGAAGATGCCGTCGACAATCCCAGGCAGGAACCGCGCCCCGCCTTCGACGAGTTCGCCGAGCACCAGATTGTTGAGCATCCGGCGCCGCGTGAAATAAAGCTCCTCGAAGCGCGAGCGGTTGCCCGTTGCGGTGAACTCCCGGTAATCCGAGGCGGTGATGAGCGGAAAGGCGCGCGCAAGCGTCTCTTCGGCNTCGCGAATGANCCGTTCCCGGACCGTCTGCGGCACGGAGTTCCATATGGCGCGATCTGAGCAAANCGACCCAGGCGTGAAATCGCCCAGCACATCCGGCAGCTCCCCTGAAATCTCGCTGAACATNTCCCTCCCCGCACCGGAAAGCATTGATGAGCGTTTGGNCTGCATGCTCACCTATCATATGTATTTTGCGCTTTCTATTAAATTCGTATGACCTATTCAGAACTTGTTTGACCAGTATCGGAACTGTGCTATGTGGTTGCGAGAGGAAGAGGAGGCATCGGTGTCCATATCGAATTCGGCCATCGCTGGAGATGGCGCTCTGGCAACTTCCGGCAGGAAAGCCACCGTCTTGTCCAAGCGCCAGCGCAGGATACGCAGCGCGCTCGTCGCCTATTCCTTCATCGCGCCGAACTTCCTCGGCTTTGCCGTCTTCACGCTCGGCCCGATCCTGTTTGCCTTCGTGCTCGCCTTCATGCATTGGGACGGCTCGAATGCGATTACCTTCGCCGGCCTCGACAATTTCTGGCGACTTTTCGAGGACAAGGCCTTCATCGCGGCCTTCTGGAACACAGTCATCTATACGGTNGCCTCCGTGCCGGCGACGCTGCTCTGNGCGCTCGGCCTCGCCGTCCTCCTCAACCAGAAGATTGTCGGACGCGATTTCTTCCGCACGGCGATGTTCTTTCCCTATGTCGCCTCGCTGGTGGCCGTCGCGGTCGTCTGGAACATGATCTTCAATCCCGAAATGGGACCGGTGAACATGATCCTCTACACGCTGGGCCTCGATCCCAAGAACATGCCGGGATGGGCTGCCGATCGCCACTGGGCAATGGTGACGGTGATCCTCTTCGGCATCTGGAAGAACATGGGCTATTACATGGTCATCTATCTGGCCGGTCTGCAGGGCATCAATTCGGAGCTCTATGAGGCCGCCGATCTCGATGGCGCCAATTCCTGGCAGAAGTTCATCCATGTCACCGTGCCGCAGCTCGGACCGACGACNTTCTTCGTCACCGTCATGCTGACGATCCAGTCGTTCAAGGTCTTCGACCAGATCTACATGATCACNCAGGGCGGTCCCGGCACCTCGACCCTCGTCCTCGTCTACCACATCTACAACGAAGCCTTCATTTCCTGGGATCTCGGCTATTCCAGCATGGTTGCGCTCGTTCTGTTCTTCCTCGTGCTCGCCGTCACCGTCTTCCAGTTCCGGCGCCAGAGGGAGGACGAGGCATGAGGATCGCAGGACGCAGAGTCACCGCCAAAACGGTCCTCCTCTATGCCATCGTGATCACGGTCACGGTGGTCATGCTGATGCCCTTCGCCTGGATGCTCTCGGCATCCTTGAAGCTCAGCCGCGACGTCTTCGCCTTCCCCATCGAGTGGATACCGGCGGAGCCGCAATGGCAGAATTACGTGGATATCTGGACGAAGATCCCGCTCGCCCTCTTCATCTACAACACCTCGAANCTGACGATCATCGTCACGCTGCTGCAGCTGNTGACCTCCAGCTTTGCCGCCTACGCCTTCGCCAAGCTGAATTTCCCCTACAAGAACACGCTGTTCCTCGGCTATATCGCCACCATCGCCATGCCCTGGCAGGTCTATATGGTGCCGCAATTCCTGCTGATGCGCGAATTCGGCCTCAACAACACNCATCTGGCGCTGATCTGCCTGCAGGCCTTTACCGCCTTCGGCGTCTTCCTGATGCGGCAGTTCTACATGTCGATCCCGACCGAGCTTTGCGAAGCGGCCCGCATCGATGGCATGAACGAGTACCAGATCTGGGCGCGCATCATGCTGCCGCTCTCCAAGCCGGCGCTCTCGACGCTGACGATCTTCACCTTCGTCACCACCTGGAACGATTTNCTCGGGCCGATGATCTATCTGACCAAGACCGAGCTGAAGACNGTNCAGATCGGCCTGCGCATGTTCATCTCGCAATATTCGGCCGAATACGGNCTGATCATGGCGGCCTCCGTCGTCGCCCTCATTCCGGTCCTCATCGTCTTCCTCTCTCTCCAGCGNTTCTTCGTCGAGGGCATCGCCTCGACCGGACTGAAGGGTTAAATCCATGAACGCCGTTCCGTCCGTCGCCCCGCAACCGATCACCGACGAGGAAGTGAAAGCCGCGCTCGATCTTGCCGTCGCGCAGATCCGCCGCAACCTTCCTACTTTCACCTATGCTTCGCAGAACCATTCGAGTGTCGGGAATTTCTATCCGGCTGTNGCGAACACTCAATGGACCGCGGGCTTCTGGCCCGGCGAACTCTGGCTCGCCTTCGAGCATAGTGGCGATCCGGTCTTCCGACATGCGGCGCAGATCCAGGTCCAATCGTTCCTGCATCGGATCGTGAACCGCATCGAGACCGATCATCACGATATGGGCTTCCTCTATTCGCCGTCCTGCATCGCCGCCTGGAAGCTCGTCGGAGACGAGGATGGCCGCAGGGCCGCCTTGCTCGCCGCCGACCNGCTGATCGAGCGTTTCCAGCCCGTCGGCCAGTTCATCCAGGCATGGGGCCGCAAGGGGGTGGCGGAAGAATACCGCTATATCATCGACTGCCTGCTGAACCTGCCGCTTCTCTATTGGGCAAGCCGCGAGACCGGCGATCCGAAATACCGCGAGATCGCTCTCACCCACGCCCGCACCACGCTCGCCAATTCGGTNCGGCCGGATGATTCCACCTACCACACCTTCTACATGGACCCGGTCACCGGAGCGCCGGTGCGCGGCGCGACCAAGCAGGGCTACCGGGACGACAGCGCCTGGGCGCGCGGACAGGCCTGGGCAATCTCGGGGATGGCGCTCTCCTATCGCTATGAGCGGATCGAGGAATATCGCCAAACCTTCGACCGGCTGCTTGCCTTCTATCTCAACCGGCTGCCGGCCGACATGGTGCCCTATTGGGATCTCGTCTTTTCCGACGGCGACGGCGAGCCGCGCGACAGCTCGTCGGCCTCGATCGCCGCCTGCGGTCTTCTGGAGATGGCCGATCTCGTCGAACCGGAGCCGGCCGAGCGTTATCNCATACTGGCGCGGCGCATGATGAAGAGCCTTGCCGATCACTATGCGGTCAAGGATCCCACCGTCTCGAACGGCCTGGTGCTGCACGCCACCTATTCGAAGAAATCGCCCTTCAACACCTGCCGCGGCGAGGGCGTCGATGAATGCGTCTCCTGGGGAGACTATTATTACATGGAAGCTTTGACGCGCCTTTCGCGCAGCTGGTCTTCCTATTGGTGAATTCAGGAGAACCCGATGGCCAGCATTTCGCTTAAAGAGCTGAACAAGAGCTACGGTGCGCTTACCGTCGTCCACGACATCGACCTCGAGATCGCAGACAAGGAATTCATCATCCTGGTCGGCCCCTCCGGCTGCGGCAAATCGACGACGCTGCGGATGATCGCCGGCCTCGAAGAAATATCGGGAGGAGAGCTCAAGATCGGCGGCGACGTCATGAACGACGTTCCTTCCAAGGATCGGGATATCGCCATGGTCTTCCAGAATTATGCGCTCTACCCGCATATGACCGTCTACAAGAACATGGCATTCGGCCTCCAGCTCAGGAAGGTGTCGCGCGATTACATCGATGCCCAGGTGCAGGATGCCGCCAGGATCCTCGACATCAGTCATCTCCTGAACCGCAAGCCGAAGGCGCTTTCGGGCGGCCAGCGCCAGCGCGTCGCCCTCGGCCGCGCCATGGTGCGCAATCCCGCCGTCTTCCTTCTTGACGAGCCGCTTTCCAATCTCGATGCCAAGCTGCGCGGCACGATGCGCTCCGAAATCACCAAGCTGCACAAGCGCCTCAATGCCACCTTCATCTATGTCACCCACGATCAGGTGGAGGCCATGACCATGGCGGACCGGATCGTCGTCATGAAGGACGGGCATATCCAGCAGGTCGACACACCGCAGAACCTCTATGACCGCCCCGTCAACATGTTCGTCGCCGGCTTCATCGGCGCGCCGCAGATGAACATGCTGCCCTCGACCATCCTGCGCCGTGGCGAAGGCTACGTTGCCGTCTTCGACGGCCGGGAACTGCCGCTGCCTGCCCATTTCGACCAGAACAGGATCGCTCCTTACGAAGGCCGCGAACTGGTGCTCGGCATCCGCCCCGAGAATTTCCACGAACTGCCGCCGGCCGACATCGCACCGGAGAACCTGGCGCCCCTCAAGGCGGTCGTCGAGCTTGCCGAACCCATGGGCTCTGAAGTGCACCTGAACATGGTGGCGGGCGGACGCAATCTCATCGCCCGCGTCTCGCCGCGCTACCGGCCTGATATCGGCGAGGAGGCGACGCTGGTCGCCGATATGACCAACGCGCAGCTGTTCGACAAGGAAACGGAACGTTCGATTCTATACTGAGGCGCCTGCGGGAGACGGCTATGCAGTGGTTGCGGGAGATGTGGACGAGGGAGGGACCGGGCATTCCGAAGGATGCTCCGAAGAAGACCGGCCTTGCGCTGTTCGCCGAGATCCTCGTCCGCGAATGGTGGGAGATGGTCAAGCTCAACATCCTGTTCATCCTGGCCTCGCTCCTCGTGGTGACGCTACCGGCAGCCCTGGTCGCCATGGCCCGGGTCTCGGTGACCTTTGTGGAAGATCGCAACACCTACCTGCTGCGGGACTTCACCGAAGCTTTTCTGCGCTATTTCTGGCGCGCCACCGCTTGGGGGCTGGTGCTCGCGGGCGGGCTTGCAATCGGCATCCATGCGATCGTTGCCTATACCGCCGGCGCGCGCGACAACCTGCTGCTGAGCGTGCCGCTGGCGATTGCCCTCGTCGCCACCGCCTTCGTCACCGTTCTCGCCTGCCATCTCATCATTCTGATGGTGATGCGCGATCTGCCGGCTTCCAGGCTGCTGCGCCTCGCCGCGCTCGCCTCCATCATCCGTCCGCTCCCGGCGCTTGCAGCGCTCGCCTTCGTTGCAAGCCTCTGGCTGGCGCATATCCTCTTCTATCCGGTTTCCGTGTTCATGCCGGCAACCTTCAATTTTTCACTCGGAATGTTCGCCGTCGTATTCGGCGCCCATCGGGCGGCGGTGATGGTTCTCGAGCTGCCGCCGTACCGCAAACCGCATGCACGAAACGCTTCATAAATAACTGATCCAGAGATGATCCAGGGAAGGAGAACGGGAATGTATTTGGATAAATTTGGGAGGACGATGAAACTTGCCTTGGCGGGTTTCANCTTGGCNGCAACGACGGCCGGGGCAGCANTTGCCCAGGACGCCGTGACGCTCAAATGGGCTTTGTGGGACTGGGACAAGACNGCCTATTACAAGCCGCTGATCGAGGCCTATCAGGCCAAACACCCCAACGTGAAATTCGAGCCGATGGACCTCGGCTCGCAGGACTATCAGCAGATGATCTC
>Ga0055526_1001280_pt1 | contig 18033 bp, 16 predicted proteins | sample AraplaCol_mMF_r2_FD_55013 | JGI IMG/M metagenome (GOLD analysis project Ga0055526, IMG submission 55013) | Arabidopsis root microbial communities from North Carolina, USA - plate scrape MF_Col_mMF_r2 | ecosystem: Host-associated > Plants > Roots > Endosphere | place: USA: North Carolina... | reverse complement strand
TACCAGAAATCCACCCAGCGCCACTGGTCGAACTCGGGGCTGTCGGTATGGTCCAGCTTCACGTGCGATTCGTCGCCCGACAGGCGCAGCAGGAACCAGACCTGCTTCTGTCCGATGCAGACCTGCTTCTCGTTGCGACGGATGGCACGGGCGGGCAGGCGATAGCGCAGCCAGCCCGGTGTCGCACCNAGCACTTCGACGTGCTCTGGCAACAGCCCGGTTTCTTCATGCAACTCGCGATACATGGCTTCGACAGGCGTCTCGTCGGTNTTCATGCCACCCTGCGGGAACTGCCAGCCATCCCGGCGCACACGTCGTGCCCAGAACACCTGCCCGTCCTGCCGCATCAGCACGATGCCGACGTTCGGTCGATAGCCGTCCGGATCGATCACGATGCGGACTCCTAGAAAAATCTACTGGTCAGGACTGTGACACGCCCGCTGCCCACTCACAAGCGCGGTGAAAAGGTGTTGACAGATTCCGTTTACATGTCCAGAATTGCCGGCTCACTAAGGCTATGTAGCTCAGCCGGTTAGAGCACAGCACTCATAATGCTGGGGTCGGTGGTTCGAGTCCACCCATAGCCACCAAGTCCGCTTGGTTTTCCAGTGAGAAAGTGCAACAATTGCACACACGTTTTGCCCCGTCGCCAAGCGGTAAGGCACCTGACTCTGACTCAGGCATTCGGTGGTTCGAATCCATCCGGGGCAGCCAAATACGAAAGAGACCGATCGAAAGATCGGTCTTTTTTTTGCTCCGCGCCGGGCCGGCTGAACGGGCACGCTGAACCGTATCGAGAATGATTCAGTTACGAAATTGACAACCATTCTCGTTTCGATTGGAATACGCACAGGCCGATCCGGGCCTGCCTGCCGAGTCCGCACGTGTACGTCTGCATCTGTAACGGGGTAACCGACCACCAGATCCGCGAAGCCGCCCAGAGCGGTGTCGCCAGCGTGTCCGAGCTGACCATGCGCACCGGCTGCGGCGCTACCTGCGGTTCCTGCCTGGACATGGCGGCCGACCTGCTGGCCAAGGCCCGCAACACCCACGACCTGGCGTTGCCTGTCCTGGGGTTGGCGCAGGTCGCCTGAGGTTCTACTGCATGTACAGGCGTTCGAAGGTGGACGGAAGGTCCGCCAGCTCACGCTTCAGGTAATCCACGCGGCCTATTGATTCCAGCCAGGCCAGGAATACTTCGTCGGTAACGCACGTGCGAACCTCATCGAGCAGGTGCGTACGGACCTGCTGTGGCAGCCAGTCGGCGATGGGGATGGTCTCGCCGCTTTCGGTTGTGGTCGAGGGTCGCAGGAGATGTGACCAGCCCCACGTGATCGCGGGATAGGCATCAAATTGCAGTTCAGACGGAGCGCGCTTCAGGCCGGTAAGCAGGTCGTGGGCGCCGATGAGCCACACGATCATCTGTGCCCGCCAATGCGGCGACTCGATGGCCAGTACGGAGCGGAACCAGCCCCTCACCTGCGATGGGGGCAGATACTTCGCGCACAGCAAAAGGCATGCGCTGAGGTCGCCGCTGGCGTCCCACCACCGCCACACCTGGTTCGGGTTCCGATTCGAGCGATGCAGCAGCTGCCCGACCACGATGTCGCCCTGCTGCCAACAGCGCGGTTCCATCAGGCTGCGTCCGAGCGTCGCAAGGATATCCTGCTGGAACCCCGGATACACGGAGTCCGTGGTGCCGTCGGGGTAATGCGCCATGAACCCGGTGACCAGAAGCTCTGTCAGTGTCTCGCCCACCCATTCGCGGCCATCGGTCACGCGCTGTGCAAGCAGGTAGTGGAACCAGTTGCGCCACTCCTGCCGCTGGCCGAACGACACGACGCCCGACGCGATCTCTGCGAGTGGCGCCAGGATGTCGCGGGCCGGCAGTGCGTCCAGGTCGCCCATCAGCTCAGGGAAGTGGCGGCGATCATCTCCCATGAACCAGGCCTCGCCCATGGGAGTCTTCGGCATGGGGTAATGGTCACGAAGCCGAGCGAGCGCCGCAGGGTCGATGCCTGTACCCGGTCGCCACACGTATCCTTTGTTCATGCGCCTCCCATCCGGTGGATTTCACGTTACGTGAATAAAACGACTTCTGGCGGGATTGCGCAACTAAGGTTGATTCGCGTTCCTTCATCGGTCAGCGCAACGCGCTACAGTGCCGGCGTTTTCACGCTGCAGGAGCAGGGTCATGAAAGGCGACACGAAGGTCATCGAATTCCTCAACAAGGTCCTCTACAACGAGCTGACCGCGATCAACCAGTACTTCCTGCACGCCAAGATGCTGAAGAACTGGGGTCTGAAGGAACTGGCCGACCACGAATACAAGGAATCGATCGAGGAGATGAAGCACGCCGACGTGCTCTCCGACCGCATCCTGTTCCTTGAAGGCCTGCCGAACTTCCAGGCGCTGGGCAAGCTGCGCATCGGCGAAAACCCCACCGAGATCCTGCAGTGCGACCTGGCGCTGGAGCGCGAAGGCACCGTCACCCTGCGCGAAGCGGTGGCTTATGCCGATTCGGTCGGCGACTACGTCAGCCGCCAGCTGTTCGTGAAGATCCTCGACAACGAGGAAGAGCATATCGACTGGCTGGAAACCCAGCTGGAACTGATCGAGCGCATCGGCGAGCCGAACTACCTGCTCACCAAACTGGAAGACTGAGTCAGCGCGCGGCCGTGGCGCCGATGCCGGCCTGGTAGCCGGCCAGCGCCAGCCGTGCACGCGCGTACTCGGCAATCAGCAGCGCCACGGCCACGGCCGGGCGCTCCAGCGTGCCGGCGCGGGCGTCGTGTTCAATCCGACGTGCCGCCACCGACAACGCCATTGCCCCCACGTTCGCACTGGCCGACTTGAGGCTGTGCGCCAGCGCGCGCAGCGTTTCCAGGTCGGCGGCCACAGACGCGTCCTGCAGCTGCCGGATCAAGGGCGGGGTGTCTTCCAGGAACACGGCGATGATGGTGGCGGTCTCCGCACCAATCACCTCCTGCAGCTCATCCAGCACACCGGTGTCGAGCACCCCGGGCGANACGTCGTCATTGCCGTTGTCTGCGACCAGCGGCGGCAGCGGCGGCGGCAATGGGGTGGGTGTATTGCGCGCGTCGGCGGCGTTGTCTTCCATCGTGAGCTGCCAGCGCAGCAGGCAGGCCTGCAGCGACTCGCGGTTGACCGGCTTGGACAGGTAATCGTCCATGCCCGCCTGCAGGCAGCGCTCGCGGTCGCCGGCCATCGCGTTGGCGGTCATCGCCACGATCGGCAGCCGGGGGCGGCCTTCCGCCGCTTCCTGCTCNCGCCAGCGACGGGTNGCGCTGTAGCCATCCAGGACCGGCATCTGGCAGTCCATCAGCACCAGGTCGAAGGCGCGGGTCTGNAGCTGCNGCAGGCCCTGTTCGCCATCGGTGGCGGTGGTGACGGTGCAGCCCAGCACCTGCAGCAGGCGCTGGGCGACCAGCAGGTTGACGCTGTTGTCTTCCACCAGCAGCAGGCGCAGGCCCAGCTGCGGCGCGTCCACCGGACCGCTGTAGGGCTCCACGCTGGCCAGCAGGGGGGCCGGGCGCGCACTGGCCACTGCCGGGCGCAGCACCGCATGCAGGTCCACGTCACCGGCCTCGCGCGGCAACACGCAGGTGTTCTCGCGCAGCAGCGCGGCCAGCTGCTCGTCGCCCTGCAGCCAGAGCAGGCGCGGGGTGGGCGTGCGGGCATCGTGCAGCACCGCGCGGTGCAGGGCGGTGGCGCCGTGGCGTAGTGCATGGGTGTCGGCGATCACCCAGGCAAGGTCCGGCTCGATCCCCGGGCGTACCGGCGCGCGCAGGATGTCCAGCGCGGCGGATGCGCTGTCTACCGTGTGCAGGCGGATGTCGTGGTGCTGCAGCACGCGCTGCAGGCGCTGCACCAGCAGCGGGTCTTCGCTGACCAGCAGGGCGCGCGTGGTGAGCGGCGCGGCCGGCAGGTCGCCGACGACCTTCAGCAGCGGAATCTCGAACCAGAACGTGGCGCCGTGGCGCGGGGTCGAACTCACCCCGATGTTGCCGTGCATGAGGTCGATGATGCGCTTGCAGATGGCCAGGCCCAGGCCGGTGCCGCCGTAGATGCGCGTGGTGGAGGCATCGGCCTGGCTGAAGGACTGGAACAGGCGCGCCTGCAGGGTGCCGTCGATGCCGATGCCGGTGTCGATGACTTCGAAGCGCAGCTGGTGCTGGCTGGNGGTCTCGCCCTGGCGGGTCACGCGCAGGCGGATCTGGCCGCGCTCGGTGAACTTGATNGCGTTCACCATCAGGTTGCCCAGCACCTGGCGCAGCCGCACCGGGTCGCCGCGCACCGACAGGCGCACGGCGGGGTCCAGTTCCAGCGACACCGCCAGGCCCTTGGCTTCAGCGCTGCGCTGCATGAGCTGGACGATGCCTTCCAGCAGCTCGCGCAGGTTGAACGTCGTGATTTCCAGGTCCAGGCCTTTGGCCTCCAGCCGGGAGTAATCCAGGATGTCATCGACGATGCGCAGCAGCTGCTGCGAACTGACCGTGGCGGTCTGCAGCATCTGCCGCTGGTCGGTGCCCAGCTGGCCGCGCGCGATCAGGTCCAGCATCGGCAGGATGCCGTTGAGCGGCGTGCGGATCTCGTGGCTCATGGTGGCCAGGAACTCGCCCTTGGCCAGCGCGGCGGCCTCGGCCGCCTGCTTGGCCTGCAGCAGCTCCTGTTCCAGCATGTCCTGCTGCTGCATGGCGCGCTGCAGGTGGTCGCGCTCAACGGCCAGCGCCTCGTGGCGGCGCTGCCCCAGGGCCAGCTGCGCCTGCACCTCGCGCCAGCGGCTCACGCCGACCAGCGCGGCGATCAGCGCCACTGCGGCGGTGGCAGCGGCAATGATCGGCCATGGGCCGTTGGCGCCGGCGGCGGCCATGCCGCTGGCGGTAGCGGCAAGGGCGGCCGCGATCGCCGCCAGCCACAGTGCGAAGGGAACCCGTCCTTGGGCCGTCATGGTCAGAGCACCGCGGTGTGGAAGTCGAAGTTCAGCTCGCTCCCGGCCGACTGCACCATGTTGCCCTGGATGAAATCGACCCCGCCCATCCACATCGCCGCTGCGGCCTGCGGGTCTTCGATCTGCTGGCCGATGATCTGTGCTCCGGCACGGTGCGCGGCATCGATCGCGCCACGCAGTTCATCGCGGGTCTGCTGGTTGGCATGGCTGCTGGAGAAACGGGCGGCCATGCGCACGAATGCCAGCGGCAGCTGGCCAAGCAGGGCATTGGCTTCACCGCTGGGCTCGAACTGGCTCAGGCAGAAGCGCACCCCGGCCGCGCTCATGCGCGAGCAGAACTGCTGCAGGGTGACGGTGTGGATCAGTGCGTCGGGCAGACGCACGTCAATGACCAGCGCGCTGCCGGGCAGCCCACGCTGCTGCAGCGTTTCCAGCAACCAGTCGGCGAAAGCATCGCGGGCCAGGGTGCGCAGCGACTGCGACACGAACAGGCTCAGCGGCTGGGTGGCGTGCCGGTACAGATCGAGCAGGCCCAGCGCATGGTCCAGCACCTGCTGGTCGAGGTCGGCGATGCGCCCGGCCGCTTCCGCAGCGGGGATCACCTGGCCGGCGTTGAGTACGCTGCCATCGGCCTGGCGCAGGCGCAGCAGCACCTGGTACTGGGCGGTGTTGCCACCGGCCACCGCCACGATCGGCTGGTAGGCCGGTTCCAGCTGGCCTTCGAGCATGGCCAGGTGTTCCTGCGCGGCGATGTCCTCGCGGCGCACGTGCGCAGCCACGCCGGAGGGCAGCAGCCGTGCCTGCAGCGTGGTGCGCTCCACCGCTTCCAGCGCCGTGCCGGCATCGCCAAAGCCACCGGAGAGCTGTGCATGCCCGACCACGCCGCGCAGGTGCACCGATTCCTCATCGCGGATCACGAACGAGCGCGCGGACAGTTCATCGCGCAGCTGGTGCGCCATCGCGTCCAGTGATTCTTCGTCCAGGCCACGCGCCACGACCAGGAAGCTGTTGTCGTTCAGGCGCGCCAGCAGGTGCGGGTGCGCGTTGTCGGCAAGCCGCTGCGCGGCCTGCACCATCAGCCGTTCGAACGCGGCATAGCCGTAGCGTTCACGCAGGCCCAGGGCACTGGCCACCTCGATGAAAAACAGGCCGCCATGCTCGCCGTGCGCCAGCGCCGCGCCGAGCTGATGCATCACGTGGTGGCGGGTCGGCAGGCCGGTCTCGGGGTTGTNCATGGCCGGCGCGCCCTGCGCACCCGGCTGCAGCGCCGCCTGCGCGCGGGCGCGGCGGATGCGGTTGGAGACGGCGGCGATCAAGTGGCGCGGGCGGATCGGCTTGCTCAGGAAATCATCGGCCCCGCTGTCGAGCACTTCGAACTGGCGCTCCGGGTCCGGGTCGCCGCTGAGGAATACGATCGGCAGCAGCTGCTGNCCGGGCTGCTGGCGGATCAGCGCGGTCAGGCGCATGCCATCCAGGCCNGGCAGGTGCAGGTCCATCAGGATCAGGTCCGGGCGCTGTTCGTTGATCACCTGCTGCACGCCTTCGGCGTCGCTGTGCACGATCGCTTCCATGCCGGCGCCATGCAGCACGCTCTGTGCGAACAGGGCCTGCGAGCGGTCGTCTTCGACGATCAGCACACGGTAGGGCGCCTCGCTGCCCAGCGGCGGCGTAGTGGCATCGTCCTGCTGCCACTGCGATGGCGGCAGCACCGGCGGGGTGGACACGGCAGCGGCGGCGGCAGCGTTGAGCGGCACCACGTTGCTGGGCGCGGGCGCCACGGCGGGCGCGTCGGCGCTGGCCCAGCGCTGCCAATGATCGGCGGGCGGGGTTTCGGCGCGGGTGGCGCGGGTGGATGCAACAGCGTTGTCTTGGACGGCCATCAGTACTCCCAGTCTGCGGCGCGATTATGCGGCATCGCGGTCGGCCAGTGCCCCGGGCTTGCCCGCCGGTTGCCGCAACAGCCAGCGCATGCCCTTCCAGAGGGTGCGCCAGACCAGCCAGACCACCAGCGCGCCCACCAGGCTGCAGGCCACCACGACGATCAATGCCAGCCACGGGTGCGCCAGCGCCAATGCCAGGCCGCCCACCACCACCGTGTCTTCCGCGGCCGAGGCGACCCAGTTGCTGGCCGGTTCGGGCGAGGTATTGAGCAGGGCGCGGGTACCCGATTTCAGGCCATGGCTGGCCAGGGCCACGCCGGCACCTGCGGCCAGCGCCGTGGTGCTGAGTTCGCCCGTGGGCGAGAGCGTGGCTGCAGCCAGGAAGGCACCCGCCGGTACCCGGGCCAGGGTCTGCACCAGGTCCCAGGCCGAGTCCACCCCGGGGATCTTGTCGGCGAAGAATTCGGTGATGGCCAGCGCGGCCGAGGTGCCCAGCACCCACCAGGACTCGGTCGCCTGCAGCGCCGGCGGCAGCTCGACCCAGCCCAGCATGCCGGCCAGGCCCACCCCGAACACCGTGAGGTACACGCGGATGCCGGCCAGCCAGGCCAGCAGGATGCCGATCACGAACAGGTGGGCCTCGGTCATGGCAGGCGCTCCGGCGAAAGTGTGCACAGGCCCACACTATCGGGGATGACGTCCCTGAACGCTACTGTCCCTGCCAACCCTGACTTACACTAAGCAGTCGCTCTTCCCGACAGGGGCCGTGTCGGTATCGCCCAAGCNGCGGTGCCGCCGTATTCGCCATGAACAACCCGACACCTTCCCGCATCCAGATCCGCCGCCCCGGAACCCCGGTGGCGCCCGATCGCCGCCGGCTGCTGATCCTGGCCGGCATCTGGCTGGCCAGCCTNGTCCTGGCCGCGCTGCTGGGGCGCTGGACCGCCGGCCCCGGCGGTGACGCCGGCCGCCAGCTGGACGCCGCCCAAGCGCGTGCCGAAACGCTGCAGAAGCAGGTGGTGGAACTGCAGCAGACCCAGGCCACCCTGCAGGCGTCGGACCGGATCAGCCGCGCGGCCAACAACGAGGTGCAGACCTCGCTGGGCGAGCGCGACGAGGAAATCGCCGGCCTGCGTGCCGACGTGGCCTTCTACGAACGCCTGGTCGGGTCCACCAGCCAGCGCAAGGGCCTGAACACCCATTCCATTGAATTTTCGCCGGAAACGGCGGGCACCTGGCAGTACGCCGTAGTGCTGACCCAGAACCTCAACCGTGGCGCGATCAGCCAGGGCCAGATGCGGTTTACGGTTGAAGGCGTCAAGGACGGCAAGTTGACCTCGGTCAGCTGGGACGAGCTGCACCAGCGCACCAAGGTGCCGGGCCAGGAGTATTCCTTCCGGTACTTCCAGCAGCTCACCGGCAGCGTCATGTTGCCCAAGGACTTCACCCCGCAACGTGTGCGGGTCACGCTGGGAAGCGGCGCAGGGGGCGCCACCCAGGTATTCGACTGGAAGCAGTCCGGAGCACCGGCTGCAGCAACGGCAAAAGAAGGGGAGTAAGCCCATGTTTGGCAGCAACAAATCCAACCGCGACGGGCATCTGGTCGTGGACGCGCTGATCGGCGCGCAGGTGGTGATCCGGGGAGACGTGGAATTCAGCGGTGGCCTGTATGTGGAAGGCACCATCCTGGGCAAGGTGATCGCCCAGGAAGGCGCGACCACGGCCACCCTCACGCTGGCCGAGCAGGGCAGCATCGAAGGCGAGATCCGCGCCCACGTGGTGGTGCTCAGTGGCCGCCTGGATGGCGACGTGCATGCCAGCGAGCGGGTCGAGCTGACCCCCAGCGCCCGGGTCACCGGCAATGTCCACTACCAGGTGGTGGAAATGAACGCAGGTGCCCAGCTGACCGGGCGTCTCATCCATGGTGGCGCCCAGATGGCGCTGCCGCCGCCGGCCGACGACAGTGCCGACCGCAAGGACGGCAAGGACGGCAACGCGCGCAGGAAGCTGGCCGACGCCATGGCCTGAACGGCCGGTGCTTGAAAGCGTGCCCATGCACCCCCATGCTGGGGGCATGAGCACGCTAGTTTCCCTGCCCGGCGCCCCCACCCCCGCCGCTGCGCCGAATTACCAGTCGCTGGACCGTCCCCTGAACTTCACCGAAGCCGCTGCGGCCAAGGTCAAGGAACTGATCCAGGACGAGGCCAGCGATGCATTGGCCCTGCGCGTCTACATCCAGGGCGGCGGCTGTTCCGGTTTCCAGTACGGCTTCGAGTTCGACGAGAACCGCGCCGAGGATGACCTGGCCGTGGACACCAACGGCGTCACCCTGCTGGTCGATCCGCTCAGCCTGCAGTACCTGATGGGCGCCGAAGTGGATTACACCGAAAGCCTGACCGGCGCGCAGTTCGTGATCCGCAATCCGAATGCGAAGACCACCTGCGGCTGCGGCAGCAGTTTCAGCATGTGATCGCCACCGCGGTGCCGCACGGCACCGCTTGCTGTTCCGGTTGAATCGCGGCAGGCTTCAGGGATGTCCAATGTCTCTTTGCCGCTTGCCGGTTTTGCTTTCACCACCGACCCCCTTGAACGCGCCGATACCCTGCGCGACGACGCCGATGCGTTGTTGCGGCTGTGGCCGCAGGCGCACGTGCTGGTGCTGGATCCCGATGGCCGCGCGCTGGCCGGTGACGACGGCCAGCCGCTGGCGCTGACCGGCGCCCAGGTCGGGGGCGGCCCCGGCACGGCCATCTTCCTCGGCCTGCGCGGCGAGCAGGCGTGGTTCTCGGTCGAATCGGCCGCCGTCGATATCGCGGCGCCCCAGCGCGTGGACCTGCGCGAATCGGCCACCACCTGGTCGGCCGCCGATGCCAGCGCCTTCTGTTATGCCCGCGGCATGTCGTACTGGCAGTCCCGCACCCGCTTCTGCGGCGTGTGCGGCGGCGCCGTGGCCTTCACCCGGGGGGGCTTCATCGGCCGCTGCGTCGCGTGCAGCACCGAACACTACCCGCGCGTGGACCCGGCGGTGATCGTGGCGGTGGAAAGCAACGGGCGCCTGCTGCTCGGCCGCCAGGCCAACTGGGCCCCGCGCCGTTATTCGGTGCTGGCCGGGTTCGTGGAGCCCGGCGAATCGCTGGAACAGACCGTGGTCCGCGAGGTCTTTGAGGAAAGCAAGGTACGGGTGCGCAGCTGTCGCTACCTCGGTACCCAGCCNTGGCCGTTCCCGGGCGCGCTGATGCTCGGCTTCAGCGCNACGGCCGAAGACGACGTGCCCACCGTGGATGGCGAGCTGGAAGACGCGCGCTGGTTCACTGCCGANGAAGTGGGCGCGGCGCTGGCCCGTGACATCGAGGACGATGGGGTGGGCATCCGCCTGTCGCCGCCGATCTCGATTTCACGCAGCCTGATCGAGCACTGGTACCGCAGCCAGGTGAGCTGANCCGGGCACCACGTTGCCGCTGCCTGAACACGGGGCGGCATACATTACCTGTGACCCGGGGAATTGCCGGGTCCCAAGGCATAGTAGCGCCCAGAAACCGAACGGAGGCCGCCATGTTCACCACCCTGGTCGCAGTACTGGTCGCCTTGGCCCTGGGTCATGTCGCGCCTGCCGCGGCCGTGGCGCTGCGTCGATTCGGCTGGTACCGGCGCTGGCTGCAGTGGCTGGACGCTCACGCGGCCGAAACCGGCTTCTGGCGTGGGCGCCACGGCTGGCTGCTGGCGTTGGTTCCGTTCGTGCTGGTGCTGGCCCTGCTGCAATGGGCGCTGCATGACCGTCTGTTCGGGTTGCCGTCGCTGCTGCTGGGCATCGCCACGCTGGTGATGTGCTGGGGTCCGCGCGACCTGGACCGTGACGTGGAAGCGGTGATCGACGCCGATGACGCGCACGCCCGGCATTCGGCTATCGGCCAGCTGCAGTCCGCCGGCGGCAGCCTGCACGAGGACGTGCCCTCGCTGGTGGAAGCCACCGTACTCAACGCACTGCGGCGCTGGTTCGCGGTGCTGTTCTGGTTCCTGCTGCTGGGCCCGGCAGGCGCGCTGGCGTACCGCCTGCTCGCGCTGCTGGCCGTGGGGCCGATGCGCTCGTTGGCCGACGTGGAGACGGTGGTGGGCGCACGCCAGGTGCTGTCGTGGCTGGAGTGGCCGGTGGCGCAGCTGATGTCGCTGTCGATGGCGCTGGTGGGNAACTTCGANACGGCCTTCAAGGCCTGGCGCGAGGCGCNCGGCAGTAGTTGGGCCGCGTCCACCNATTTTCTGGGCGCCGTGGCGCGCGCCAGNGTCAGTGCCGAACTGCGCGAAGACGCGCACGATTACAGCGATGCGGGCATGGTGCCGGTGTGGCGCCGCCTGCCGGAGCTGCGCGATGCGATGAGCCTGGTCTGGCGCATGCTGTTGTTGTGGATGGCAGCGCTTGCGTTGCTGGTCATCGCCGGTTGGGTGACCTAGGGCGCCAACAGCGCGAACGGCATCCATGGCAGGTTGCGCAGCACTGCATAGCCGACCAGCAGCACCAACCAGAAGGTGGGATTGGCCAGCACCCGCATCAGCGGGTCCAGTGCGCGCATGCGCACGCCTGCGTTGTTGAGCAGCATCAACAGCAGGAACGGCAGCGAGATCACCAGCAGCGGATTCATCGCCATCGCGCCGGACCAGTCGAAGTGGACCAGCGAATACAGGCAGCGGGTGCTGCCACAGCCGGGACAGTACAACCCGGTCAANGCATACAGCGGGCAACCCGGCAGCGGACTGTTGCTGGCATACGGGCTGACATGACGCAGCACTNCGGTTGCGCCCACGGCCAGCCCGGCCGTGACGGCCAGCGGCGCCCAGCGCGACAGGGTGGAACGGGANGGCAGGCTCATGACGGCANAACGGCCCGAGCCGGGCACCCTGCGCGGGCGCCGGACCGGGCCGTCCAAGGGGGCGATCAGTAGTTGCCGCCGCTCATTGCGCCGCCAACGCCCATCACCACCACCAGGATGATGTAGAGCACGATGGCCACGACGCCGATGATGGCCGACCACATGGCCCACTTCTTGGCGTTGTTCGACGATTCCTGCGCGCCGGCGATGTCACCCGAGGCCAGCTTGCCATTGACCTGGGCGGCATACACGATCGAGACGATGCCGGCCGGCAGGCAGCAGAACAGGGTGGTCAGGATGGCCCAGACCAGGTGGTTGGGGACTTGCGGGGCAGTGGCGTTCATCAGTGAAGCTCCATTTTCTTGGGTGGGTTGAACGAAGGGTNTTTCACAGGTCGGAAAGAGCGCCCAGCGCGGCCATGCCGCCAAACAGGCCAAACCACAACAGCAGCAGTACCGGCAGGGCCAGCGCCGATGCCAATGCCCATCCACCGGCCTTGCGCGATGCGTCGTAGGCACCGGCCAGGTCGCCGGCCGCGCGACGGCCATCGACCTGGGCCGCGTACACGATCGACACCACGCCCAACGGCAGGCAGCAGAACAACGTTGTCAGGATCGCCCAGACCAGATGGTTGGGGACGACAACGCCCGACGGGGTCGGTGGCGGCAGATGATTCAAGTACGACTCCATTCCATTGGTTGTCCCTTGGCATCTCCCAACGCCAAGTGACACCCCCTATGGGCGGTAATCTACCCGATGTTCCCGCCGATGTATGCGTTTACATGAGCGCCGCAATGGATTTCTTTGCGGAATACCCTGATCTGGTCGCTTTCAGCCTTGATCGCCGCGCAGTGTTCTGACCTGCGCTTCCAGCCCCTCGGCGGTGGCCGCTGCGCCGTCGACCGGCGGGCCGGCCATGACCTCGACGTGGGCGCGCAGGCGGCGCGGCACCCGCATGCGCCCCAGGCGCGTATCGCGCCGGCTCCACATGCTGGCCCACATGCCGCGCAACGCCATCGGCACCACCGGCACCGGCCGGCGCTCGAGGATTTTCTCCACGCCTGATTTGAAGGCGGCCATTTCGCCATCGCGGGTCAGCGCACCTTCGGGGAAGATGCAGACCAGTTCGCCTTCGGCCAGCGCCTTGTCCACCTCATCGAACGCGGCCTGCATCAGCGCCGGGTTCTCGCGCGCGCCGGCAATCGGAATGGCCTTGGCGGTGCGGAAGATCCAGCGCATCACCGGGATGTTGAAGATCTTGTAATACATGACGAAGCGCACCGGGCGCGGGATCGTCGCCGAGAGGATCAGCGCGTCCATGTAGCTCACATGGTTGCAGACGATCAGCGCGGCGCCTTCATCCGGCACGTTGGCTTCAATGCCATGCAGGCGCAGGCGGTACAGGAAGCGCACCATCACCCAGCTGAGGAACCGCATCAGGAACTCGGGCACGATGGTGAAGATGTAGACCGCCACCACCGCATTGGCGATCGCCAGCGCCAGGAACAGCTGCGGGATCGTCCAGTGCAGGAATTTCTGCGTGGCCAGCGCAATCATCGCTGCGGCGACGATGAAGCCGGAATTCTGGATGTTGAGTGCGGCGAACACGCGCGACATTTCCGACTTGGGCGTGCGGCTCTGGATCAGCGCGAACAACGGCACCACGAAGAAGCCGGTGAACAGACCGATGCCCACCAGGTCGACGATGATGCGCACGCTGCCCGGTGCGGCCACGAAGGCGGCCACGCCCAGGCCCGCCGTGGTGGCGGTGCCGGCGCGCGCGAAGTACAGGTCCAGCATGAAGGCGGTCATGCCGAAGGCGCCCAACGGCACCAGGCCGATTTCCACGGTGCGGCCGGACAGCTTTTCGCACAGCAGCGAGCCCACGCCGGTGCCGATCGAAAACAGCGCCAGCGCGAAGATGTACAGGGTCGGTTCGCCGCCCAGGTTGACCACCGCATAGGTGGGCAGCTGCGAGGTGAGCATGGTGCCGACGAACCAGAACCACGACACGCCCAGGATGGCATTGGCCACGGCCTTCTGTTTCTTGGCCAGGCGCAGCACCGCCAGCGATTCCGGGATGGGGTTCCAGTTGATCTTCAGGTCGGGCGCGCCGGCATCGACCTTCGGGATCATGCGCGCGGTGATGTTGCCGGCAATGGCCAGCGCGATCACTGCCGTTGCCGCCACGATCGGGCCGAAACTGCCGGCCAGGGTGAAGATGATGCCGCCGCTGATCATGCCGGTCAGGATCGACATGGAGGTGCCCATCTCGACCAGGCCGTTGCCGCCGGTGAGCTCTTCGGGCTTGAGCACCGAGGGCAGCACCGAGTACTTCACCGGGCCGAACAGCGTGGACTGCAGGCCGGTGCAGAACAGGGCGACGAGCAGGATCGGCATGCTCTGGGTGAGGAAGCCGACCGCGGCCAGGGTCATGATCCCGATCTCCATCGTGGTGGTGATCACGATCAGCCGCGATTTCTCCAGCTTCTCGGCGATCTGCCCGGCCAGGGCGGAGAACAGGAAGTAGGGCAGGATGAAGATGGCCGGCGCCAGGGTGGTGTACAGCGACTGCTCGGCCTGGCTCACGCCGAGGTAGAACAGCAGGCCGATGATGGCCTGGCGGTATACGTTGTCGTTGAACGCCCCCAGCGACTGCACGATGAAGAAGGGCAGGAAGCGGCGCTGGCGGAGCAGGGCGAACTGACTGTGGCCGGACATGGAATCTCCTTGCGAACCGGCGCAGCCTATCACGCGGTCCCGGTCCCTATTTCGTTCGCGGCGGCGCGCAGCTTGGGCAGCAGGCGCAGCATCAGGCCGATCTGGGTGCGGATCAGCTGCAGCTTCGGCGGCATCTCATCATTGAGCTGCTCCAGTTGCTCGGCCAGGGCCCGGTCGCCCTCGTTGGCGGCCTCGTCCACCGGTTCGCGCCGTTCCAGCGCGCCGGCGATCTGCTGCATGGCCTGCTGCACGCGTTCGCCGCTGGAACGGGCCAGGGGGTCCTGCGCATAGCTGTCCAGCTGCGCGCGGTGGGCGCCGAGCGCGGACAGGTGGCCNAGCAGGGTGTTGGACAGCGCCAGGAAGCGGAAGCCGGCGTCCAGGTTGCCNCGCACGTGGCCNGGNTCGCGCAGCATGTTGGACAGCGCGGTGGACAGGGCGACGTCTGCGTTGTGCATGTCGCGGCGGGCGATGCGGTAGGCCAGGTCGTCCTGCATGCCGCTGCCGTACTGGCCCAGCACCGCCTGCAGGTAGCCGGCGCAGCGTTCAAGCACGCGCGCCATGACCAGGTCGAGGCGGCGGCCCTGCCAGTCGGGCAGGATCAGGAACGCGGCGGCGGCGGCGATCGCGCAGCCCAGCAGGGTATCGACCAGCCGCGGCCAGATCAGCAGGAAGCCATCGCCGATGAGGTTGAAGCAGGTCAGTGCCATCACGGTGATCGCGGCCGAGGCGACCAGGTAGCGGTCGCTGCGGGTAAAGAAGAACAGCAGCGCGGAAAGCAGGGCGATCAACAATTCGATGCGCAGGTCCTGGAACAGCTGCATCAGCGCCCAGGTGAGCACCAGCCCGATCAGGGTGCCGGCGATGCGCTGGGCCAGCCGCTGGCGGGTGGCGCCGAAGTTGGGGCGGCACACGAACACGATGGTGAGCAGCACCCAGGAGCCGTTCTGGGCATTGAACAGGCGGATGGCGGCAAAGCCCACGATCAGCGCCAGCGCCATGCGCAGGCCGTGGCGGAACAGCAGCGAGCCGGGAGTGAGCTGCTGGCGGATGCGCACGCCCATTTCGCGCAGGGTATGCGGGTTGGTGTCGCGCAGGCGGGTGTCGACGTTGTCCAGGGTGGATTCGGACTGGGCCGCTTCGGACAGGCGGCGTTCGATGCTCTGCAGGTTGTGGCCAAGCAGTTCCAGCGAGGAGAGCAGGCGCTGCCANTGGGGGTTGTGCTGGGCGCGCAGCCAGGCGAGGGAATCGGTGAGGTCGGCGGTGGCCTGGCGGGTCCGGTCGCCGTACTGGAACGGCCGGCGCATGCGGATGGCGGTGCCCAGGTTGGCACACGCTTCGCCCTGCAGGGCGAGCAGGCGCTGGCAGCGGTAGAGCACGTCGCTGTGGAAGAAGGCGTCGGTAAGCGCGCCATAGGGGTAGTGCGAGGAACTGGCGCGTTCGTGGAAGTCCTGGGCCATGTAGTACAGGCGCAGGTACAGGCCGGATTGCACGCCCGGGCGACCGGAGCGGCCGAACCGGGCCAGGATGGCGGTCTTGGCGATGTTGAGCGCTTCGACGACGCGGCGGTTCTGTTCGGCCAGGGCCAGCTGGCGCTTCTGCACGTCGGCATCGCGCACCGGTTCGAACAGGTCGGCCTTGAGCTGAAGATAGCGGCCGAGTTCAAGGTAGAGACGGGCGAGGCGTTCGCGCACGGGGCGGTTGGCGAACAGGGCGGTCCACAGGATGGACAGCAGGCCGTACCAGAGGGCGCCGGCCAGCAGGTGGCTGACGGCGCTGATGGCCTGGGCGCGGTCGTCGGCGCCGTGCTGTTCCAGACCGATCATGGTGTAGATGGCCAGGGTGACGGTGGCCTGGGCGATGGAGGCGTAGCGTTCGCCAAGCGCCCCGAGCAGGGTCAGGCTGAAGGTGGACAGGGCCAGGGCTGCAATGAACAGCCACGGCCAGGCGAACAGCTCGACCACGGCGGCGGCGGCCACCACGAAGCACAGCAGGGAGAGGGCGACGGATTTGGTGCGGCCCCACCAGTTGTCGTCGGTNTCGGCAATGGCGCTGGCGATGATGCCGAGGAATACGCCGGGCAGCGCAGGCAGCTGGTCCAGGTGCCAGCACACGCCCATGGCCACGGACAACGCAATGAACACCCGCAGCCCGTAGCTGGCCTTCTCATGCGCCCACAGGCGACTCAGGCGGGATTCTCGGGCGGACATGCGGACTCGTCGGGCGGTGGCGCCTCATTATTGCGTCATCGCGGTGAAGCCGACATAGCCGGTTGGTAGGTACCCACCCCCGCCGGCCTCACCGCTCGCAACGAATGAAACGACGGGCTGTTACGCCCTTCGCTTACAGATCAAACCTGACGCTGACCGCGAACGTGCGCGGCAGGCCGATGCCGGCGTTGGACCAGTACTTCCTGTTGGTGAGGTTTTCGACGCTGGCGCGCCAGGTGACCGGGTGGCCGTTGGCCTGCATGCGGTAGCCGATGCCGGCGTTGACCAGGGTGTAGTCGGGCAGCTTGAGGGTATTGTCGGCGTCGTAGTACACGTCGCCGTAGTAGCGGGCCAGCGCGTACAGGCCCAGGCCTTCCACCTGCGGCACGCTGTAGTCGGCGTGCACCACGCCGTTCCAGCGCGCTGCGCCGGCGGTGCGGTTGCCTTCCTGGGTGCTGCTGTCGGGCGAGAGCTTGTCGTAGGTCGGGTCCAGCCAGGTCACGCCGCCGCCGAGGGTGAAGGCGTCGGTCAGGCGGACGTCGCCGCTGACTTCCACGCCCTCGTACAGGGTGATGCCGTCCTGCACCAGCAGTTTGCCGCCGCTGGTCAGGCGGTCGATGTTGGCACCGCGCTCCAGTCGGAACGCAGCCGCGTTGGCGTTCCAGCGTGGGTACTCGATCTTGGCGCCGATCTCGAACTGCTTGCTGATGGTCGGATCGAGCACGTCGCCGGCGTTGATGTAGTCGCTGCCCACCCGGCTGCCCGCTTCCAGCGATTCGACGTAGCTGGTGTAGAGCGTGACTGCATCGGCCGGCTTGAACATCACCGCGTAGGTCGGGGTGACCGGGTAGGTGTGGTAGGCNCCCTTGNTCTCGAAGTCGTTGTAGCGCGCACCGGCCAGCACCGACCAGCCGTGGCCGAAATCCACCGTATCGCTGACGAACACCGCCTGCTGTACGGTTTCGCTGCCGCGGGTGAGCTCCTGCGAACCGACGGCGTCATGGCGCAGGGTGGGGCGCTGGTAGAGGTTGCCACGGCCGATGGTGTTCCATTCGTATGGGCGGTCCCAGCCCAGCCCGGTCTGGTGCGAGACGCCGGCGACGAGCTGGTGCGACAGCGGGCCGGTCTGGAAGCGGCCCTGCACGATGGCCTGGGCCAGCTTCCANTCGCTCTTGCCGCCGAGCTCGTAGACGTTGACGTCGTAGTCGCCATTGACGTCGTCGATGTAGGCGAAGATCTTGTTCACGTCGTTCCACGACGAGGTGTAGCCATAGCTCAGGCTGGCCTTCCAGTCGTCGTTGATCTGCCAGTTCAGTGCAGTGGAGAGCAGGCTGGAGCGGGTGTCGTAGAAGGTGCCCGGAATGGCGTTGTTGACATCGCCGGCGATCGG
>Ga0055526_1001269_pt1 | contig 18112 bp, 20 predicted proteins | sample AraplaCol_mMF_r2_FD_55013 | JGI IMG/M metagenome (GOLD analysis project Ga0055526, IMG submission 55013) | Arabidopsis root microbial communities from North Carolina, USA - plate scrape MF_Col_mMF_r2 | ecosystem: Host-associated > Plants > Roots > Endosphere | place: USA: North Carolina... | reverse complement strand
TGTCGTCGCAATGATTGCCTTCCTCCGCAAGGCTGAACGGCCAGACGTCTTGGCCTACGTACACGCGGGGTGGATAACGGCGCTACTTGCAGGTGCGGCGACTTGGGGCGCGGCGACGTATCTCATCACCATCAGTGGCGCAAATCGGGAGGTGACGGAAGGGCTATCGAGTCTGTTCGCAGCAGCTGTGTTGGTGAGTGTCGGCGTGTGGATGCATCAGAAGAGCGTCGCAGGCCAATGGCAGACCTACCTCCGTCAAAGCATGTCCGCGGCGCTGAATCGCAAGTCCGCGTTCTTCATGTTCGGTCTGGCCTTCATCGCGGTATATCGCGAAGTTTTCGAAACCATCCTCTTCTATGCGGCGCTTTGGGGTCAGGGCAACGACCACGCTATCTTGGGAGGCCTGGTCACGGGTGTTTTCTGCCTCATTGGTATTACTGTCCTGCTCCTGCGATTCAGCGCCAAGCTGCCGATAGGCAAATTCTTCACCGCCAGTTCGTGGTTGGTTGCCGTGCTCGCCGTGGTGCTCACCGGCAAAGGCGTGGCGGCGCTGCAAGAGGCCGGCTGGATTGCACCGAGCGCGCTAACGGCTCCTCGGTTTGAGCTGCTTGGGGTGTATCCGTCCACCATCGGGCTCGCAGCGCAAGCAACGGTCCTGGCGGTCGTCCTAGGGTTCTTTTTCTGGTATGGCCGCGCGCGAGTAAGCTCTCCGCAGGGATGACAGCTCTCTGGTTAGCTGGACACCTTCTGCAGCACCTGCTGCATTGCTGAGGCCAAGTCTTCAGCTGTGGACAACGGCGGATGGCGTTCAACGGCTGCTTTGTGGACTTGAGTTCGGCAATTTGAAGGTCCGCTTTCGCTGCAATGCCGCCGCTGCTTAAGGCAGAGAACCGGCGGTCGGAAGAGGCTGAGGGCAGCCGTGCCGCTGTGCCTAACCGAGGAAGCTCTCGATGGGCGCAGCCGGCACGAGACACTGCAACGGGAACACTCTCCAGGGTTGTTCCGGATTCATCTGGGGGAGCCGATTAAGGAGTGCATCCCGCGCTTCGGTTTTCACCTGGTCGCGCCAATCAAGCACCTGGCCCCATGTGGAGGCGCCGGTCATATTCAGCTTGCCGCGGGCCACTGCGGCGGACCGCCAGTAGACCTCCGGAAATAGCCTGTTGTACGCCGCGATGTTGTACAGCCACGAGGCTCCTCGCACCGTGCGGGCTGAGGGGTGGTACCTCTGGATGTGCTCGAACATGGCACGAAGTTCGTCCCGCCGGCGCCCGACTTCTGAGCGCCCCAGCGGGCTGACTCTCGGCTCCTTGTTAGGGTCCCGGAAGTGAATGCGAACCGCTCCATACGAGTCCGGAGGCTGGAAACTGAAGCAGCCGAATGCGGTGGAGGGCGGTGGCTGCAAGGGGCACGTTCTCTGGAACTCCAGGGCCCATGCAACGTTGTCGCTCAAGCGAGATGGTGGCTGCAGCCCCCTCACGAAGCGGTGCCACATGCCTGCGTCCTCCTCCTCTTCCAGGCCAAACCGTCTCCGTAGGTTGGTGCAAACACAGACAGCCTCCTGCAGCCCGGTACCGGTCAGCGTTGCATAGGCGGAAGCAAATCGGAGTTGGAGGTCGAGATAGTCCTGCGTGGCTGGTCTCATGGCGCCCATGCGAGTGTCAACCTAGCCATCCTAGTTCTTGAGCACGCTCAGGGCGATGTCCGCTTTCGCTGCAATGCCGCCGCGGCTTCAGGCTGAAAGCGACCATGGGGGTCGAGAACGCTGCTGGGAGAACAAGGCATCGGAAGGTCGAATGTTGGCCCGTACACCGAGGCGGCCAGCCCAGGCGCAGATGCGCCGCATTGAAGGCCGCGATTTAGCCCTCCGCTAGTGCCTCAAACCATGCCGCATACGGCGTGTTCTTAACCATGCGACGGTTGAAGTCCGGAGCGCCGTCGTCCCACCACACATCGCCACGCTCACCGAGAGCTCGCTTAGCCGCATCAACACGCGCACGTGCAGCTAAGCGCTCGTTGTTGCCAAGGGTCTTCTTCGACAGCTGACGCCTTGCGTTCATCAGCTCTAAGACGAGCGCCTGCCTCAGCTCGACGGGCAAGTTGGGGTTGGCCCGTCGCCAGAGCCGCGCATTGACGACGAAGTAGCGACCATCCGGCGTGGTTGGGAAGCTCCCGACCATTGAAGAGCTCCGACCCTAGCTCGCCTTCTTTGTCTGTTCGGCGTTCGTTGTGGACCGGGTGCCTTTGAGATGCTCTTCGACATCGCTCGCGCTCGAGCCCACTGCGGTCACTGCGTCTCGAATCTGCGCGGGAGATACGTCGAGCTTCTCAGCCCAGACCTGTACCACTGCCTCGTCTTGCACATTGATAGTCGAGCTGGCCGGGGAGGCCGGACGCGAAGAGAAACTGGCTTCGTCGGACATGGTCATCTCCTAAGGTATGGCCGGCAATACGGCCCTCGGGGTTTGATGCGGCAGTCGGTATGCCAGCCCCATACCCCTGATGTCAGCCGGCAAGAATGTTGAGCGCCTTCGTAAGGGACTGGCGCTTTTTCCAGTAGCCAGACCAAGGGTCCTGCCGTTGCAGCGACAGATACTCACGCGCTGTGGCGACGTTCCACTGAGCGCCGCTCTTCAGTTCTTTGAGCTCTTCCCAGGCGACAGGCATCGATACACCCATGCCGGGACGGGCGCGGGCGGAGAACGCGGCGGCAGTAGTCTGTCCGTGACCGTTGCGAAGGTAGTCGATGAAGATTTTTCCAACGCGGTTCGAGCCACCAGATTTCGACACGAAGCGGCTAGGAATCGTTCTGGCCATGTGCATCACCGCTGTCTGTGAAAACTGCTTCACCTCGTCATAGCTCAGCTTCGGCGTCAGGGGGACCACGATGTGAAGACCTTTGCCGCCGCTGGTCTTCAACCAGCTCTCAAGCTGAAGCTCAGAGAGCAGGGTTCGCATCAGCACCGCCGCTTCCTGAAGCATCGTCCACGTCACGCCTTCGCCTGGGTCTAGGTCGAAGATGACCCGGTCTGGTCGGTCGATGTCTTTTGCTTTGGAGTTCCAGGTGTGGAACTCGATGGTGTTCATCTGTGCGGCGCTCAGCAGCGCATCCACCGTGTCAACAGACATAAGCGACGTATGACCTGGCCAAAGCCCGGGGTCCAGCTCGGTCAGACCTGGCATCTTTGTGTCCGGGTGCTTGTGGAAAAAGAGCTGGCCCGCGATGCCTTGAGGGGCTCTGACCAGCGACACTGGCCGCCCTCGAAGGTGGGGCAGTATCCAGTCGGCCACTGACTCGTAGAAGCGCACGAGGTCCAGCTTCTTGATGCCCGCGGACGGGTCGATGACGCGTTCGGGATTCGTGACCTTCACGGACGTCGCCTTGGGCTCCTTGGCCCGCGTCGACGCGGGAGGCGAGAGCTGTTTGGCTTGCTCACGGATGATGCTGTTTGGCGGCTTGTCGGTGCGCAAGCCTCGAAAAGTTGCATGCCGAATCTGTCTATCCGGCGTCCATTCTGAGAAGGCGACTTCAACCACGAGGGTCGGGTGCACCCATCGCTCACTCCCTGCGGCGCGTTTCGACCATCTGCCAGGCTTCGCTGCAGCAGCGTCGACTNGCGGACTATCTCTGACGAGCTTCGACAAGGTCGAGTGCAGTGACTTTCCGGTTGCTGAACTCCATCCGGTGCCCACCGAACCGGCGCTCACGAGGACCCCCGCGTCGTAGTAGCCCAGCAGCAAACTCCCCACCTCAGAGGTCGAGCCAGTTCGGTCCGTGAAGCCGACGACGACGAACTCCTGACGCAGTTGGCACTTCAGCTTCAGCCAGGTCTCTGTCCTTTTCGAAACGTATGGAGAGTCCGCGCGCTTGAGCATCACGCCTTCTAGGCCAAGCCGGCAGGCCGCGTTGAGCATCTGCTGCGGAAGCGCCTCAAAGGACTCGCTGAAGCGCACCGCGCCTCCATGCCCGCCCAGCAGTTCCTTGAGCTTCGCCCTTCGCGTGACAACCGGAACATGACGCATGTCGAGTCCATTCAGGTAAGGCGCGTCGAAGAGAAACATCTGGATGTTTCCCGTGCGCCTGTTGTCGATGGAGTTCTGCAGGGCGTTGAAGTCAGGTACTCCGGCCTCGTTGAGGACCACGATTTCGCCATCCAGCCATGCGCTCCTCAGGCCTAGGCTCGCAACCGCCTCCACCAGTGGCTTGAACTTGCTGGTCCAGTCGTTGCCATTGCGAGTAAAGAGCTTTACCTCCGCGCCCTCCACTCGAGCAAGCAGGCGGTACCCGTCGAACTTGGTCTCCACGACCCAATCGCCCGCCGGCACAGCGGATGCCAGCGTGGCCAACTGCGGTTCCAATCTGGCTGGCAGCGGCGCCTTCTTCGCAAGCCTCATGTCCGCGGCGATGTCGGCAGGCGAGTGCTCGAGGGCTGCGACGGGCTCGCGGGGCTCTCGCTCTTCGACAAGTCCGAGTGGCTTGGCGACGACGCTATCCGGCAACGCAGTGATGACGTCGTATTCGCTCAACGGGCGGGCCCAAGCATCTCCGCGCTTCTTCAGCAGCAACCACTGGTCTTGCTTCTTCTCGCCGGGCTTTGAGATTCGCACTAGTTCCCAGAGCCCAGCGAGCTTCTGACCGTGAAGCTTGAAGATGAGCTTGCCCTTCGACAGGCCTTCACGCGCATCGACGGTTGGCTCCCAAGTGCCGCGGTCCCAGACGATGACTCGTCCACCGCCGTATTCGCCCCTGGGTATGTCGCCCTCGAACTCGTTGTAGTCGAGCGGGTGGTCTTCGACATGGATGGCCATCTGCTTGATGGCAGGGTCGAAGGACGGGCCCTTCGGCACAGCCCAGGAGAGCATCACGCCATCGAGCTCGAGGCGGAAATCGTAGTGAAGGCGGCTTGCCCAGTGCTTCTGGATGACGAATTCAAGCAACGAGTCTGCTGCAGCGCGCCGACGTACCGCAAGTCCTGCAGGCTCGGCTGTCTTGCTGAAATCTCGCTTCTGGTTGTAGTTGGAAAGCGGCGCGGCAGCGCGGTTGTCATTAGCCGCTGCGGATTTCCTCTTCGTGCTGAGCTTGCGGCTGGCCAGTTGCGCCCAAGCCGGCGCGTGGTCACTGGGGCTCTCATGGCCGCGTTCCCCTTTGTCAACGCCTGCGGCGACCACACGAACGGTGCTGCCGACGAGGATATGGTCGATGCGGAGGCCTGCGTTGCGTTCCCACCGCTGGCGTCGATAGTCCCAAAAGGTGAACGGCGGCGGGTCCTGAGGATGTGCCGCGCGAATCGCGTCCGTCCATCCTTGTTCAAGGATGGAGTCGAACGCCGCGCGGGCCTCCGGTTGCAGCAGTGCGTTGTCTCGCCATGAGTCTGGCTTGTAGATGTCCGCGTCCGTGGGAACGACGTTCCAGTCGCCCAGCAGGACTACGGGTTGACCTGTCGCCCACAAGTCCGCAGCGCGTTGTCTCATTCGCTCAAGCCAAGCGAGCTTGTACTGGAACTTGGGGCCGGGCTGCGGGTTCCCGTTCACAGCGTAGAGACAACCGAACAGCACGCCGTTGATGGCAGCTTCGACGTATCGGGATTCTTTGTCCTTTGGGTCTCCAGGCAAGGACGTCAGAACCGGCAGCGGCTCGTGCCCGCGCGCAAGCAGAGCAACGCCATTCCATGTGCGCTGGCCGACGACCAGGGACTGGTAGCCGACGGCTTCGAGCGCCTTTGCCGGAAAGTCCTTGGTGGAACACTTGAGTTCTTGAAGCGCGACTACGTCCGGCTTTCGGTCCTCCAGCCAGTCAAGCAGCTGGTCGAGCCGCTTCAGAACATTGTTGACGTTCCAAGTGGCGACCAGCACTGCAGCATCACCGCTTTTGGCCCTTGAGGTGCGCCTCGACAGCGTCGGCGCTTGTTCCGGCGACCTTGACCGCCGCCCTCAGTTCATCGGGCGTGACACCAAACTTCTTGCTCCAGTCACGGAGCTCATAGTCTTCGTTCACGTTGATGCGGCTGCGGTCTTGTCCGCCAGACTTGCTCTTGTCATCAGACATGGTGGTCTCCTTGTGAATAGATGAACGTTGACAAATCTCGTTGGCTGCAAGAACTAGACGCGCTCTTCGCGATGCAGCCGGCGGTATGCGTTGAAGTAGCGGAGCGAAGCTTGGCTGTCTCCGAGACGCTCCATCAACACGCCCAGGTTGTAGTGGGCATCCGCCAGCCTGTCGTCCAGCTCGATGGCCCGCCTATACGCGTCGACTGCAAGCGCGGGCCGTCCGGAATCCTCCAGGGCCGCTCCGCGATTGAAGTGGACGAGCGGGGTATCGCCGCAGTGCTGCAGCGCTTGGTCGTAGAGGTCCACTGCTTCATGGCACCGCTTCGCTTCACACAGCATTGCGCCAAGGTTGACGTATGCGGCGCTCAGGCATGGGTCAAGGGCTATGGCCCGGCGGTAAGCCGTTTCGGCCGCGGAGGTATCCGATGCTTCGAGCCGCACGGCCAAGCGGCACCAGTACGCTGCGTCCCTCGCCGGCTCCGGCCTAGCGTGCAATCCAATCTCTGCAGGCGGCGACCCTTCGGGAACATCCAGCGGAAGCAGGACTTGCCCTGATATCGCGTCGCGCTTGCCGCTGCCATCTGCCGCCTCCACCGTGCGACCGTTTGGCGCCAGACGGACGCTAGACAGGTGTAGCTGTACAGGAAGCGCCTCTCGTACGTTCTTCAGTGCTTGAACGATTTTGCGGACGGGCACTCGAGCGTCGCGCAGCCCCTTCGCGGCCCGCAAAACCACGATGTCCTGCAGCGAATAGTCCCCTCCGGAGTCGGGAAGGATGACCCCGGCTTCGGCGAGCGACTGCATGAATGCACGGCTCAAGCCAACAAGCTTCTCGGCTTGTCTCTGGCTGTAGATGCCGTCCGACACCATGGTCATTTACGCGCCCGACTTCTCGGCGCCGGCGCGGCCACAGGCTCGGGCTCGGTGACCGCGCGCTTCGCGGGTTTGCGCGTTGGGGCAGATACTGGTGTCGGCTTGAGCTTGGTCACGTTTGACGCGGCCTTAGGAGCCTTTGCAGCAGGCTTCTTTGCCAAGCTCGAGCGCAAGGCTTCCATAAGGTCGATGACTTGACCGCCGGCGACGATTTCGTCCTCAGAGTGAGCGGAAGCGACGATTTGCTTACCCGCGACCTTCTCGTCGATGGCCGCGAGCACACGTGCCTTCTCTTCATCTTGAAACTCATCCGGCGTGAACTCGTCTTCCGCGATGGTGTCGACAAGCTTCAGAGCCAGTTGCAGTTCCGAGTTCGAGACGTCCGCATTCTCGATGTTGAGGTCAGCGAGGGAACGTACTTCCTCTGCATAACGAAGCTGCTGCAGGATTAGGCCATCTCCGTTCGCCCGCACCTGGACGATGTACTGCTTGGCCTTCCAAGCCCACTTTGCTAGAGCGCAGCGCTCGGAACGCCTCATCGCCTCAGCAAGCAGCGCGTATGGCTTAGCTCCACGCTTATCGGGCGCGAGCAGATAACTTTTGTCGTAGAACAGCGGGTCGATGGAAGACTGAGGAACGAAGCTGACGATTTCAATGACGTGGCTGCTGCCTTCCTCGAGTGCCTTCAGCTCGTCCGGAGAGAACAAGACGAAGTGGTCCTTCTCTACCTCGTAGCCCTTCATCATGTCTTTGCGCTCGACCACCTTTTTCGTTCGCTCGTTGATGTACTGCTGCTTGAGGCGAGAACCATCTTTGTCGAGCAAATTAAAGCGCACGTCCGACCCCGCTTCGGTGGCCGAGAAAAGACGCACCGGGACGTTGACGAGGCCGAAGCTGAGCGTGAGAGAGGCGATGGAGCGTGCAGAGGTGACCATAGTGCGTCTCCAGGAATGACCCGACGGTACCTTCCAAGAGTGGCAAGGAAACTCGGACGCTGGCCATACCGTGTGTAGGACGAACGGCGGCCGTGCGTTTCCATACCGAACAGGCTGCTGGCACTGGCGGCGGTTGGCCCCGTGGCGTCAGCCGAAAACCATAGCGCGGTCCCGCGGGAGGCGAGTCCAGTCGAAACGTCGCGTCACTGCGAGCGGATACTGTAAGGATTAACACCTGTTCAGCTCCGTTCGCCTCTCTAACATGAGCGCATGGAGCAAGACGCGGCCATTCTTCTCTTGGACGACTATCCCGACTCCTGCGAGGCGGTGGCCTCGTGGCTGGAGATTGAGGGATGGCTCGTGATACCGACCACGTCCGCCGACGCCGCGCTCGACGCCCTGAGGCGGAAACCAGTCGTTGCTGTCGTCATGGAGCCGTACTTACGAGCGGGAGAAGCGATGCATGTCGCTGAAGCCGCCAGAGATGCTGTTTTCGGCCGGCCCCTGGTCGTGTCGATGTCCGCGCGGGGTCGGCAAGGCGACCCCGTTAGCTACGAGCCGACGCTCTTCGACTTCAACCTAGTGAAGCCGGTAGCCTTGGAGAAGCTTGGTCAAATTCTTTCACCACTGCGCGGCCGATGACGCGAAGCCACGGACCCAGCCCGCTCATGCAGCTGCAAGCGATGTCTGCAAAGCGCCTACAAGGTCTTGGTGCTCGACCGGCTTGAGCCAAGACGAGTCGAAACCGCTGTCTACGAGGGACCGGCCGGCCGCGAGAGTCTGGACGAGACATATGAACCTCGCATCAGGCTCGCATGCCTGCGTCCCCAGGAATACTGCTCGCAGGCTCTGCAGTCGGGCTTCCCCGTACTGGTCGTCGGCAATCACCACGTCAGGGCGAAATTCCGAAGCTACGCTCTCGGCGGACACAAGAGTGAACGCTGTAGCGACATGGAGGCCGAGGCTCTGAAGATGGACAGATAGACGTATCGCAGAGCCGATGTTTGGGTCGACGACAAGAACGCGGGTTACCGACTTGGTCATGAATGGCCTTTTGCTGGGGCCCTCATCCGGATGTGCAAGGTTTAGCTCAGCGGGGTAAGTCTGCGCCTTGAGTCGACCGCTGGAACAGACGTTCATCGATGAACCACGTGTAGGCGCATCGACTACGTAGTGCTCCACGCGCAGGAGCGCAGCGCTTCCATTTCCTCCGACGGAAAACCCGACATGGCACGGCGGATACAAAAGTGGAGGTTGGGGCTGTGTACCATCAGGCCTCTTCTGAGCGGGGGCTCCTTCGTGCCTTGTCCCCGCAGGCTTGAAGCCAGTCAGCTATGCAGGTGCACCGGGAGGTGCCCTATGCCAGCAATAGACCTGGTGAAGGAGTGGCAGCGCGCGGAAGCCGCGTGCATAGCTGCTTACCAAGCCATGTACTCCAAGGCGCAAGGCGGCGGTTCGGTGAGCGCCGATGAGCTGGAACGCTTGGCGAAACTTTCCCGTGTCGCTCGCGAGAGCTACCACCGTTACCTCGAGCAGGTCACAGGTGATGACCTCCCGAAGCCCGGATAGCACTGCCCGCGGCATACGCAACGGGAACGCTGGCGGGATACGGCAGTGTCGGCTTTCGCTGCGGCGCCGCCCTCCGGTCAATGCGCATCGCCCGAGCCGAACAGTTTTGATGCGCAGCTGAAGTTGGCTCAGAGCCACGGAACCACCGCTGCCGGATACCCGAGCTCATCAATTCCGAGGTCAGGCTCGTCCTTGAATCGGATGAACACGTCGCTGGGCGTCTCGCACATCCTGCAGTGGCTTCGCGCGTAGACCTGTTCGTCGCTCATCCCGACCAGACTCGACGCGGGCACCGCCTCATGCAGCACACCGCAAATCGGGCAAATGCACACCTTCATCGGTCGCCCAGCCGAGCGTGAGAGGAGCCTTGGGCTTCCCCAGCGAGGCGCACAGCCCTTAATACGACGCCGTACCTCGATGCGATGAGGCATCGGAAGCGCTGGCCCACGTCGACCTTCTCAAACGCGTTCCAGACCGCGGTGCCGCGATTGAATGCGTAGATGCGGTTGTCTTCCGACCTAAGGTGGATGAGCTCGGGTGTGTCGAAGACCTCAAACACTTCAGCCTCCACCCAGCACACAGACGTTCCACGCGCGATGCCGAAGCCGGGGTTCTTGGCGAACGGGCCCGACGCCTCTTCGAGTGCCTGTTCCGTGAGCGCGCCGTCATAGGCCATTTCATCCAGTGCTTCGATGAGGTTCCGCGGCAGGCCGCTCACGTCCACCATCTCGGCCTCCGGGAACGCCGCTTTGATGTCCTCAGCAACCCTCAGCGTTGCATCCAGCTTCGATGGCGCGCATACAAGCCGCTCAACCGCCAACATGAGTGGGCGTCGCCAATACAGGCGGGCCTTGCTGAACTCCGGCCCCAGCAACTTCTCAAGCGCTTCTTGCGACACGGACTCGTTCAGAACTGCACTCATCGTGATGTTGAAGGGGCTGCCGGCGTCTGACTTCGTTTGCACTGATGCCCCTTCTACCGCCCCGCAGCACGGACGCGCGGAAGCTGACCCCCCCTGACCCCCATGCTCAGCCGCCGGCTTCACCTCAACCTGCAGCGCGGCGAAAGTCCTGCGGTCAAAGAATGTTGCCCCAGCGAGTTCGTTGATGTCCGGACTTGAGGACGCAGGCGCCTCGGCCTCTCCAGTGGCAGGCGAGGAAGTCGACAGGTCAGCCTCCAGCTGCATCCTCCGTGCGAGCTCGGCTGGTACGAAGTTTCCGGGCTCGACGCCACTCATTCGTACCCGCACCGCGGCATCGGCAAGCGCTCGTTGCCGTGTGTCGGGCACGAACGGAAGGACAGATGAGGAGTCGTCCGGCTCGTAAGACTTGACCATGCCTAATTGCTCCTGGAAGAAGAGAACAAACGCCTTCTGACGGTGACCTCGCTGCCAAGAGCGCGGCGCGCTGCGGCAAGCAGTGCGGGGCGGCTCCGACGAACTCCCGTCGACCTTCCCGTACTTCGATGGCTCGGCGGCTGCGTCAGTGCCGATTACCGAGACGTCCACGCAACGGCGCTCACCACCACGCCGGCTTCACATACGGAGTTCGAAGTGCCTTTATCGCCGCCGGCAGCAATCCAGCGTGAAACCCTATGTCGACTTCGCAAAGGAGTTGATGTCCACCTGCGTCCCAGACGGAGTCGATGAGACTCTCGCCGCTTAAGGTGTCATCGAGAATTAATAGCGGCTCTCCCCGGTGGTTGCCTTCGAGCCACTTGGAGATAGCACCGTGTCGCGACACCCCAAGGTCTTGCGGTGCGGCCCATTGGGCATGCAGCGACTCTGCTACTGCGCTCAGTCCGGTGCGCTGGAAGACCTCGACAAGGTGCTGGCGGTCCATGATGCAAAGCCAGCTCGTAGTGAGGACAACCTGCGGGGCACACTCCCGCATTAAGTGCTGCAGCGCAGCCACTGCGGGAGGATGGAACAGCTTCTCCCAGATGTCCTTTGGTTCTTCCGACGGTCGCCAGAGGGCTCCCAGTGCGTGGTACCCACCAAAAGGCTGAGATTGGCACAGCACGTCATCGATGTCGAGGAGAAGCAGCCCGCGAGGAATCGTGAGCGGTTCGCCCACTGGGTTCACGGCTTGCATACTGCCAAGGCCTCGTCGATTCGCGCCACGACGGCCGCATCTGTCACGCCGACCTCCCCGTCGCATCTCACGAGGTGCTTGCGCACCTCTGGGTCTTCCGGCCATCCGTCCTCGTCGTGCGATATCGCGACCCAGTGCCTCACCGCGCCTCCGTACGGCGGCTGAAGGCACAAGACGTCATCTAGGTCCAACAGTAGTAGAGGTTTCACCGAACTCACGGCGCGCACTCCGAAAAGGCCAGACTTAAGCGTCGCGCTAGCATCGGGTCCGAAAGCCCAGTGGAACCGTCGCACTCGACCAAGTGCCGCCGTACGTCGGGTGGGTCTGGCCAGCCATCGTGGTCATCGCTCAGAACGACCCAGTGCTGAACTCCATGTTCTTGGACATACCGGCGGACGACACCGAATGCCGTGTTGACGCGGCGCGCTTCGAACAGGGCGATGAACCTGACGATTTCCGTGGTCGTTCCTTCGATTCGTTCGCTCAGCCAGGGAGGTGCAAGCCCCTTCACCGCGTCCAGCCCGAACATCGATACGGCGGAACTTCTCAGGACAACCACTGCATCCCACTCGTCGAGGACTTGCCGCAGAGAGTCTGCCCAGCAGAAGTGATGCGGACCGATGTGCGGGTAGCCACGGAGGAGCGCGTACTGCATCTGCCGCGGATGCACAACGCCATCGAGGTTCAAGAACAAATGGGTGCGCATGGCTCGGTGACCCATGAATCGACAGCTCTCGCCTTCGTTGCGGCAGAAAGCGCTCGTAAGGGGAGGTAGCCGAGAGCGGCTCGCTCAGCCTCGCCAAGCATCGGCGCGATACAGCGACTGAAAGCCCTGAAGATTCGGCGCCTGACTCAGTCCCTCACGAGTAAGAACTACGGACACTCCGCTCGCGTAGGTCACCATGAACATGCCAGATGGGATGGAGTGCTTCACCTCCGACACCTCCCCGAACAGCAGGCCCGTCTGCGAGGTCGGTGAAAACACGCCGACATAGATGGAGAACGACACCACGCTGTCGCCGCGGCCGTACCGCAGCGCCTCCATAAAGTCGCAGGTCAACCATTGCCGCGTTTCGTACTCGCCTAGGCCACTGACCTCGGTCCGACGAGCTTGAATCCAGAACCGGCCGGAAATCTCGACGGCAGACCAACTGCGAACCCCGCGAGTGTCGGTCGACGAGGACGAGGAGGGCTTCACTTCATTGCGAAGCTCAGTTCGAAGTGGCTGCATGGCAGAGAGAGGTCTGCGAGAGGGCGGATGGGCCAGCCGGCAAGGAAACGCGAAGAGCCGCTGGGCGCAAGAGAGGTGCGGTCCAGTCTAAGCGCTCCGCTCAAAATTCACAATATATTCTCTAGTCTGCCAAGTGCCGCTTCAAGAGACTGCCCGGCTGTTCCCAAGACAACCGGCATGGACTTTCGCATCGCATTTGGTCAGGTTCTTCGCACCGCCCGCAAGAGCAGGTCGCTCAGCCAAGAGCAGTTGGGGTTCGCGGCCGGCCTCCACCTAAACACCGTGAGCAAGATGGAACGAGGCGAGTTCTCCCCTTCTGTGGACACAGTGGTTGCGGTCTGTGCTGCGCTTGGCCTCGAGCCCTGGGAGATGTTTTTGGAAGCAAGCTATTTAGCCAACGAACCACTCGCCATCCCTGGCAATCACGACCTCGGGCGGCACAAGACATAAAGGCGCGACCCGCGACCGGCTCGCCAGCAGCGTCAGGTCCTGCTCCGCTGCACGGCGGTCACTTTGGGTTCGTTGGAGCGCCGGACGAAGGAGATGACGCGGGCCGCGGCGCCAACCCTTCCAGCTCGCGCGATAGCCTCAAGGCAGCCATCTCAACGTTCTCTCCCGCTTCGACCGATTCTTTGAAACGGGCATTCGCGGCAATGACAGCATCGATATCGCGCTGGGCCTCGACGCGTTCTCGAGTCTTTGCCAGGTTTGCCACCTCTGCAATGGCGAGGTCGATGTAGACATTGAGACTTTGAGGGTCGGCGTGTCCTGTGATGAGTGCCACCTTCGTTTTGAAATCGTCCATCGAAAGGAGGGCCCGGCGGAAGTCGTCGGCGTTCTCAAGGTGATGCGCCTGAACCAAACGCACGAACTCACGGGTGATATACCTAGCCCGTGCCATATGGGGCGAGCAAGGTCCCCTTATCTTGGCGAGTTGAGCCAACTCCCAGAACTCCTGCGTGAAGGTGTTGGGCTCAAGAGGTCGCCCAGTTTTTACGTTGATGAAGAAACAGCCCTCGGTCACCTCCTCGGTTTTTCCGATACGCTTCAGGTGTCGCTTACGTTCTGCTAAATATTCTTCGAAATATCCGAGCGTGACAGCCGAAATAGGTGCCGCCCGCTGCCGGTCGAGAGCCTTGTCGAACTGCTTTCGCATAACATGCTTCAAAACTAATCCGGCATCGTTGTCGCTAGTCTCGGACGGTCGAAGCATACGCATCTTCATTGCGTCAATAGCCTCCTTGACCTCCGCCACCTTCAAAATACTTCCCTCGATGCGACGGAAGCCAATCGCGTCGAAAATCTCCAACATCACCCGCCGTCTACGGCGAAGAAATGGGTGCTTCGTAAGCTTTACTGCAACTCGAAGCCTTTCAAGAGTTGTCTCAGATAGCGGAAATCGGCGGTGATAGGCGTCACCGACGGGGATGCTTGCATGACTCCACTTCGTGCCACCATGTCGACGATTTTTTCGCTTCCCCTCAATGGGAACTCTTGTGGCGAGAATTACTGACCCAACAAAATCTGGCCAATGGAATACTTCTCCCAAGAACGATAAAAAGTCCAGCCAAACGCTGCACATATTTCCAATAGTGGTGCGGTCGTAGGTATCAACAGCGCCTGTTTCCGTGACCGTTTTGGCATCCTTTAGCTCCTCGACCCAAGCGGTGAAGTCGCCATCAGTCATGCGTGAGAATGACTTTCCCTTTTTCAGAAAGCAGGCCCGAATGAGTGGCGCCAAATAGGATGCGTAGGTCTTTAGAGTGCCGCCGTTTGGGGAATGAGCGAGATGTTTACTCCACAGGTTGTCCATGTAGAGATTCGCTTCCACGCACGACCTACCGTCTGGCCACTCTAAGTAGGGAACCGTGGAAGCATCGGCATAGACCGCTTTACCATCGGCCACGTATCCCACTTTCTTAAAGCCGCGTTTGGAGCGCTTAAAGAGCTGGCGGAACCTTTTTGTCATTCGGGGACTACGCTAAGAATACTTTTCGCTGGTGATGCGCGTAAGCGCACCTCTTCCAGTCGAGTTGCCAAGCGCGCCATGGCAATTTCTGTGTCCGCCTCCTTGGCGAAGGTCCGCATATATTGCATTGCGACGCGCAATGCTGCGGTGACGTGCTGAAGGTCCTCGCGGTACAAACTCAATTGATGATTCGCCGCATCAAGCTTTGACTGCACTTCCGCCTTCGTTCCACGACCGGCCTTGCCAGCGGCAACTCTATCCGCCTCAAGCTTGTCTCTAGCGGCAATGCGAAGCTCTTCGAGCTGAGCGTATCCACCAGCGATGCTGGTGTCTGCGTGCTTCTTAAGCGTATTCAGGCGCATGCCTGTGAGCTGCCAGCTTTGCAATACGAGCTCAGCGAGGTCGTTTTGCGCTCTAAGCGCGTCTAATGGCACGTCATCGAAGTTTGGATTCTTAATAACTTCACCGGAACTTGAAACGCTCTCACCCCTAATGATGGCAACTAGCAGGCGCTGAATCGCCAACGCGCCCAGCCTATTGACCTCAGGACTGCGGCTCATGCAGCCTGCTCCCAAACCACCGCGCCAACGTAGAAGGTCGCGTTATCAGGAAATACCAATTCCAACTTAATTGAATGGTCGCGCTCGGCGTCCTCAATCAGCTGCTGCATCTCGGCGTCCGATACCACGCTCAGGTCAGTTACTCCAAAGCGCCGTTTCAGGAGAACCGTCAGCTCTCGCATGTGTGACTGAGCCGCTCTCACCTGGCTCACCGCTGCTGCTGCCATGTGCATGCGGAGCTCGGAGGTTGACGTGGTGAGTTTGATGTATGCCCAAAGATGTTTGATGTCTAGGTGTCGCAAGAACCATCGGAGAGTATCCATGGCTGCAAATCCCGCGCAGGCGAAGAATGCTTGCACAAAGAACTTCCTAAGCTGATGTTGCCTTAGGTAATACCTTCGTCCCAGGTCGTCAGTGCCTGACTGAATAAAATCCAGAAAACAATCGATACACGTTTCAATATAGGCTGCAGACTGCGTAAGGCGGCCTTGCACGCCGATAGCGGCAAAAAGCTTCTTGTTTTCAAACCCTAATTGAATTTGAAATCGATTTAGGGCGCTGAGCATGTCCGCTGCCACTTTTGGAATTGGTATTTCGTCCTGGCGTCGGAAATCTCCCGGCCCAGACTTTCGAGACATAAGCAAAAGGTAGGTTTGCGTCTCGTGTAAATCCTCGGCGCGTAAATCTGTTAATTCCCCGCTCCGTAGTGCTTCGCAGAGGCCGACGCAGAGTGCAATTGCGCCGTACAGAAGTTGCAGTGCATCCCATAAACCTAACTCACCGGCGCGGACACGTTGCGCGTAGTTTGTGAGATTCCCTGCCTTGCTGAGATTCCACGTGGTCACTCCCATTTCTTTTGTCTTGGGGTGCAGTGAGGCTACGTCAAATGATTTGGGCCCGCCGCTCTTCAGAACTTTCACTGTCGAAGCAAGTATGTGCTCGTGATGTGTATAGAAGAAATCGATTGCCCGCTTGAGCGAGGCAAAGACAATGTGCGGTGGCACGTGGCGAAATCCGCCCGGATTCTTCATCTCGACCGCGTCAGATATGTCGGCGCTAGCAACTGCCTCAAGAACATCTTCTGTGAAGCAGTTGCCGAAGGGGCTTAGAGTACTGGCGGATAGGATGCAGGCTCTGTATCTCTCGACTTTGGAAGTAACCACTCGGTCATCTTCGTATGCGATGGACACAGGCACAGCAGTAAGCTCTCGACGCCACGATTCGTTTCGGTTCGGGTAATCAAGTTCAGCAGGGAAGCGTAAAGTCTTGAGATACCCGCAACGACCCAGAAGGGTGTCTCGATAGAGCTGGTCACGGACGCTGTTCAGTGTGGCGACACCTGTTCTTAGGTCCCACACTGCGTGCGGCCCGCGCAACTCTCGCCCCTTTAGCAACAGATAAGCTCGCGCTTTAATAATCTCAGCGTCAGACAAGCTGGTTTCACGCTCGTCGACCGGAGGAAGAACTGCGAGCTCAGGCGTCTCCGTGAGTAACCGTTCCAGGGTCGTTTCATCAACCGACGCTACCCCCTCTCTAACAAAATCCGTCAGCCGCGCGTACCAAGAGTAGATTTCCGAACTTGAATCTGGTCCAGATGCGACTTTTACCAATAGGCCGATAAGGTCGCTCGCAGAAGCTGCGGATAGCCCAAACTTCGAAATTGCGCCGCGGCTATCATTCAAAAGAAGGTAGTCAACGACCTTGCAAGCCATGACAAAACTAATCTTGTCTACTGCGCTAGAGCGATTCCTGTTGCTGTATAGATTCGGAAGCCCCTGCAGAAGTAGAAAATCAATGAAGGACTCTCTTGTCTGAGTTGCTTCGGATGAAGTCAGAAGAATTCCGTTGCGCAAGAGAATGTCTAGCTGCAGGTGAATAGGCTCGTTGTCGTTGAAATATGTGAGTAGCTGAGACGGGGTCGCTGAGTACCGTTTGAATGCTGGATTCCGTATTAGTTGAAGAAGCGCTGGCTCTTCAACTGTGGTCGCAAGCTTCCGAAGCAACATCGTTCAGCCCTCCGCCTTTGCGTTGGCTACCATCTCGTCAATCTCTGGGTCGATGCCGCGGCGGTCCTCCATCAGACCGAAGAAGTGCCTGCCGAAGCTCCCCCAATAGGTATGCGCCTGCGTGTCGCGCTCGACCGCAATCCACAGAAACTTGAGAGTAGTGGGGCTGGCGTTGAAAATGAATCGACCTTCCATTGCGTCGTCGATGGGACTGATGGAATCATTCGCTGCGGAGGGTAACGATTCGGCATCAGGAGATTTGATAAATACAGGGAGTTTGGTGAAGGCGTTCTTCTCCAAAAACTGGGTAACCTCATCGTCAGAATTTAAGCCGGTTGCGTCCAATGTCCAAGGCGTCCCGCGAGTAGCCTCGATGAGCAGATGAGTTTGGAAAGCCCTAATCCATCGGACGCGGAAGAAGGCGCGGATTGGGCCAGGCAAGTATCGAGCGAGCAGATGCGGGTCGAATTGTTGATGCCCGAGAGCATCAGCCATCTGGGACTCAGAGTGAGTTTCAATCAGGATTTGAATTGCCTTGGTAGCGCGCAGGCCTCGGAGGCTGAAGCGACTTGCGAGGTCACTTGCGTCCTTGTCAGTCACACCCGCGCCTGCCATCAGCTCCGCCTTAAGCCGATGAACGGGATAGCTAAATTTGCTCACTGCAAGCGGATATCCAAATCCCTTCCCGGTCGACAGAAAGAGCAGACGCCATGAATCATCCTTCTTAGTCTTCAGATACCCTCGCACTGCAGCTGTCAGCACCAACAGCTGTCGAACGGCGCGGAGCGATTGCGGGTTTAGCCGTATCGGTTGCTCCCCGGTTTTACC
>Ga0055526_1001252_pt1 | contig 18222 bp, 8 predicted proteins | sample AraplaCol_mMF_r2_FD_55013 | JGI IMG/M metagenome (GOLD analysis project Ga0055526, IMG submission 55013) | Arabidopsis root microbial communities from North Carolina, USA - plate scrape MF_Col_mMF_r2 | ecosystem: Host-associated > Plants > Roots > Endosphere | place: USA: North Carolina... | reverse complement strand
GCCGGCGCGGCGCATTTCGCCTCGACCGGCGGCACGGTGACGCTCGGCTCGGGCACGGCCACCGGCGACGTCCGCGTCGAAGGCAGCGCGGTGTCGATCACCGATGCGATCAGCGCGGGCGGCGACTATCGCGTGCGCGGCACCACGGTGGCGCTCGGCGTGGACAATGACGCCGAGCTCCAGGCGGCCGGCGGCGTGGTCGATATCGTCGCGACCAGCGGCGCGATCACCGGCGGCAACCGGCTCACCCTGCGCAGCGGCAGCGGCGCGCTGATCCTCGACGGTGCCGGCGGGATCGATTTCGGCGCGGGCGTGCTCCAGGCGGGCAGCACCGGCGCCGGCCAGCTCGGCCTGCGCGCGGGCAATGGCCAGCTGATCGACCTCGGCGACAATGTGAAGGCCGGGACGGTCGGCTCGGTCGATGCCGGCCACACCGCGATCGCCGCAGCACTCACCCACAACGGCAGCCTGCGCTTCGGCACGCTCGATTCCGCCGGTGCGGTCGATTTCCACCTGACCAATGGCAACCTCACCGGCACCGCGCTCAACGGCGCGGGCACGGTGGCGATCGATGCGAGCGGCGGCACGGTCGATCTCGGGGCGCTGAACGGCACCACGCTGACCGTCAATGGCGGCGCGCTCAAGGGCGGTTCCTGGACAGCGAGCGGCAATGCGGTGCTCACCGGTGGCACGATCACGCTGGTCGGGCTCGACAGCACCGGCGGCGCGGCGAGCGCCACGACCAGCTCGGGCACGCTGTCGATCGACACCGCCCATGCCCTGACCGACCTGGTGCTGACCGCCAATGGCGGCGACGTCTCGGTCGGCACTGCGAGCGCGGGCGGCAATGTCTCGCTGATCGCACTGGCCGGCAACATCCTCACCGACAGCGCGACGGCGGGCGCGACGCTGACGCTCAAGTCGGGCGGCGACATCCGCGGCCGCAGCGGCACCAGCCCCGGGCTTGCCGGCACCGATGTGGTGCTGGAAGTGATCGGCAACCTGACCACCGGCAGCATCACCTCGCCGGGCGGCCTCAGCATTACCTCGGGATCGATGAACATCGGCAGCGTCAACGCCGGCGCGGCGCTGAGCCTGACCGCGGTGAGCGGGGCGATGACGCTGGGCAGCGCCACTGCCGGCGGCGCGATCAGCCTGACCGCGACCGGCGGGATCGATGTCGGCACGCTGACCAGCGGCGGCGGCGTGACGCTCGATTCGGGCGCGGCGCTTGCGGTCCACCAGCTGACCGCGCCGGGCGCGGTGACTGCGCGGGCGGGCACCAATCTGACGCTCGACGAAGTGCAGGCCGCCGGGCTGACCAGCAACGCCGCCTCGGCAACGCTCGGCACGCTCACCCTCGGCACGCTGACGCTCCAGGGCGGGTCGGCCACCATCGCCGATGCGACGGTGACCGGCGCGACCACATCGAACCTGGCCGGCACGCTGACGATCGACACGCTGACCGGCGCCGATGTGACGCTGCGGGCGGCGGGTATCACCGCGAACAGCCTCACCGCCAGCGGCACCACCACGCTGACCAGCACGGGCGGGACGATCGATCTCGGCCAGCTTGCCGGCACCGGCGCGGTCACGTTGGACTCGGCGGTCGGCGTCGCGATCGACAGCTGGCAGGCGCCGGCCGGGCTGACGATCTCGGCGGTCGGCGATGTGACGCTGGGCACCGGTACCTCGAGCCTGCTGGCCGTGACCGGCAGGGGCATCACCATTACCGACGCGACCGTCGGCGGAGCCGCGACGCTCACCGCGACTGGCGCGCTCAACGTCCAGACGCTGCGGGGCGGCAATCTCGCCTTCCGGGCGGCGAGCATCACCGCGGACAGCCTCACCGCCACCGGCACGACGGCGCTCACCAGCACGGCGGGAGCGATCGACCTTGGCCAGCTCGACAGCGCGGGCGCGGTCACTTTGGACTCGGCGACCGGCGTCTCGCTCGACAGCTGGCAGGCACCGGCCGGACTGACCGTCTCCGCGCTCGGCGACGTGGCGCTCGGCACCGGAACCTCGAGCCTGCTGGCGGTGACGGGCAGGGGCATCACCATTACCGACGCTACCGTCGGGGGTGCCGCGACGCTCACCGCGAGCGGGGCGCTCAACGTCCAGGCGCTGCGGGGCGGCAATCTCGCCTTCCGCGGGGCCAGCATCACTGCCGATGGCCTGACCGCAACGGGCACCACCACGCTCACCAGCACGGCGGGTGCGATCGATCTCGGCCAGCTCGACAGCACCGGCGCGGTCACTTTGGACTCGGCGACCGGCGTCTCGCTCGACAGCTGGCAGGCGCCCGCCGGGCTGACCGTCTCCGCGCTCGGCGACGTGGCGCTCGGCACCGGAACCTCGAGCCTGCTGGCGGTGACGGGCAGGGGCATCACCGTTACCGACGCCACCGTCACGGGCGACGCGACGCTCACCGCGAGCGGCGCGCTTGACGTCCAGGCTCTGCGCGGCGGAAACCTTGCCTTCCGGGCGGCGAGCATCACTGCCAACGGCCTGACCGCGACCGGCACCACCACGCTCACCAGTACCGCCGGCATGATCGACCTCGGCCAGCTGACCAGCGCCGGCGCGATCACCTTGGGCTCGGCCCAGGGCGTGGCGGTCGACAGCTGGCAGGCGCCGACGGGAATGACGGTCACCGCCGCCAATGCCGTCGACCTGGGCACCGGCACCGGCAGCGGGCTGCGCGTCACGGCGGGCAGCATCCAGCTGGCCGACGGCAATCTGACGGGCGACGCCAACCTGACCTCCACCGGCACCCTGGGGATCACCAGGCTCCGCGCGGCCAATGCCGTGCTCAAGGGCGGCACCATGACGCTGGGCACGCTCAACCTGGGTTCGCTGAACCTGAGCGGCGTCACCGCGACGATCGCCGATGCGACGGTGAGCGGCGACGCCACGGTGGATCTGACCGGCGCGCTTGGGCTGGACAAGCTGACCGCCGCGACCGCCACCCTGCGCGCGGGGGGCACCGCGACCCTTGGCGGCCTCACCGCCACCAATGCGCTCACCGTGCGTGCCGGCGACCTCGTCCTGAACGGCACGCTCCGCGCGCCCATCGTCACCGTCGGCAGCAGCGATCCCGCCCGCGGCCTGCGTCTCGGCACGGCAGCCGATGCGGGGGGTGTCGGCCCCGGCCTGAGCGCGAGCGAGATCGCCCGGATCGACGCGGATCGCGCCGTGTTCGATGGCGGCGCCGGCGATGTGACGATCGGCACTTTGGCCTTTGGCGCGCAGACCGGCCGCAGCCATGTCGACATCCTCACCACCGGCGACCTCAAGATCGTCGGCGTGGTAGGGGGCGACGGGGCGGGGCGGCTGTTCCGCTTCGGAGGCGCGGCCACCGACACGACGCTGGCCCGTACGATCCAGATCCTCGCCACCGCCGATGCCGGCGGGCGGCTGTTCTTCAGCAATGCCGACGTCGAGCTGCGCGGGGCGAAGATCGCGCTCGGCCAGAGCGGGCTGCTCGACGGGCTGTTCGCCAATGGCGGTGCGTCGGCCGACCAGGCGGCGGCGCTGATCGGCAATTCCAACTCGCCGCTCTACAGCGCGCTTGCCGGCGGCTCGCCCTATGTCACCGGCGAGGAGACCACGCTCACCGCGGCGCGGCTCACCGTGCGGTTCAACGACTTCGCGCTGTTCCAGAACACCGGCACGCGCGGGATGAACACCGGCGTGGTGCTGACGGGCAGCCCGGCCGGCGGCCCGGCGCTCAGCTTGTTCGGTCCCGGCAACGGCACCCGCACGGCCTTCGCGCTGTTCGGCACGATCAACGGCGTCGGCGGCACCTCCACCGCGATCCTGGGCAACACGGTGATCAACGCGAACGGCATCGACCTCGCCAATGCCCGGGTCAATGGCTGCGTGCTCGGCACCGCGGCGGGCTGCCTGACCACGACGATCTCGCAGCCGACGCTCAACGTGTTCGACCCCGGCCGGCTCGTCGTGTTCCGCGCCGAGGCGGACTTCACCCTGCCGTTCGATCCGGTGCTCGGCAGCAACAACGAGGCGCTGTTCGCCGGCGTCGGCTCGATCGCCGAGCCGGGCGCGCCGGGCATCGAGCCCCAGCCCATCCCCCAGGAGCAGAAGTGACGATGCGCATGCCCCATGCCCGTACCCGGCTGGCCGCCACTACCGCGATCCTCGCGATGCTCGCCGGATGCGCGTCCGAAGGCGGGCGGCCGCGCACCCAGCTCGACAGCCTGAGCCTGGGCCGCAACACCGCCGACGAGCCCTGCATCGCCAGCCGTACCTGGCGCGATGCCGGTGCGAAGGACCTGTTCGACAGCGCCTATCTGATCACCTGCCGCAACGTCACCGCCAGCCGTCCGCTCGGCGCGATGCGGGTGGTGCGCGACACGCCCGACGCGCTCAAGGCGGTGGATGCGCTGTTCGATTGCGGGGCCGAGGCGGAGGTGACGATCGCCGGTGCGCCTGCCCGGGCGCGGCGCTGCACCGACAAGACCTTGGGCATCGAGACTGTGCGCGTCGACGTGCCGATGGGCCGCGACACGCTGATCGCCAATGCCACGCCCTCGCTGCTCGGCCAGCTCGAGGAAGGGGTGGGCATGCTCACCGGCCGCCGCAAGCTCGACGCCGATCCGCGGCGCGACGTGAAGGCGACGATCGACCTGGGCGCGCTCCCCGCCGGCCCCGGCAGCGCGCCGGTGGTGGCGGACAGCGGCGGCGAGGCGTTCGACGCCGCTGCATCGCTGCGCCAGGGCATCCAGCTCAACCATAATGGCCGCTATGCCGAGGCCTCGCGCTTGCTCAACGACGCGATCAGCCGCCTGCCCCAGGGCACCGACCCTGCGACCCGCACCGAGCTGCTGCTCGAGGCCGGGCTCGCCGATTCCAACGTCTCGTTCAACGACAGCGCCCAGCAGCGCTTCACCCAGGCCGATGCGCTGATCGGCCAGAACGAAGGCGAGCGCGCCGCTTACCTCCAGCGCAAGCGCGACGCCTATGTCGCGCTCGACCAGCTCAACCGCCGCCAGTTCGCCGCGGCACTGACCACGCTCGACCGGCTCGTCTCGGTCGAGGCGCGGGCCGACCAGCCGCTGATGGACGTTTCGACGATCCGCCAGCTCAACCAGTCGCGTCCGGGCCAGGTGCGCAACGCGGTGGCGGTGCCGGACACCCGCCAGCTCTCGCAGCTGGTGATCGATGCCCAGGCCAATTGGGCGCGCAGCGTCGCGCTGCTCGCGCTCGGCCAGGACGACCGCGCCACCGCCGCGCTCGACGCCTCGACCCGTGCCTATCGCGCGCTGCTCGGCGAGCCGATCGACCCGACCCAGTCGCTGTGGCTCGGCGCGCGGATCGAGCGCCAGCGCGGCCGCCTCGCGGCGCGGCGCAAGGACTGGCCGGTCGCGCTCGCCTCGTTCGACCGGGCGCTGCAATATCTCCGCCGCAGCGCGGTGGGCTCGCTCGGCACCGGCAGCGAGCCGGCGATCGCCGAGGCGCAGTTGGAGCGCGCCGGCGTGCTCGCCCGCAGCGGTGCCTCCGCCGCGCAGATCCGCCAGGAATATGCCGTCGCCGTCGATGCGCTGGTCGCCTCGAACAGCACCGGCAGCATCCTGCCGACGGGGCTGGAGAATTATCTCGACGTGCTGGTCGCCGAGGCCAAGGCCAAGCCGCGCGCCGACACCTATGAGCTGTTCTTCCGCGCGGTGCAGTCGGGCGGACAGCCGGGCGTGGCGCGCCAGCTCAACCAGCTGCAGAACGTCGTCTCGGCCGATCCCGAGCTCGCCAACCTCGTGCGCAGCCGCGCCTCGCTCGAGCGCGAGATCACCCGGCTCCGCTACGCCATCGCCGACAAGGCCGCGGCACCGGGCGAGACGGTGGGCGACCTGGAGAACCAGCGCCAGCGCGCCGAGGGGCAGCTGCTGGTGGTCAACGACCAGCTCTCGCGCAACCAGCGCTTCCGCGCGGTCGACGATACGCCGGCCACCGTCTCCGCGATCCGCGACGCGTTGCGCCCGGGCGAGGGCTATCTGAAGCTCTACCAGCTCAGCAACCGCGTCTACGGCATCTACATCACCCGCGAGCAGACCTTCATCTATCCGGTCGTCGCCAGCGCGAAGGAGCGCACCGAGCTCGACGGGCTGGCCGACACCGTCCGCCGCTCGATCGACGGGCGCCTCGCCGATGGCCAGCTGGTGCCCTATGACGCGGGCGGCGCCCACGTGCTGTTCCGCCTGATCGCCGGGCCGGCACGCGAGGCGATGCTGCGGACCGGATCGCTGGTCGTCGATCCCGCCGGGCCGCTGACCATGCTGCCGATCGGCGCGCTGGTCACCGACTATGACCCCAAGGTCGTCCACGAGGATCCGTTCGACTTCTCGCAGACCGCCTTCCTCGCCGCCAAGACGACGATCTCGACCGCGCTGTCGCCGCGTTCGTTCCTCGTCTCGCGCGGGCTGCCGCAATCGACCGCGCGGCATGCGCTGCTTGGCTTCGGCGCGCATACCCCGCCGGTGCAGAATGCCGGGGTGAACCGGATGGTCGATGTCGGCTTCGGCTGCACGGTCGGCTACAATCAGCTCGCCTCGATCTCGCGCGGCTTTGCGCCGATCGACAAGGCCGAGCTGGTCACCGCCGCCCAGGCGCTGGGCGACCCCGATGCGCCCCTGGTCACCGCCGCCGCCTTCACCGACACGGCGATCGAGCAGCGCGGCGATCTGGCCGACTACCAGGTGATCCACTTCGCCACCCACGGCCTGCAGGAAGGGCAATGGGGCTGCGCCAAGTCGCCGCCGGCTTTGGTCACCTCGTTCGGCGATGCGGGATCGGACGGGCTGCTGAGCTTCTCCGAGATCGCCCAGCTCCACTTCAACGCCAATCTCGTCGTGCTCTCGGCCTGCGACACGATCAGCGGCGTGCGCGACCAGGGCCTGGCCCGCGCCTCGGGCCAGGAGGAATCGGGGACGACGCTCGAAGGGCTGGTCCGCGCCTTCCTCGCCGCCAATGCCCGCTCGGTAATGGCGACCTATTGGCAGGTCTCGGCTGAGCAGGAATCGCAGGACCTGATGCGGACCTTCTACGGTGCCGCGCGCACCCAGACGATCGGCCAGGCGCTGCAGAGCGCGCAGCAGACGCTGATGCGCGACCCGAAATACTCGCATCCCTTCTACTGGGCGCCCTATTTCATCGTCGGCGACAGCACCAAGACGATGCTTTCTGGCGCNTCCAGGCCGCCCGTGGTGGCGGGCCGCTGATGGCCGNACCCGGCACCGGCATGCGCGAACAGGTTGCGGCGGCGGGATCGCTGGGAGCGGGGCTCGGCCTGATGGCCGCGATCCTGCTCGCCGGTCCCGGGCTCGTCGCGCCGCTGGTGCCGGCGAGCTGGTCGGCGGCGTGGCAGGAGACCGCCTTCGTCCTCGCCCTTTATGGCGCGATGGTCGTCGTCGCGCTGGCAGCAGGCGCGGTGCTGCACCACCGGGTCGCGGCGCTCGGGATCAGCCCCGGCTGGCGGTTCGCGGCCGGCCTCGGCCTCGGCCTGCTCGGCATCTGCCTTGCCACCACCTTCGCGACGATCGCCGGTGGACTGCGCTTCGGCACGGGCGGCGGCGGGGCGGCGGTGCTGCTCTTCGGGCTGGTGTTGGTGTTGTTCCAGGCCGCCGCCGAGGAGCTGTACTTCCGCGGCTGGATCCAGCCGGTGCTGGCGCGCGCCTGGGGCGTGCTGCCGGCGATCGGAGTGACGGCGCTCGGCTTCGCGGCGCTCCACATGCTCGGCGCGGCGATGGCGCCGCTGTCCTTCCTCAACCTGCTGCTCGGCGGACTGTTCTTCGGTGCGCTGGCCGCGCAGGGCGGGGGGCTCGCCGGCGCGATCGGGGCGCATTTCGCCTGGAACGGCACCGAGCAGCTGGTGCTCGGGCTCGATCCCAATCCGGGCATCGGCAGCTTCGGCAGCCTGCTCGATCTCGACCTGGCCGGCCCGGCCGCCTGGGGCGGCTCGGCTGAGGGCCTCAATGCCAGCTGGGCGATGGCCATGGCGCTGGTGGTGGTGCTGGTCCCGCTCGCGATGCTGGCGCGCGCTGCTGCGCCGGCGCCCGCGGTCAGTTCGAGGTAGCGGCGCGTTGCTGGTCGATCCGATCCCGTTCCTTGCGGAAAGCCGCGAGCGCCTTGCCCTCAAGCGTCTTGCCCGTGCCGGTGGGGATCGTCATCGGGTCGACCGGCTGGCCGTCGATATGGACCTCGTAATGGAGGTGCGGCCCGGTCGAGCGGCCGGTGGTGCCGACCTCGCCGATCTGCTGTCCCTGCGCCACATGCCCGCCGGCGGTCACGCCGGGCAGGATGCGGTTCATGTGGAGGTACAGCGTCTCCCAGCCATTGTCGTGGCGCAGGCGGACGAAATTGCCATTGGCGCCCTTGGGGCCGGAGAACTCCACCATGGCGCTGCCCGAGGCGTAGATCGGCGTGCCGGTGGGCGCGGCGAAATCGGTGCCGCGGTGCATCTTCTGATAGCCCAGGATCGGATGCTCGCGCATGCCGAAGCGCGAGGTGATGCGCGCGGAGTCCACCGGCGTGCGCATCAGCGACCGGATGGTGCTGAGCCCGTTGCCGTCGAACCAGCCGGCCTCACGCTCGCCGGGCGGCGTGAAGCGGTAGAGCGCGCGCGACTTGGCCGCGGTGCGCAGCGAGACATAGACGAGCCGCGGCACGCCCACCGCCTCGCCGGCGGGGTTATAGGCCTGCTCGAACCCGGCTTCGAAGATGTCGCCGGGCGCCACTTCGCGCTGCATGTCGAAATCGAAGCTGAAGGCGTTGGCGAAGTCGCTGATCAGGCTGTCGGTGACGCCCGCCGTGACCGCCGAGCTGTAGAAGCTGTTGCTGTCCAGCTCGCCACGCACCACGGTGACGCGGGTCTTGAGTGCGGCGGCGAGCTTCTTTGCGTCGAAGCTGCCGTCTGCAGCGCGGCGCAGGACCAGCCCGGCGCCGTCGGCACGCGTGGCCTCGAGCGAGTCCAGCTGGGCGGATCCCGGCTCGCCGTGCAGGTCGAAGATCAGCCGGATCTCGCCGGGCGCGTTGCCCAGCGCCGCCCGGGCCTGGCGGGCAGCCTCGCCAGCCTCGGCCGGGACGATGCCGCCCGAGCGCAGCGTGTCCTCGATCTCGGCGGCACTTGCGAGGACGAGCGTGCGGCGGCTCGACGTGGCGACCGGCTCGGCGGGCAGCGTGGCGCTTGCCTCGGCCCTGGGCGTGACCGGATGGGTAGAGCGATTGGCGAAGGCGATCACCGCGCCGGCCAGCGCCAGCACCGCTCCGGTGCCCAGCGCGATGCCATAGCCGCGGAGGCGCGGGTCGATCGGTTCGCGCCGGATCGGCGGCGGGGGTGGTGGCGTCTGGCCGCGGCCCCAGCTGCGCACGTCGAACGACGCATCCTGCGTGGCGGTAGCGGGTCTGTTCGAGCCCCAGGTCCTCGGGTCGAACGAAGGCTCGTCACGATCCTGCATCTACGCGCCCTGTTCCACACGCGGGCGGTGCTGCCCGCAGGCGCCCCAGATAACCTTGCTTTATGGGAATCGGAAGCTGTGCTTAAACAAAGCCCTCTGCTCGAAGGAGTGGGATATGGCCGGAAATAACCGCGTCGCCTGGCGTGAGGGCATGTTCCTGCGGCCGCAGCATTTCCAGGCGCAGGACCGCTATATCGACGCGCTGGTCCGCGCGCGGGTCAACAGCGTCTGCCCCTGGCCCTGGGGCTTCACCGAGCTGGTGATCGACGAGGATCTGGCGAGCCTCGGCAAGTTCGGCGTGGTCCGAGCCACCGGCGTGCTGCCCGACGGCACCCCCTTCGCCATCCCCGACGACATGCCGCCGCCCGAACCGCTCGACGTGCCGGCCGAGGCGCGCGATTCGGTGATCTACCTGACGCTCCCTGCCCATCAGGACGGCGTCACCGAGTTCCGCGATGCCGAGACCAACGCGCTCGACGCCCGCTTCCTGGTCGATGAGCGCGAGACCGCCGATGCCTTCTCGGACGACCGCACCACCGAGGGCATCGACTATGGCCGGGCGAACCTGCGCTACGGCATCCTGCGCGACCAGATCTATGGCCGGGTGACGCTCGGCGTCGCGCGGGTGCGCGAAGTGCACAACAAGCGCGTCATGTTCGACGACCGCTTCATCCCGCCGACGCTCGACAAGAACGCCTCGCAGCGCCTGCGCGGGGCGGTGACCGACATCCTCGGCCGCGCCGAGCAGCGCGCCGAGGAGCTGGCGATCCGCGCGGTCGAGGCGACCGATGGCGGTGCCGAGACCTTTGGGTCCTTCCTCCTCCTCCAGTCGCTCAATCGCTGGGTGCCGGTGCTCCAGCATGCCGAGCGGCTGCCAATGCTCCATCCCGAGCGGCTCTACGAGAATTTCGTCGCGATGGCCGGCGAGATCGCCACGATGATCCGCCCCGAGCGCAAGCCGCCGCCCTTGCCGCGCTACGATCACGAGCATCCCCAGACCTGCTTCGATCCGGTGCTCGACCTGCTCCAGTCGATGCTGGCGGCGGTGTTCGATCGCTCGGCGATCCAGCTCCCGCTCGATAATGCCGGGCCGGGCGCGTACGTCTCAAAGATAACCGACCACAATCTGTTCCAGAACGGCTATTTCTACCTCGCCGTCGCCGCCTCGGCGCCGCTGGAAGAAATCCGCGGGCTGTTCCCCTCGGTCGCCAAGATCGGCGCGATCGGCAAGATGCGGCAGATCGTCGACAGCGCGCTGCCCGGCGTGCCGCTGCGCCACACCCCCACGCCGCCGCCGCAGATCCGCGTGCTGCCCGGCTTCGTCTATTTCGAGCTCGACCGCGGTGCCGCCGACTGGCGCGACGTCACCACCGCGCCCGCGCTCGGCCTGCACGTCGCCGGCGACTGGCCGCAGCTCAAGCTCGAACTGTGGTGCGTGAAGAGGGCCGGCCGATGAGCAACGACCCGAGCGACGGCAATCGCACCGTGTTCCGCCCCTCGCCGCTGCAGGGGTTGCGCGGCAATGAGGGGCAGGGCGGCTATGACCCGGCCCCGCCGCTCTCGCGCACCGGCCAGGGCCAGCAGGCGGGCGTCCGCCTCGATCCCTCGCGGCTCGCCGAGGACGATGTGCCCCGCCCGGCCAGGCCCCGCGCCGTCCGCAACGTCATGCTCACCGAGGCGGCGCCGGTGCTCGCGCTCGCCGCCGGCATCCGTTCGGGCCGCGTCCGCGCGCCGATGCCGCAGTTNCACCGCGAGGCGACCCAGCTGATCGCGTCGTTCGAGCGCGCCATCGCCCAGCATTATCCCGAAGAGACCCGNCAGCGCGCGAAGTACGCGGTCTGCGCGACGATCGACGACATCGCCCAGAACCTGCCCAATATCGGCACCGACGGNGCCGAATGGGCGCGCCGCTCGATGGTCGTCCAGTTCTTCCAGGAGAATATCGGCGGCGACCGCTTCTGGCAGCTCACCGACGACATGCTGCGTGCACCGGCGGACAATCTCGACATCATCGAGCTCTACCACGCATGCTTGGCGGCGGGGTTCGAGGGCCGCTTCCGGGTGATGCCCGACGGCAAGCGCCGCCTGCACGAGATCATGGCCAAGCTCCAGGGCGCGCTCACCCATACGCGCTCGCTGTCGCAGACCGAGCTGGTCCCGCACTGGCGCGGCGTCGCCGCCCCCTTGAAGCGGCTGGGCCTGTGGAACCTGATCGCGCTCGCTGCCGCCGGCGCCGCGGCGCTATTGCTACTCGTTTTCATCATCCTGCGCCTGATCCTGATGTCGAGCGGCGAGGCGCCGTCCTCCGCGCTCGCCTCGGTCTCCCCCGGCGCCCCGCTGACCCTGTCGCGCCCCGCCGCCGCTTTGCCCGCCACCGGCAGCGCCCAGGCCGCCGGCCTGCGCAAGTTCCTCGAGCCCGAGATCCGCGAGCATCTCGTCACCGTCGAGGAGGATGCCCAGACCGTCCGCGTCCGCACCACCGTCGGCCAGCTCTTCCAGTCCGGCTCGGACCAGCTCGAAGCCGGCCGCGAGACGCTGTTCCGGCGGATCGGCGACGCGATCGAAAAGGAGAAGGGCGCCGTCACGATCGAGGGCCATGCCGACAGCGACCGTGTCGCGACCTTGAGCTTCCCCGACAACATGGCGCTGTCCCAGGCGCGCGCCGAGACGGTCGGCACGATCATCCGCGCGTCGCTCAGCGACCCGAATCGCGTCACCACCAGGGGGCTCGGCGAAACCGTCCCGATCGCGTCGAACGACACGGCGGCAGGCAAATCGAAGAACCGGCGCGTCGAGATCATCGTGCCGCGGCGTTATTGAGCGGAGCAGAGCGAATGCGTCGTCTCTTCAAGAACTGGTGGTTCGTCACCATCGCCTGCGCGCTGATCGTCGCGCTGCTGCTCGCCCTTGGCCTGCCGATCTTCGTCAAGTTCCTGCGCCCGCTCTGGGTGCGGATCCTCTGCGTCGTCGTAGTCGCGTCGATCTGGGGGCTGTTCGCGTATCTCCGCCACCGCCGCCACAAGCGCGCGGCCGATGCGATCGCCGCCGAGCTCGCGGCGCCCGATCCCGCCGGCGAGGAGAGCAAGGCACTCGGCCAGCGGATGCGCGAAGCCGTCGCCCAGCTCAAATCCGCCTCGGGCAAGCAGCGCAACTATCTCTACACGCGCCCCTGGTACGTGATCATCGGCCCGCCCGGTGCCGGCAAGACCACCGCGCTGCTCAACTCCGGCCTGCGCTTCCCCTTCGGCGACACCGCGATGAAGGGCGTGGGCGGCACCCGCAACCTGGATTTCTGGTTCGCCGACGAAGCGGTGATGGTCGACACCGCCGGCCGCTACACCACCCAGGACTCCGACTATCAGGTCGACAGCCGCGGCTGGACCTCCTTTCTGTCGCTGCTCAAGAAGAACCGCCCGCTCCAGCCGGTCAACGGCGTTATCGTCGCGATCGGCGTGGACGAGCTGCTCGCCAGCGATTGCGCGAAGATCGACGCGCACGCCGCCGCCGTCCGCCGCCGGTTGGTCGAGGTGCGCAAGACGCTCGAAGTCGCCGCCCCGATCTATGTCCTGCTCACCAAGGCGGACCTGCTCGCCGGCTTCACTGAATATTTCGACGATCTCGATGTCGAGGGCCGCCGCGCCGTGCTTGGCCACAGCTTCGACCAGCCGCGCGGCCGCCCCTCGGCCGATGACGTGGCGAGCGCGTTCGACGAAGTCACCCAGGCCGTCGCCGATCGCCAGGCCAAGCGCCTGTTCGACGAAGTCGATCCGCTGCGCCGCGCGCTGCTGCTCGGCTTCCCCGCCCAGCTCGGATCGCTACGCGCCCGCGTCGCCCGCTTCCTCGAAGGCGCCTTCACCAGCGGCGACGAGCCGAGCGGCCAGTTGCGCGGCTTCTATTTGACCAGCGGCGTCCAGCAGGGCGCGCCGCTCGATCGCATCCTGGCCGGCATGGCCGACATCTATGATCGTCCCGCCCAGCCGGCGCCGGGCGCAGGCAGCTCGGGGCGCGCCTATTTCCTCAACCGGCTGCTCGGCGACGTGATGTTCGGCGAGGCGGGTCTGGTGACGATGGATCCCGCCGCCCGCCGCCGCCAGCGTGCCCGACTGATCGCGGGGCTGGTCGGGATCGCTGCGGTGGTGCTGCTGACCTTCACTGCCTGGGGCGTCAGCTTCGCCAATAATCGCGGCTTCCAGAACGATCTGCTGGCGAAGACCGAAGCTGCCCGCGGCCAGTTCCGCGAGGCGGGCATCGACCTGCAACAGGTCCGCGAGAGCGACGGCGACCTGCGCGCCGCGCTCCCGGGCCTCAACGCGCTGCGCAGCCTGCCGCGCGGTTATGCCGATCGCCAGCGGGGCGGCCCGCCGCTGATGATGACCTTCGGCCTCTACGAAAGCGGCCTCAGCAGCCAGGCCGAGGAGACCTATCGCGAGGCGCTGCGCCGGGTGATGTTGCCCCGGCTGATGCTGCGGCTCGAGCAATATATGCGCGGCCATGGCGGCGACGCGATGGCGCTGTACGAGCCGCTCAAGGTGTACCTCATGCTCGGCCAGCAGGGGCCCATGGACGCGAAGACGGTCAGGCGCTGGATCACCACCGACTGGGCGACCGAAGTCTATCCAGGATCGGACAGCAATGCCGAGCGCGGCCAGCTCGCCCGCCATCTGGACGCGCTGCTCGAGGACAGGAACCTCGCCGGCGTCTGGGCCGATCGCAAGCCGCCGCTCGACGGCGCGCTGGTTGCCAGCGCCCGCGCCGCGATCGGCACGCTCTCGCTCGCCGACCGCGCCTATGCGGTGATGAAGCAGAAGGCCGCCACCGCCGGGGCCGATTGGGAAGCCGCCAACATCCTTTCGCAGGGCGATGCCATCGCCTTCGCCGATCGCGAAAAGGTGCTGTCCACCCGCGTGCCCTATTTCTTCACCCGCGACGGGTTCGAGAAAAGCTACACGCTCGGCCTCGCCACCGTGCAGGAAGACTTGAAGCGCGATCTCTGGGTGCTCGGCGGCGATGCCGATACCGGCGGCGTGCGCGACGAGATGAGCAATATCCGCCCCGGCGTCGCCGGCCTCTATGCCAAGGACTATATCGCGGCTTGGGAAGGCGTGATCGCGGCGATGCAGCCGGCGGACTATTTCCGCGATGCCGCCGCGTTCGGCGCGATGACCAAGAGCCCGTCGCCGATCAAGCGCGTGCTGCTCGAGCTGCGCAAGAACACGATCTTCGCCGGCGGCGCCCAGGCGGTCGGCAAGCGGATCGTCCAGGACCGGATCAACCGCTCGCGCTTCGGCCGCTATGCCGGCGACGCCACCAATGGCCGGGCCGCGGGGCTCGATGCCGGCGAGGAGATCACCGCCTATTTCCAGCCGCTCCACGATTATGTCGGCGACGGCAAGGGATCGGCCCCGATCGACGAGTTCGTCGCGGCGGTGAAGCAGGCCGGCCAGGCGGTGATCGCTGCCCAGTCGGTCGGCGGCGGCGGCGGATCGGACGCGACGCAAGCGCAGATGGCCACCGCCATGGCCTCGGTGAAGGCAGCCGCCGCGGGCGCGCCGCCCCAGCTCCAGGGCTTCGTCAACGCCGCGGCTGGCGGCGGATCGGCGGCGCAGATCAGCGCGGCCAAGGGCGCCGTCTCAGAAGCCTATGCCCAGGCAGTCCTCCCGGCGTGCCAGGAGGTCGCGCAGGAGCATTTCCCTTTTTTCGGGGCCGCCGCGGCCAAGGATGCCCCGGCGGTTGATGTGCTCCGCGTGTTCGGCATGGGCGGCACACTCGATGGCTTCGTCCAGCAGCGGCTGAAGCCGCTGATCGACACCAGCGGCCCGGTCTGGCGCTGGAAGCAGGATGATCCGATCGCGCGCACGCTCGATCCGGGCAGCCCCGAGCAGCTTGCCAAGGCCGCGCAGATCCGCGACCTGCTGGCCGGCGGCCTGCCGATCAAGGTGTCGATGGCCAGGTTCGGTCCCGGAGTGACCGCGGTCGAGGTGTCGAACGGCGGCTCCACCTACAAGTTCGATGCGACCAATAACCTGCCCAAGCCGCTCTTGTGGTCGGTCTCGGGCGGCCTGCCCGAAGCCTCGGTCGTACTCTACCAGGCCGATGGCAAGGAGCTGCGCCGCTTCGAGGCCGAAGGTCCCTGGGCGCTGTTCCGGTTGATGAGCCAGGCGCAGATGGAGAATGCCGGCGCCCAGGCGATCCGCGCGACCTTCGGCGAAGGCACCGGCAGCGCCACGCTGGCGGTCCAGCTGCCCAGCCAGCGCAACCCGTTCAGCCGCGGCGACCTCTGGTCGTTCCGCTGCCCGGCGGCGCTATGAGCGCGCGCCTGTTCGGCAAGCTGCCGGCGCATGGCGATTTCGTCGCGCGCGGGCTGGCGGCGGCGGAGCGCGAGGCGCTCGATGCCTGGCTGTCGGCCGAGATGCTCGCCGCCGGCGAAGCGCTCGGCGGTGATTTCGAGGACCGCTACGACCGCGCACCGCCCTGGCGCTTCGCCGGTCCGGACGGGGCGGGCGTGCTGGTCGCCTCGATCGACGGGGTAGGGCGACGCTTTCCGCTCTATCTCGCGCTCGGCGGAGCAGGCGAACCCGCCGCCGATCAGATCGAGGATCTCGTCTATCGGGCGTTCGGCGAAGGCTGGGATGCGGATCGCCTGGCCGCGGAAGTTGGCAGTCTCGATCCGGCCGCCGAATCCGGCACTTCGGCGCCGCGCTGGTGGACGCTGGGCGGGGAGGGTTTCATGCCCGCTTCCTGCGAAGGCGACCGGCCCGAAGGGCTGCTCGCGAGGATGTTGATTTCCGAGGTGAATGCATGAGCGCGCAGCTGCGTCTCGACAGTGTCGGCGGCACCCATGTCGGCCGGGTGCGGACCAATAACGAGGACAGCTATGCCGTCCGCCCCGAGCTTGCCTTCTGGGCGGTTGCGGACGGCATGGGCGGGCATGACAAGGGCGAATGGGCCTCGGCGGCGCTCACCGACGCGGCGGGCGCGCTGGTGCTGCCGACGGACTTCGACCTGGCCTGCACCGCGATCGCCGACATGATCCACGCCGCCAATGCCCATATCCATGGCGAGGCGGCACAGCGCGGCATCCAGATGGGCTCGACCTTCGTCGCGCTCCACTTCAACGGCAGCGCCTTCGCCTTGTTCTGGGTGGGGGACAGCCGCGGCTATGTGTTGCGCGACGGCACGCTCCACCAGCTCACACGCGACCACAGCCAGGTCCAGGCGATGGTCGATCGCGGGCTGATCCGCCCCGAGGAAGCCGCCGGCCACCCGATGTCGCACGTCCTCGCCCGCGCCGTCGGTGCGCAGGCCGAGGTGGAGGTCGACGTCATCGTCGACCAGGCCCAGCCCGGGGACGTGTTCCTGCTGTGCAGCGACGGGCTGACCAACCGCGTCTCCGATGCCGAGATTGCCGAGGCGCTGGACGGGCATGGCCACCGCGAGGCGCTCGACTGGCTGATCGCGCTCACCCTCGAACGCGGCGCGCCGGACAATGTCACCGCGGTGATCATCGGGGTCAGCGAAACAACCCAGCTAAGCTTTGCCGCTACCGGGTTGGCGCGATGAGCGACCCCAAGGACGATCCCAAGACGGTGTTCGTGCCGTCCACGCCCGAGCCGGCGCCGGAACCGGCGACCGAGTTCCAGCCGGGCGTGCCGGCCGAGCCTGCGACGGAGTTCCAGCCCGGCGGAACCGGTTTCGCGCCGCGCGGCGAGGGGACGACGATCCAGGTCGGCGACGTCCTCAACCACCTGTTCGAGGTGAAGCGCTTCATCGCCCGGGGCGGGATGGGCGAGGTGTTCGAGGGCGTGAACATCAACACCGACGAGCGCGTCGCGATCAAGGTGATGCTCCCGGCGCTCGCCAAGGATCCGAACGTCGTCTCGATGTTCCGGCGCGAGGCGCAAACCCTGCGCCGGCTGCGCCACGATGCGCTGGTACATTACATCGTCCTCGCCGAGGAGCCGCAGCTCGGCGTGCTCTACATCGTCACCGAATTTATCGACGGTGCAAACTTATCGCTCGAAATGCGCCAGTTGGGGCCGGATTCGTCCGAACTGCTCGCATTGCTCAAGCGCCTGGCAGCCGGCCTCGACACCGCCCACCGCCTTGGCGCGATCCACCGCGACATCGCGCCGGACAATATCCTGCTCGAGGACGGCAGGCTCGACCGCGCAAAGATAATAGACTTCGGGATCGCAAAGGAGATGGACCCCGGCACCGCGACCATCGTCGGCGAGGGGTTCGCGGGCAAGCTCAACTATGTCGCCCCCGAGCAGTTGGGCGACTTCGGCCGCTCGATCGGCCCCTGGACCGATGTCTACAGCCTTGCCCTGGTGATCCTGGCCTTGGCGCAGCGCGGCGACGTGAAGATGGGCGGCTCGCTGGTCGATGCGGTCGACAAGCGCCGTGCCGGGCCGGACCTGAGTGCCGTCGAGGAGCCCCTGCGCGGGGTGCTGGCTAAGATGCTGGCGCCGAACCCGGCCGAGCGCCTCCAGTCGATGGAAGCGGTGCTGGCCGAGGTCGCGAAGATCGAGGCCGTAACCCCTTCAAAAAGCGATCCGAAGCGCTGGTGGCTGATCGGCGGTGGGGTGGGTGTCCTGGCGGTGGTGCTGGCCGGCGGCGGCCTGATGCTGACCCCGCGCGGCCCGGCGCCCTCGAAGACCGAGACTGCCCCGGCGGCCTCGAACGACCCGGTCCAGCTCGCCCGCTCGGCGATCGACGCGGCGCTGCCCTCGGTCGGCTGCACCTGGCT